>Ga0210101_1000028_pt1 | contig 50674 bp, 44 predicted proteins | sample Muzzi_PWC_D1_FD_185534 | JGI IMG/M metagenome (GOLD analysis project Ga0210101, IMG submission 185534) | Wetland microbial communities from San Francisco Bay, California, USA, that impact long-term carbon sequestration - Muzzi_PWC_D1 (SPAdes) | ecosystem: Environmental > Aquatic > Marine >... | reverse complement strand
TCCTTAACGTTATCGCTGAAGCCATCCATATAAGCTTTGAAGTTGGCTTCCAGAATTTGACGGTTATTAACCGCTGTGTCGTAGAGCTTTTTCAGTGTCCAGGGAGAAGTGTTATAGAAAACATAGCCAGAAGCCTCAGTTAGACCTGCCGGGTCCAGTTCTGTAAGCCCTGCATCTTCGCGCTGAAAACGCACTTCTTCCAGAACCTTGTCTTTGGACGGTTCCAGCAGAACATCCAAACGACGCAATACCACCATGGGCAGAATGACATCACGGTATTTACCGCGGACATAGACATCACGAAGACAGTCGTCAGCAATAGACCAAATAAAGGAAACAATTTTGTTGTGTACAGCGTGATCCATAAATTTTAAATTCCGATTAAATTATGCAATGTTAACTTATTTCCAAAAACCGCGCGGCTGATGATGCGGGTGCCGCGGCCTTTCATTTGTTCGTAGTAGGACTGGCTTTTGCCCTTCAGAACCCCTTCGGGTTTCATCAAGGATTTCCTGAACTGCGCTCCGGTCACATCGCGCATGAACATGACGCATTCCAGGGGCCGGATGTCGGTGCCGGTGGCGATCAAGTCGACGGTGACGGCGATGCGGTATTGCGGATCGGTGCGGAAGGCTTTGATGGATTCTTCTGCGGTTTTTTTGCCGACTTTGTAGGTGATCTTTTTGCAGAAGGCGTTGCCTTCATCGAAGACCTCGCGCACGGCATCGACGATGCGGTCGCAGTGGTCGTCGTCTTTGGCGAAGACGAGGGTTTTGGGGACCCATTCCATCTTATCTTCATTCCAGTTGCGTTCGGGGAAGCATTCTTTGAGGCAGCGGTCTTTATAGGCCTGGATGACGGTGCGAATTTGGTTGGGGGCCAGGACGCTGCGGTCGAGTTGTTGGGCAAGCCATTCTTCCTGGCTATCGAGCACTTCGAGGCGTTTTTGTTTGGTGAGGCACCCCAGGAGTACTTTGCTGTTTAAAACGGCGACATTCGTCGCCTTTTGTCTAAGGAAGGCGCGCTCGCGGATTTCGACGGCGGTGCCGGCTTCGATGGTGTTGCCCTGTTCGGTGAGCTCGGTTTTGTCTCGCGCCATCCCTGGCGCCCGCCCCTTCGGGGCGCACTGAAGTGCGACCAAATTCGTTCCCGACGAATTTGTGATGCGGTAGATGTCGTAGCCCACATTGACCTCGTCGACCACGGCGTCTTCGTGGGTGTATTCGGAGACGAGGTTTTGCCCAAAAAAGCCGATGGTCTTTTTGGTGGGTGTGGCGGTGAGGCCAATGAGGAAGGCATCGAAGTATTGTTGCGCGCCGTCCATGGCGCGCCCCGCTGCGCGGCGCACTGAAGTGTGACCAAATTTGCTCTCGGCAAATTTGTCGAGCACCACACACTTATTAGTTGAGATGGTGCACTTCAGAACCCCTTCGGGGTTCATCAAGTATTTCCTACGCTTCGCTCCGGTCACCTTGGTGGCGTCGGGGATGCCGGCGCGGCCGAGGATGTTGACGTTGTAGTGTTGGGTGAATTTGCGGCCATCGTGGGGGATGACGAATTGTTCAAATTCATCCTTGGCATTGGTGGCGAGGTTACCACGGTCGACCAGGAACAGGACGCGTTTGACCCTGGCGAATTTGGCCAGGCGATAGACTTCGGTGACGGCGGTATAGGTTTTACCGGAGCCGGTGGCCATTTGCAGCAGGGCGCGGGGTTTGCCTTGTTTGAGGCTGTGTTCGATGCCGTGAACGGCGTCGATCTGGCAGGCGCGGAGATTGTGTAGGTCTAATTCCGGCAGTTGCTGCATTCGGGCGCGGAGTGTATCGCCCTCCTCCAGCCAGGCCTTCAGGGTTTCGGGTTTGTGGAAGTGGAAGATGTTACGGGAACGCGGGTGTGGGTCGCGTTCGTCGCGGAAGCGTATTTCGTGGTTTGTGGCTTCAAACAGGAATGGAAGCGGCTGATCTTCGGGCACCCAGCGCTGAATGAATTTGACCGTTGACACGGCATAACGCGCCGATTGCTCGGCAGCCTGGACGAGGTTGGTGCCTTCGCGCTTGGCCTCGATAATGCCGCAGGCCTTGCCATCGATAAACAGCATGTAATCCGCCGGCCCGGTGTTAGTGTCCATTTCGCGTACGGCGACACCGAGGGATTCAGTCAGATTCAAGCGGGCTTTGTCCTGGACGACCCAGCCGGCAGCGACGAGCTTGTCATCAATCAGCTTGCGGGTTTCGGCTTCGACCAGAGTGATGTTGTTCATGGACAGACCCAGGCAACAAGGAGATGGCCAGGCGGGATGACAATATTCTGACAACTTGTCTGTTCCTGGTGTGACCGCATGACGCCCCAATCCCCTCCATTGAATCAGTAAATCCTATCATGATAGGGGAAATGAAGGTAGATCATTAGGTTAGTGAGGAGTATTAAAAAAGGACTGAGTGCTGAGGACTGAGTGCTGAGCAAAAGATAAAAACTTAAAGGCGAGATTTCTCGCTGTAGCTGCCGGCTGCCTTCCTATCGAACTATCCGGATTTTCCGGATAGTTGCCTCTGACGATTCAAGCTCATGTTCTTAATAGATTTTTCAAACGTAAGCGGTGGTATTAGCCTTGAATTAAACCTGCCCCACATCTCACCTTTATGGAAGTTCATTGCCCTGATGTGGCGATGGGTCTTTAATTAATTTGTTCCTATTTCAAACAGCGCCTTAATTTGAAATAGAGCGCTACACTATTTCAACTTAAGTGAGGAAAATACATACTCTGCTACGGTTTTTCGGACTGGATATCCTGGGCTTATTTACCGGCTGGTGGGTCTGGTTCGACGGTCTGGTAGAAGGTTTCGCCTTCCTTGATCATGCCGAGGTCGCTGCGGGCGCGTTCTTCGATGGCGGCGAGGCCCTGTTTCAGGTCCTTGACCTCGGCTTCGAGGGCGGCGTTGCGTTCCTTGAGTGCGGCGTTTTGTATCTTCTGCGCATCGACGGCCTGTTGCAGGCGATGGACCTCGATCAGGCCGCCGTCGCCGAACCAGAGGCGGAATTGCAGGGCCAGGAATAGCAGGATTAGGATGGCGAATAGGACTCTCATGATGGGGGGAGTTTAGCAGACAAAATAGGACTGAGTGCTGAGTGCTGAGGACTGAGTGGGCACGAGGAGTCGGGGGTTTGTAGGAGCGGCTCCGCCGCGATGGGTCAGGGTTGCATCAAAACCATCGCGGCGGAGCCGCTCCTACAGTGGTATGCATTCCCACGCAGAGCGTGGGAACGAGAAAATGAGGTATGCATTCCCACGCGGAGCGTGGGAACGAGGAATGCCGGAGCGTGGGAAAGAGGATTTAAGAGCCGGTCAGCATGGTGAACACATCAAGGCCGGGGAAGCGGGCCTGGTCGCCGAGCGCTTCTTCGATGCGGATCAGCTGGTTGTATTTGGCGACGCGGTCGGAGCGGGACATCGAGCCGGTCTTGATCTGGCCGGCGCCGGTGGCCACGGCCAGGTCGGCGATGAAGCTGTCTTCGGTTTCGCCGGAGCGGTGCGAGATGACCGTGGTATAGCCGGCGTCCCTGGCCATCTTGATTGCCGCCAGGGCTTCGGTCAGCGTGCCGATCTGGTTGACCTTGATCAGGATCGAGTTGGCGATGCCCTTGTCGATGCCTTCCTTGAGGATCTTGGTGTTGGTGACGAACAGGTCGTCACCGACCAGTTGCACCTTGTGGCCCAGGCGCTGGGTCAGATCTTCCCAGCCCTGCCAGTCGTCCTCGGCCAGGCCGTCTTCGATGGAGATGATCGGGAAACGCTCGACCCAGTCGGCCAGGTAGTCGATGAATTCATCCGGGGTCAGTTGCTTGCCTTCGGATTCGAGGTGATAACGGCCATGCTTGAAAAACTCGGAACTGGCCGGGTCCAGGGCGATGAAGACATCCTTGCCGGCTTGATAACCGGCGGCCTTGATCGCCTCAAGGATGACCTCGATGGCGGCCTCGTTCGACGGCAGATCCGGGGCGAAACCGCCTTCGTCACCGACGGCGGTGTTCAGGCCGCGTTTGGCCAGCACCTTTTTCAGGGCATGGAAGACCTCGGCGCCGATGCGCACGGCCTCGGTCAGGCTCCTGGCGCCGGCCGGCATGATCATGAATTCCTGCATGTCGATGCTGTTGTCGGCATGGGCGCCGCCGTTGATGACGTTCATCATCGGTACCGGCAGGCTGAAGTCCAGTTCATCACCGAGGTATTCGTACAGTGTCTGGCCGGCCTCGTTGGCCGCCGCGCGTGCGGTGGCCAGTGATACGGCCAGGATCGCATTGGCGCCGAGGCGGCCTTTATTGTTGGTACCGTCGAGGTCGATCATGATCTGATCGATTTTCTTTTGCGAGGCCGCCAACTGGCCGAGTACGGCCGTGGCGATCTCGCCATTGATATGGGCAACGGCGTTCAGCACGCCCTTGCCGCCGAAGCGCTTGGCGTCATCATCGCGCAGCTCGACGGCCTCGCGTGAGCCGGTCGAGGCGCCGGACGGCACCGCGGCCCGCCCCATCGCCCCGGATTCGAGGATGACATCCGCCTCGACGGTGGGATTGCCCCGTGAATCGATAATTTCCCGGCCTTTGACTGCAACGATCTTGGACATACTGATGATTTCTACCTTTTTGATGGGTGATTTTATTCTATATCTATGAAGGCACTGGCATGGTTAGGGAAACCCTGATTCATTGTGAGTTTGTCATTTTATAAAGACGAGATTTCTCGCTTTGCTCGAAATGACACACATCAGAGCTTCCTTAGAACCTACCCTGCGGCACGTTGGCGCGTATTCTACGCTTTTTTGGGGAATTCACAAAAAAAGTGCTGAGTGCTGAGGACTGGGTGCTGAGTGAAAAGCCTGGTACTTCCTCTGTGATTGGGTTTTGTAGGAGCGGCTGCGCCGCGATGGGTTTGGTGAAGGCTCGGGGTTATCGCGGCAAAGCCGCTCCTACGGTGTTTATCGTTCCCACGCAGAGTTTATGCCCTGTGGGTGCGTGGGAACCAGGATAAACGGGGGTCGTAGGAGCGGCTCCGCCGCGATGGGTTTGGTATGGCTCAGGGTTATCGCGGCGGAGCCGCTCCTACAAGGGTAGGTTAACAAGGGTTTTACTCAGCACGCAGCACTCAAATACTGTTTTCTATAAACCCCTGCCGCTTGACGGTTTCGTCCAGCGTGATCAGTGTTTCGAGCAGTTCTTCGAGGCGGCCGAGGGGCCAGGAGTTGGGGCCGTCGCTGAGGGCCTTTTCCGGGTTCGGGTGGGTTTCCATGAACAGGCCGGAGATGCCGGCGGCGACGGCGGCGCGTGCCAGCACCGGGACGAATTCGCGCTGGCCGCCGGAGGTGGTGCCCTGGCCGCCCGGTTGTTGTACCGAGTGGGTAGCGTCGAACACCACCGGGCAACCGGTGTCGCGCATGGACGCCAGGCCGCGCATGTCTGAAATCAAGGTGTTATAGCCGAAAGATACCCCTCTTTCGCACACCATGATCTGCTCATTGCCGGTCTCGCGGGCCTTGGCGACGACGTTTTGCATGTCCCACGGGGCCTGGAACTGGCCCTTTTTGATGTTGACAGGCTTGCCCTGGCGGGCGACATTCTGGATGAAATTGGTCTGGCGCACCAGGAAGGCCGGCGTCTGCAATACGTCGACGACCGACGCGACCTCGTCCAGCGGCGTGTCCTCATGCACATCGGTCAGCACCGGTACGCCGATCTGCTCGCGCACCTGTTCGAGGATGCGCAGGCCTTCCTCGATACCGGGGCCGCGATAGCTCTTGCTCGACGAGCGGTTGGCCTTGTCGTACGAGGACTTGTAGATAAACGGGATCTCCAGCCGCGCGGTGATCTCCTTCAGGGCCTGGGCGACCTCCAGCGTGATCTTTTCGCCTTCGATGACGCAGGTGCCGGCGATCAGGAACAGCGGCTGGTCCAGGCCGATCTCAAAGTGACACAGTTTCATGAGTTGGCTGCCTTGTTTTTACCGCCGGTCTGACGATCGCCCTGCAGGTCGCGGGCCGCCTGGATATAGCCGCTGAACAGCGGATGGCCGTCGCGCGGGTTGGAGGTGAACTCCGGATGAAACTGCGTGGCGATGAACCACGGATGATCGTCGAGTTCGATGACCTCGACCAGTTCGCCGTCCATCGAGCGCCCGGACACGGTCAGGCCGGCCGCGACCAGCTTGTCGATCCACTGGTTGTTGACCTCGTAGCGGTGACGGTGACGCTCGAACACCACGTCCTGGCCGTACATCTCGCGCACATGCGAGCCCTCGACCAGCCGGCATTCCTGGGCGCCGAGGCGCATCGTCCCGCCGAGATCCGATTGTTCGTCACGTTGTTCCTTGTCGCCGTTGGCGGTGGTCCATTCGGTGATCAGAGCGATGACCGGATAGACACTGTCCTTGAGGAACTCGGTACTGTGGGCGCCTTCGAGGCCGGCGACATCGCGGGCGAATTCGATCACCGCCAGTTGCATGCCGAGGCAGATGCCGAGGTAGGGGATGTTGTTTTCGCGCGCATAACGGATGGCGCCGATCTTGCCCTCGATGCCGCGCTCGCCGAAGCCGCCGGGCACCAGGATCGCATCGGCGCCGCGCAGGCAATCGCTGCCATTGTGCTCAATGACCTCGGCGTCGATGTAGGTGATATTGACGCGGGTGCTGGTATGAATCCCTGCATGAACAAGGGCTTCCGACAGGGATTTATAGGAATCTGTCAGCTCGGTGTACTTGCCGACCATGGCCACGGTCACCGTTGCCGACGGGTTTTCCAGCGCGTCGATGATGTGTTGCCATTCGCTGAGGTTGGCCGGCTTGATATCCTCCAGGTGCAGGCACTCGGCGACGATCTCGTCGAGGTGTTGCTCGTGGAACAGCAGCGGGATCTTGTAGATCGAATCGGCATCGACGGCCGAGATCACCGCCCGTTCCGGCACGTTGGTGAACAGCGCGATCTTGCGCCGCTCGTCGGCCGGCAGCGGCCGGTCGGCGCGGCACAGCAGTACGTCCGGCTGGATACCGATCGAGCGCAGTTCCTTGACCGAGTGCTGGGTCGGCTTGGTCTTGATCTCGCCGGCCGACGGGATATACGGCACCAGCGTCAGGTGGATGAACATCGAATTGCCGCGGCCCTGCTCCAGCGCTAGCTGGCGTATCGCCTCCATGAACGGCAGCGATTCGATGTCACCGACGGTGCCGCCGATCTCGACCAGGGCGATATCGGCGTCATCGGCGCCGGCGATGACGTGGCGCTTGATCTCGTCGGTGATGTGCGGGATCACCTGCACCGTGCCGCCGAGGTAATCGCCGCGGCGTTCCTTGGCCAGCACCGTCTCGTAGATGCGCCCGGCGGTGAAATTATTGCGCTTGCCCATGCGCGTGCGCACGAAGCGCTCGTAATGGCCGAGGTCGAGGTCGGTCTCGGCGCCGTCCTCGGTGACGAACACCTCGCCGTGCTGGAACGGGCTCATCGTCCCGGGGTCGACATTGATATAGGGATCGAGCTTGATCAGGGTGACATTCAGGCCGCGTGCCTCCAATATCGCCCCCAGTGACGCCGAGGCGATACCCTTTCCCAATGAGGAAACGACACCGCCGGTCACGAATATGAATTTTGTCATGTAGTTTTGCTGCCGCTCGATATGTGATCAGAACGGAATAACACGTTACCAGAACCGCGGCCATGTCTCAATGACCAACCGGGGTATATTGCGAATTTGTCTGCGTGCACAATAATAGTGCTGAGGACTAAGTGACACTATTAATCTGTTTATGCTCCTGGTTCCCACGCTCTAGCGTGGGAACCCATACTTCACTGACTAAAGACCCAAAGCTGAATACATCCTGAGGCGTCAGAATCAAACACAACGCGATCTATCGCTGACTAAAGACCCAAAGCTGAATACATCCTGAGGTTGATGTGCCTAACCGCTTGTTAGGTATGCATTCCCACGCGGGAGCGTGGGAACGAGATAAGGATTACCTAGACCCAACCCTTAGTAATACCAGCTACCCATACCGCGGCCGAAGAACGGCATATCTTCGATCTCGTCGCGCTGCTCCGGTGTCAGCAGCTTGTTGATCTTCGCGCGCATCTCGACGCGCAGCTTGACGCGCTCAGCCGTCAGCTCACCGATCTCGCCGGCCAACTTGTCGGACTCCTTGCCGGTCTTGCCGTCGTCGATCAGGTCATACAGCGCATGACGCTTTTCGGTCAGCTTGTCCTCGACCTTGCGGAAGTCCTTGCGGGCCTCGTGCATGATCTTGCGGATATCGCTGCGCTGCTCGTCACTGAGGTCAAGTCCCATGCCATCATGGCCTTTCATACCGTGATGCTTGTCACCGTGATAACCGGGGCCATCGCAATCCCAGTGACCATACATACCGGGGCCGTAATTACCCATCGGCGGACCATAGCCTGACCAGCCGTCATGGGCCATGGCCGGTTGCAGCACCAACAGCGTCAATGCCGCCGCCCCGCCCATCATCATCCATCCACGTCGTTTCATTTGTTGTCTCCTGATAAATTAGGGATTGATTGAATACGCGGACCAGTGTATTCGCAGTCAATGAAAGTTTGGGTCAGGACCGTGTAAAAACGGGTAAAGGTTCGCAAAAATCATGTAATTCAGCCGCTTAGGGCATATACCTTAGAGGGTGGGCGTGGCACAATTGCACCATAGGACTGAGTGCTGAGGACTGAGTGCTGAGTGGGTACGAGAACGGGTATTGTAGGAGCGGCTTTGCCGCGATGGGTTCGGTGTATCCCTGGTCTATCGCGGCGGAGCCGCTCCTACGGTGTGGTGCTGCATCAGGGTTTTGTAGGAGCGGCTTTGCCGCGATGGGTTCGGTGTATCCCTGGTCTATCGCGGCGGAGCCGCTCCTACGGTGTGGTGCTGCATCAGGGTTTTGTAGGAGCGGCTTTGCCGCGATGGGTTCGGTGTTACCCTGGCCTATCGCGGCGGTGTCGCTCCTACGTGAAACGAGGAAAACATGCAGTGTCATTCCGAACCGAAGACTTGTGGAACAAGTCTGAAGCGTGAGGAATCTCTACCTCAGGCCAAAAACGAGATTCCTCACACGGCGGCCCATAAACACGGGCCTTGGTTCGGAATGACAAAGTGGTATGCATTCCCACGCGGAGTTTATCCCCTTCGAGGATGAATGCCCTGTGGGTACGTGGGAACGCAGACTAACCTGATGATTAACAGTCGCTACTAGAGTGGTATGCATTCCCACGCGGGAGGCATAGAACCTCCTGCGGAGGATCATGATGCACTTCCTGCACCCTTCGGGTTCTGGTCGCGTGGGAACGAGGAAATTACAGCATAGGACTGAGTGCCGAGTGGGTACGAGAAACGGGTTTTTGTAGGAGCGGCTACGCCGCGATGGGTTCGATGTAACCCTGGCCCATCGCGGCGCAGCCGCTCCTACGACATAACTCATCACACATTACACATTACACATTACTCATAACTAATATTTAACCATGCAGCTTATGATAGAAACCCGATGAACCGTTTATTACTGATCGATGACGATACCGAATTATGCGCGATGCTGGCCGAGTATCTGGCCAACGAGGATTTCGCCGTCGACATGGCGCATGACGGTACCGCCGGTCTGGTACAGGCGCGGGAGGCGGAGTATGACGCGATCATCCTCGATGTCATGCTGCCGGGTATGAGCGGTTTCGATGTGTTGCGCGAATTGCGCCAGTCGCAGCAGACGCCGGTACTGATGCTGACCGCGCGCGGCGATGATGTCGACAGCATCGTCGGCCTGGAACTCGGCGCCGATGATTATCTGCCCAAGCCGTGCAATCCGCGCGTGCTGGTGGCGCGCATCCGCGCGATCCTGCGCCGCCACCATCCGTCGCCGGCGGACGATGGTGACGATACCGAACCGTTGAGCATCGGCGCGTTGGTTCTGGAACCCGGTACCCGCCGTGCGCTGCTGAATGGCAAGCCGTTGACTCTGACCAGCACCGAATTCAGCATCCTCGAGGTGCTGGTGCGCAAGGCCGGCCAGGTCGTCAGCAAGGAGACGCTGTCGGAACAGGCACTGGGCAGGCCGTTGACGCGTTATGACCGCAGCATCGACATGCATGTCAGCAGCCTGCGCAAAAAACTCGGGCCGGCCGGTGACCCGCCGGCCGGCGACACCCCGTCACCGATCCACACCGTGCGCGGCATCGGTTACCAGTACAGCCTGCCGGCCGGCAACGGGGATGCCTGATCATGCCCAGTAGTCTGTTCTGGAAAATTTTCCTGTGGTTCTGGACCGCGATGCTGATCCTGGCCGTCGCCGTGGCCCTGGTCACCTACCAGTTGCGGGATATCGAAAACGAAAGCATCATGGGCAAGGCCTATCACCAGTTCCAGAGCAACAGCCATAATGCCGCGATCACACTCGAACATCAGGGACTGGAAGGACTGCGCGAATGGCTCAGTGATGACGACCATAACGCCTCGATGCAACTGTATGTCATCGGCATCGACGGTCGCCAGCGCCTGGGCCCGGCGATGCCGTCGCGGCTGCAACGTTTTATCAGTTCCGAACTGGGTAATCCCGGCATCAGCGGCAACGGCATGCCGCACTGGATCAGGATTAGTATCGTCACCCCGCCGGGAGACATGCCGTATCAGTTAATCACGACATTCAAGCGACCCAATCCGCTGAAGTTTATCTTCACCCCGGCGCGGGTGCTGCTGTCGCTGATCGTCAGTGGTCTGGTGTGTTTCTGGCTGGCGCGCCATATCACGCGGCCGATCACGCGCCTGCGCCTGGCCACGCAACGGCTGTCGGCCGGTAACCTGGATGTGCGCGTCGGCAAGGAACTCGGCCGCCGCCATGATGAACTGGGTAGCCTGGCGACCGACTTCGACCGCATGGCCGAACAGTTACAGATCCTGCTGACCTCGCAGCAACAATTGCTGCGCGATGTCTCGCATGAACTGCGTTCACCACTGGCACGCCTGCAGGTGGCGCTGGAACTGGCACGCCAGCGTGGCGACAGCCGGGTCGATACCGAACTCAATCGTATCGAGACCGAGGCCGAACGCCTGAATGAATTGATCGGCCAGGTGCTGACGCTGGCGCGCATGGATGCCGGCTACCGCGAACTCGACCGGCGCGACACCGACCTGTGCCAGTTGCTCGAGGACGTGGTCGCCGATGCCCAGTTCGAGGCCCAGTCCCGGCACAGTCGCATCGTCATTAATTCGACCGCCGACTGCACGCTGGCCGTCGATGAATCACTGTTGCGCAGCGCCATCGAAAACATCGTCCGCAATGCGGTCAAGTACACGGCCGAGAATACCCCGGTGGAGGTTACGCTGGAAACGCAGGCGGATCAGATCGTGCTGACGATACGTGATCATGGTGCCGGCGTGCCGGTCGAACGCCTCGCTGATCTGTTCAAACCCTTTATGCGCCTGTCCGAGGCCCGCGACCGTGACAGCGGCGGTTACGGACTGGGACTGGCGATCGCCGAACGGGCGATCCATCTGCATGGCGGGCGCATCCACGCCCGCAACTGTACCGACGGCGGTCTTTCCATTACTATTGAGCTTCCCGTGCGGACACCGGCATAATCGGCAGCGGACTGTCGGGCGCTATGTCACGTCCGCAACAAGCCATCACTTTCCACTGACGCACGGGCCGTTACAAGAATAAAGAATGTGCATGACTGACGTAACCAAACTGAGCGAGCCATAATGATTCGACGCCGTCGTCAGCCTTGTGCCTTTTTCCTCCCGCTGCTGTGCGGCCTGTCGCTGGCCGGCTTGCCGAGCTTCGCCGCCGACGTCGAAACGGCTCCGTTGACGTTGCCGCAAATGCTGCAGCAGGTGATCCGGCACTACCCTTCGCTGCAGAGTGCGGCGCTGCAGGTCGAAAAGGCGCAGCAGGAAACGGCGCGCATCGAAAGTCAGCTCGGCTGGCAACTGGGCGCCCAGGCCGGTGTCCATAAGGATGTGTCGTTGTTCGGTAGTGCGGTCAATCAGATCAACGTCGGCACCCGGCTGGCGCGGCAACTGCCCTCCGGTAATGCCCTGTCGCTGTCCGCCAGTATCAGCCGCGACGATGCCGACAGCGCACCGTTACCGACACTGCCCAACCCGGCCACCAGCACCAGTATCGATCTGCAATACCGCATGCCGCTGGCACAGGGCAAGGACAATCCCGCTTACAGCACCGGCCTGGCGCAGGCCGATGCCGGTCTGCGCATCCAGCTGGCGCGGCAACAACAGGCCTATGACCAGATCGCCGCGCAACTGATCGACCTGTACAGCGCGGCGCTGACGACGCAGCAACGCATCGACAATGTCAGGCAATCGATTCGCCGCAGCCAGCAATTGCATTCTTTCATCCTCGACCGCGTCGACCTCGGCATCGCCGAGAATAAGGACAGCCTGCAGACCGAGGCACAACTGCATGGACTGCAGGCCCAGTTGAAGGAACTGGAACTGGCGTCGGCCAAACAATCGATTGCCCTGAACCGGCTGATGGGTCTGCCGTGGGGTACGGCGCAGTCACTGCGGCTCGATGACGCCGAGTATCCGCCCGATAATCTGCCCGAGCTGATTGCCCAGGCCCGGTACTACAGTCCGGCCTTGCACATCAATGACGCGCAGATGGAACTGGCCGCCAGCCGGATCGCGCTGCAACGTGACAACAGCCGTGAACAGATCGATATGGTGCTGCAACTCGGTAATCGCGGTCAAAGCGGCGACACCGTCGGCGGCTCGATTAACCAGAACGAGGTCGTCGGCGGTATCCAGCTCGAATATTCACGGCCTGTGGATTCGCGTGGCGATGATGCCGCACTGTATCAGGCGCAACTGGAACGCAGCATCATCGCCCAGGACCGTAAACAGATCAGCGATGATCTGCATTACGATGCCGCCAGCCTGCTGGCCGAACTGAAGGCGATACAGGCGACGATCAAGGCCTATCGCCTGAGTGTAAAAAGCGAACGCGCCAAACTCGACGAGGCGGAACGGCGTTATCGCCAGGGTCGCATCACCATCGACACGGTCATCCAGTTTGAAAACCAAACCGCCGCCAGTGAACTGGGACTGGTGCTGCAACGGATCGACTATCAACGCAGCCTGATCCGACTCGAACTGCTGCGCGGCACGCTGTGGGATGCCGTCAACCTCACGGCCCTTGACAACGGTGATGCCCGGCCATGATGAAGAGTATCATTTCGTTTCTGGTTGACCGCGGCCTGATCATCAACCTGGTGTCGGTGTTCCTGCTCGCCATCGGCCTGTATGCGATGTTCAGCATCAACCGCGAGGCCTTTCCCAACGTCAACCTCGACATCATCCAGATCGACACCAACTACCCCGGCGCCTCGCCGAAGGAGGTCGAGCAACTGATCATCACGCCGATCGAACAGGAACTGCGCAGCCTCAACGGTATCGACAAGATGCTGTCCAGTTCATTCCCCGCTTCCGGCCGCATCACGCTCGAGGTCGATCCGGACGCCACCAACCGTGACAAGATCGCCAACCAGGTGACGCTGGCGATCAACCGCGCGAAACTGCCGGCCGACCTGCCCGACGATCCGTTCGTTACCGAGGTCGACGGCTCGGTGTTTCCGGTGATTCGCCTGGCGCTGGCGGCGCCTATGGATGAACTGCACCTGAAGCGGCTCGGCGACAAGGTCAAGGAAGACCTGTTGACCATCGACGGTGTTGCCCAGGTCGTGATCCTCGGTGATCGCAAGGCTGAGATCCGGGTGCTGATCGATCCGCAACGCATGGCCGAGGAACGCATCTCGGTCGGCGACGTCGCCCGCGCGATCCGGGGCTGGAACCTGAATGTGCCCGGCGGCGATATCAACACCCCCGAAGGACAGAAGGTCGTGCGCGTCGTCGGTGAATTTTCCAGCGCCGCCGAGGCCGGGAATCTGGTGTTGCGCACCAATGAACGCAACGACGTGCTGCGTCTGCGTGATATCGCTACCGTCACCGAAACCCTGGTGAAGCCGCAGGTCGTCTATGATGTTGCCGGCAAGCCGGCGCTGTCGATGCTGATCCTGAAAAAAACCGATGGCGACATCCTCGATACCGTCGATGCGATCAAGGACTATGTCAAGACGATACCCGATCGTTACGGAGCATCGATCAGCGCCTCGACCTTCCAGGATTTTTCCAAGTTCACGCGCATGCGCCTCGGCGTGCTGACCAATAATGGTATCGCCGGCCTGGTGCTGGTGTTCATCACGCTGCTGTTGTTCCTGCGCTTCTCGACGGCGATGACGACGACCTGGGGCCTGCCGATCATCTTCCTCACCGGCATCTTCATTCTCTATCAATTCGGCATCACGCTTAACCTGATCTCGATGATGGGTTTCATCATGGTACTCGGTATGCTCGTCGATGACGCCATCATCATCGGCGAGAACATCACCTATCATATGGAACAGGGCATGAAACCGCATGCCGCCGCAGTCCAGGGCGCGCTGGAGTTGATCGGCCCGGTGACGACGACGATCATGACCACGGTCGCCGCCTTCCTGCCGATGCTGTTCATGACCGGCATCATCGGCAAGTTCATCGTCGCCATACCGATCGTGGTCATCACGCTGTTATTATTATCCTGGCTGGAATCGTTTCTGATCCTGCCCAGCCATGTCGCCCATGTCACCAACCCCAACAAACATCCGCCCGAGCGGCGCTGGTTGAGGGCCCTGGAGAATTCCTATGGCTGGGTTCTTAAACAGGCGGTGCGCTTTCGCTGGCTGACGATCCTGCTGTCGGCCGGCGTGCTGGTGGCGACGATGATGCTGGCGAAGACCCTGCCGTTCCAGTTGTTCCCGCCGGTCGGCGTCGAGGAATATATCGTCAGGGTCACGGCCCCCGCCGGCACCAGTCTCAACACCATGCGTGATCACATGCGCAAGATCGATTATGAACTGCGCCAACGCATCGACCCGGAGGTTCTCGATGCGACGGTATTGAAAACCGGTGACATCTCCATCGATGAAGGTGATCCGCTGACGCAACGTGGTTCCCGTTACGGACAGATCCGTGTGCTGTACACGCCGTCGATCGGCCGACCGCATCATGACGCGCTGACCGAGATGCATCAGATGGCCGAAGTGATACCGCCGTTGTTCCCGGAGCTGGACATCGCCTTTACCGAGATCCGCCCCGGCCCGCCGGTCGGCCGCGCACTGGAGGCCGAGATCTCCAGCTATGATGACCGTTTCAGCAAGCTCGCGGCGCAGCGCCTGATGGATTATCTGCATACCATCGACGGGGTGACGACCATCGACAGCGGCCTGAAACCCGGTGATGAAGAACTGCATGTGACGCTGGACAAACAGCTTGCCACCTATGCCGGCGTCGACCTGGCGACGGCCGCCCAGCATATCCGCGCCGCCAGTGGCGGACTGACCGTCTCCAACGTCCGCCACGGCTCCGAGGAGATCGATGTTACGATCCGCTACCCGGAAGACAGCGGCAAGGAACTGAAAAACCTGCGGGCCTTGCTGATCCCGAATCAGCGCGAGGGGCTGGTGCCGCTATACAAGATCGCGCACTTCGAACAACACGCTGGCTTTACCACCATCCGCCACAAGGATGGCATCCGTATCGTCAATGTCATCGCCGATATCGACACCGACAGGATCACCAGCCTGGCGTTGAACCAGCAGGTCAGGAGCCACGCGCAACAATGGCTCGGTGATGTCAAAGACAAGGTCTCGATCCGTTACGGCGGCGAAGAGGAAAAGAACCAGGAATCCTTCATCAGCCTGGCGGTGGCGTTTGTGTTTGCCCTGGTGGCGATCTTTTTCATCCTCGCCATCCAGTTCAACAATATGGTCTACCCGATGCTGGTGATGCTGGCGATCCCGTTCGGCGCCATCGGCATTGTCGTCAGTTTTTACCTGCACGACCTGTTGTGGAAACCGATGCCGCTGTCGTTCTTCGCCATGCTCGGCATGGTGGCGCTGACGGGTGTGGTCGTCAACAGTTCGCTGGTACTGCTGGTGTTCATCCAGCGCGCAATTCAATCCGGCGTCGAGGCGCACACGGCGATCCTCCAGGCCGGCCGCCGCCGTCTGCGCGCGGTGTTGCTGACCGCCACCACCACCGTCGTCGGCCTGCTGCCGACCGCCTACGGCTGGGGCGGCCTCGACTTCTTCGTTTCACCGATGGCGCTGGCCCTCTCCTGGGGTCTGATCTTCGCCACCGGCATCACATTGATCTCCATCCCGGCCACCTTCGCCGCCGGCCTCGACATCAGCGGATTGTTCCGACGGGTGTTTAAAAAAGGACTTAGGATTGAGTGATGAGTTATGGGTGATGGGTGATGGGTGATGGGTGATGGGTGATGAGTAAGATAATCTTCATCATTGTCATTTCGAACCGAAGGGAGAAATCTCCGCTGGAAAATGACATGAGTCCATTTTCCAGCATAAACACTGGGAAATGATATCCTTCCATTTTCCAGCATAAACACTGGGAAATGATATCCTTCCATTTTCCAGCATAAACACTGGGAAATGATATCCTTCCATTTTCCAGCATAAATATCGTCAAGCGGCACTGAATTCACCAAGTACATTGTAGGAGCGGCTTCGCCGCGATGGGTTCATCGCCACCCTGACCGATCGCGGCAGAGCCGCTCCTACGTGGGATCACCCTGTAACCTCCCTGGTTCCCACGCTCCAGCGTGGGAACCCATACCTCACTGACTCAATATCCACAACTCCATGCGTACTGAAGTTACGTGCATAATCGCTGCTTGGGTATGCATTCCCACGCAGAGCGTGGGAACGAGATAACCCGGGCTTTTGTAGGAGCGGCTTCGCCGCGATAGGTTCATCGCCACCCTGACCGATCGCGGCAGAGCCGCTCCTACGTGGGATCACCCTGTAACCCCCCTGGTTCCCACGCTCCAGCGTGGGAACCCATACCTCACTGACTCAATATCCACAACTCCATGCGTACTGAAGTTACGTGCATAATCGCTGCTTGGGTATGCATTCCCACGCAGAGCGTGGGAACGAGATAACCCGGGCTTTTGTAGGAGCGGCTACGCCGCGATGGGTTCGTCGCCACCCTGACCGATCGCGGCGTAGTTGCTCCTACAGCACTCCTCACACCTTACTCCTCACCCCTCACTATGATTCCAGTTCATCCGCCAGCGCCGTGCGGAGATCATCTATCCTCTCATTCAACTCTGCATCGCTATAGGCCACAGCTGTAACCCTGCCCCACACCGGTTCCGGCCAGGCAGAATCGTCGACGTAGCGGACGATATGATGGATGTGTAATTGCGGTACGACATTGCCGAGCGCGGCGACGTTAAGCTTGTCGCCACTGAAATTCTGCATCATCACCTGTCCCAGTCGCGATGACTCGATTATCAGCTGCTGCCGGTCTGCCGGATCCAACTGATAGATCTCGCTGATGTTGTCACGATCGGGCACCAGGATGCACCAGGGATAGTTGGCATCGCGCATCAACAATAGATGGCAAAGTTTAAACCTTCCGATGACGGCGCAGTCGTTTTGCAATTGAGGGTGTATTTCAGCCATATCGATCTCAGTCTATTTTTGTATTTAAATAATAATTTTATCTATAGTAAATCAGAGCAAAAATATAATTTTACAGTTTTAGAGTTTATTCATTTTTGCATAGAAAAAAAACACTGTCTGACTCCAACTTTAACCATAAGGTGAGGTATGCATTCCCACGCGGTGCGTGGGAACGAGATAACCCGGGCTTATGTAGGAGCGGCTTCGCCGCGATGGATTCATCGCAACCCTGACCGATCGCGGCGAAGCCGCTCCTACCCTGTCATCTCTTACTCCTCACCCATCACCCATAACTCAGCACTCAGCACTCAGCACTCAGCACTCAGCACTCAGTCCTATTTTATCCTCCCACCCCAACCGCTCCAGGACGATGGTGAAGCTTTCATCCAGCGGCGCTTCGATGTTGATCCGTTGTCCGTTCAGCGGGTGCATGAATGACAGCTGTGTCGCGGCCAGCAATAGTCGCCGGCAATCGAGGGTGTCGCGGAAGAAGCGGTTATGATGGCCGTCACCGTGACTCGTATCGCCGATGATCGGGTGGAAGATGTGCTTCATATGCCGGCGCAGTTGATGCTTGCGGCCGGTCTTCGGCATCAGTTTCACTAATGAGTAGCGCGCCGTGGGGTAACGACCGACGGCCTGCGGCAGTTCGGCCGTCGCCAGGCGCCGGTAACGTGTGATCGCCGCCTGCGCCGGTTTATCGCTATCGGCGAGCGCATCGGTCATCCTGTCCAGTTGTTCCTTCAGCGGATAATCGATGGTATCGGCGTCGGCGGTATAGCCGCGCACCACGGCCAGGTAGTGTTTGTCGACACCGCCGCCGCTGAAGATCGGCATCATCAGCCGGGCAGTGGTCTCATCGAGTGCGAACAACAACACCCCCGATGTCGGTTTGTCCAGCCGGTGCACCGGGTAGACCCGCCGGCCGATCCGGTCACGGACAAGTTGCAGCGCAAAACGCGTCTCATGACGATCTATAGGGCTGCGGTGCACCAGCAGGCCGGACGGTTTATTGACGGCGATCAGGTGTTCATCGTAATAGAGGATGTGCACTGTTTGCTGAAACTCCACTGGATCATTAAGCATCATCGTCAGGCTATTAGCATGATCATAGCATTCGTCTTCAGGAAAGAGTGGCTGGGGATATAGGCGACGATTACGTGACTTTTGAGGTGAGGTATGTATTCCCACGCTGGAGCGTGGGAACGAGAAATCGCGGCAGAGCCGCTCCTACAAAAGCCGTTCGTTCTGGTTCCCACTCACCCACAGGGCATTCATCCTCGAAGGGGATAAACTCTGCGTGGTAACCCAGACTCACCTGACTGATGGCAGTTGCTGTCAGGACCGTATGCATTCCCACGCTGGAGCGTGGGAACGAGAAATCGCGGCGGAGCCGTTCCTACACTCCCATCACTCAGCACTCAGCACTCAGTCCTTTACCATCGTGGCTTTGACCGTTGGGGATTCACGATGGTCACCCTCACCTACATACACCCCATTATCATCAAACGGGATTTTTGCGTTGAAATTGTCTACTATAGCCTTCGGTCAACATGCATCATATAGGGATATCAATTGCACGATTTCATGCCGGGACAACGCTGGATCAGCTCCAGCGAATTACAGATGGGACTGGGGACCGTGGTCACGGTCGAGCATCGCACGGTCAGCATTCTGTTTATGGCCACCGGCGAGACGCGCCTGTATGCCCGGGACAGTGCCCCGCTGACGCGGGTGGTCTTCGCCCCCGGTGATCATATCCGCACTCATGAAGGTTTAACCCTGCACGTCGAAACGGTCACCGAGCAACAGGGGCTGCTCAGCTATCACGGCTATCAGGAAGATGAACCCGGGCGCAAGCTTACGATCGATGAGGGTCAGCTGGATAATTTTATCCAGTTGAGCAGCCCGTCCGAACGCCTGTTCACTTGCCAGATCGATCCGAACAAATGGTTTGAATTGCGTTACCAGTCCCTGCTCTACAGCAGCCGCTCGGCGCATTCCGATCTGTATGGCCTGTGCGGCAGCCGCACCAGCCTGATCCCGCACCAGTTGTATATCGCCCACGAGGTCGCCCGCCGTTATGCGCCGCGGGTGTTGCTGGCCGATGAGGTCGGTCTTGGCAAGACCATCGAGGCCGGCATGATCCTGCATCAGCAACTGCTCAGCGAACGGGCCAGCCGGGTCCTGATCGTGGTACCGGAGTCGCTGATCCATCAATGGCTGGTCGAGATGCTGCGCCGTTTCAATCTGCACTTCAGCATTTTCGATGAGGAACGCTGGCAGTCGATGCTCGATTATGAGGGCGATCAAAGCGATGAGGCCGGGCAGATGCCGTTGAACGAGAATCTGTTTTACAACGAACAGCTGATACTGTGCAGCCTGGAATTTCTCACCGCTGACCCGGCCCGCTTCCAGCAGGCCTGCGATGCTGAATGGGACCTGCTCGTCGTTGACGAGGCCCATCACCTGGAATGGTCACCCGGTCAGAGCAGTCATGAATATGATTGTATCGCCCGCCTGGCCGCTGTCACCAAGGGCGTATTGCTGCTGACGGCGACGCCGGAGCAGTTGGGCAAGGCCAGCCATTTCGCCCGCCTGCGGCTGCTCGATCCCGACCGTTTTCCGGACTTCGATACCTTTGTCGATGAGGAAAAAAGCTTTGCCCCGATCGCACAGACGATCGAGGAACTGCTGGACCAGGAAGGCGATCAGGCCGTTACATTGAGTCCGGCCAGCCTGGCCACGCTCGAGTCGTCGTTACAGGAGAGTGATAACCCATCACTGCTCGACACCTTGCAACAACCGGCGACAGCGGCGGAACACCGCCAGGCCCGCGATGACCTGATCGCCCACCTGCTCGACCGCCACGGTACCGGACGGGTATTGTTCCGCAACACCCGTGCGGCGATCCAGGGTTTTCCCGGTCGCCGCTTACACAGTTATGCCCTGAGTGCCCCGGACGAATATCTGGACAGCGTGTGGCGCCAGGACCACGCCGCTGACAGCGCCGGTCTGCAGGGTTATCTGTCGCCGGAACAACGTTATCAGCTCAACAGTAGCGGTCGCGCCCCGCACTGGACGACACTGGATCCGCGCCTCGACTGGCTGATCGATACGCTGAAGGATAAACGCGGCGACAAGATCCTGGTGATTACCGCCGCCGCGGACACGGCCATCGACATTACCGAGGCCCTGCGCGTCAGGGCCGGCATCCATGCCGCGGTTTTCCATGAAGGACTGTCGATTATCGAACGTGACCGCGCGGCCGCCTTTTTTGCCGACCGGGATTACGGCACGCAGGTACTGGTGTGCTCGGAAATCGGCAGTGAAGGCCGCAATTTCCAGTTCGCCCATCACCTGGTGCTGTTTGACTTGCCGCTGAATCCTGACCTGCTCGAGCAGCGCATCGGTCGCCTGGACCGGATCGGCCAGACCGAGACGATCCGGCTCCATGTGCCGTATATCGAAAAAACGGCGATGGCCACCCTGTTCCACTGGTACGCCGATGGTCTGAATGCGTTTGAACACATCTGCCCGGACGGTCACACGGTCTTTGTCGAGGTCGAAGCCACGCTGGTCGCCGTGCTGCAGTCGCCGGCACCTGAACCGTCAGCGATCACGGACCTGGTCGAACAGAGCCGGCAACTCCATCAGGCCTGCAACGAGGCACTGAAACAGGGACGCGACCGACTGCTGGAATACAATTCCTGCCGTCCGCGCCAGGCCGAGCAGCTGAAACGCCGGGCCCTGGATCAGGACATCGAAGACCGCGACCACCTGCCCGTCTATCTCGGCGCCCTGTTTGATACCTTCGGTATCGAGTCCGAAGAACACAGCCGTAACTGCCAGATACTGCGCCCCGGTGATCACATGCAGATCAGCAGCCTGCCGGGACTGTCAGCGGACGGCATGACCATTACCTATGATCGCGACACGGCCCTGACCAACGAGGACATCGACTTCGTCACCTGGGAACACCCGTTGACGATCGCGGCGATGGACAGTGTGCTGAGCAGTGAAATGGGCAATACCGCGATGACCACGTGCAAATATGCCGCCGTCAATTCGGGGACACTGATGCTGGAATGCCTGTATTGCCTCGAACCGGTCGGCGCCGGCCAGGTTCTGCCGGCACATCATCTGCCGGCAAAGCCGATCCGCCTCGTCATCGACCAGGACGGCCGGGATCACAGCCTGACTTTACCACACCAGGCCATCACCGACTCCGGCAACACCCTGAATGCCGAGACACGGCAAAAGGTCATTCGCGCGCGCAAGGACATCCTGCGTGAAATGATCGACATCAGCGAACAACAGGCGGCCACCGAAGCCGCGGAATTGTTACAACAGATCCGCCGGCAGCTCGGTGAGCGCCTGCTCAATGAACGGAATCGTCTCAAGGCTTTACGCCGCTTCAACCCGAATATCCGCAGCGAAGAAATCGAATTTTTTCAGGCACAGCTCGAACGACTGGAAGTCACGCTCGCGGCCACGCGCCCGCGGCTGGATGCACTGCGCGTCATAATCGTCGTCTGAAGCGTTTTTCACCGCCGACCAGGGTCCCGGATGGACCCGGCCAGCACCCCGCAATCACTATAAATTATTTTATTAATCAATTCGTTAGAGTTAAAATTTGTGCGGGCATCGAAATCCGCGTTTTTTTTATAGATTAATTTCGTATTTCATGTTCAGTTTGTATACAATATCGGTGCATTGCATGTTCTTTCACTAATATTCAGAAGTTCCCCATCCGGTTTCTCCTGTATTTTTCATCGAACAGCAAGGACACAATTTTTTATTTTTGAGGATTATTTTCATGGCAACAGGTACCGTTAAGTGGTTCAACGAATCCAAAGGATTTGGTTTTATTGCTCCTTCAGATGGAAGCGCAGATGTTTTCGTACATTTTTCAGCTATCGAAGGCAATGGCTTCAAGACACTGGCAGAAGGCCAGCAGGTCACATTTGAAACCGAGACTGGACCGAAAGGACCACAGGCCACTAAAGTGACTGCAGCTTAACCAAACTGTAAGCGGTTTAGATTGACCCCAGGTTTGTTTTAAAAAATGCAACCCCGCCCATGTGCGGGGTTTGCTTTATCGGTTGTATAAATTGATCCGACCCTGCTTCACGGGAAGGATGTACTGACAGCACAGAGATGGTTGCTATCGCTCTATCGGCAGCCTGTCACTGCGCCATTGGGCCATGTCGCCCTGCAGATGGCGCACTTTGATAAATCCGTCGCTCTGCAGGATCCTCTGGGCCTTTTTCGCCCGTCGGCCTGTTTCACAATAAACAACGAACTCCGAATTATCCCGTGCATGCAGTTCTTTCAGGCGCAACGCCAGTTGATCATGTGGAATATTGATCGCCCCGGGCACATGGCCAGTGGCGTATTCATCCACTGAACGCACATCGAGTACCACCAGCAACTCATGCGCTCCATTCAGTTGTTTCAGTAATTCCTTATTTGTGACATCAGCGACAGTTTCACCACAGCCCGCGAATGGCATTAGAAATAACATGACAACAGCCGTATAGAATTTCTTCATCGGTCATCCCTCATGGATTGGCACACGTCGTCCGACCGTTATTGTAATCCATGGTGCAAGTCATTAGAGTAGATTACCGAAACCAATCGAACTTATCCCTGGAATAGCTACGTTATGGGCCGCTGGCGACCACCGCAACAACGCGGATCACATTATATTACACCTGAGGGCTTCCTGGCACTAAAACAGGAAGCACAGCAGTTGTGGCAAAAACGGGGTACCGTAACCGCTGCAATCACCGCCGCCGCGGCCGAGGGAGACCGCTCGGAAAATGCGGAATATATCTATCGCAAGAAACAGTTACGCGAGATTGACCGGCGTTTTCACTATCTGCAAAAGCGTCTGGATGAATTGACGGTCGTCGATCGCATCCCGGATGACCAGCAGCGCGTATTTTTCGGCGCCTGGGTCATGTTTGGCGATGATCAAGGACAAGAGTGCTGTTACCGCATCGTCGGACCCGATGAATTCGATGCCGATGCCCACTATATCAGCATGGACTCTCCGGTCGCCAGGGCGCTGATGAACAAGCGTGTAGATGATACGGTCACGATCCGGCTTCCTGCCGGTGAGAAGTCGTTGACGATCATGGATATCCGCTACGATCGCCCCGAAGCTGCACGCTAGGTTTTGTAGTTGTGCCCGGCAACTATGATGTCATTATCGTCGGTGCCGGCGCTGCCGGTCTGATGTGCGCCATCGAGGCCGGCAAACGCCGGCGTAAAGTGCTGGTCCTCGATCACGCCAACAGGGCCGGCAAGAAAATATTGATGTCCGGTGGCGGCCGCTGTAATTTCACCAACACCGCTATCAGTGCCGGGAACTATGTCTCCGCGAATCCGCATTTTTGCAAGTCCGCGTTAAGTCGCTTCACGCAATGGGATTTTATCGCCATGGTTGAAGGCCACCGGATCGCCTACCATGAACGCGCCCATGGTCAGTTATTCTGCAATGACAGTGCCGCCGACATCCTCAATATGCTGCTCGACGAATGCCGGCAATACAACGTCACCATCCAGCTCAATACCGGCATCGAGCAGGTCGTGAAAGACCAGTCCTTCAGCGTCAAAACCGGCCGCGGAGAATTCAGGAGCGAATCACTGGTCATCGCCAGTGGCGGCCTGTCGATACCGCGCATGTGTGCCAGTCCGTTTGGTTATCGCATCGCCGAACAGTTCGGCCTACAGATCCTCCCCACCCGCGCCGGGCTGGTACCACTGACATTGCAGCCACAGGATAAGGAGATCCTGTCGCCGCTGTCCGGTATCGCCATCGACAGCCACGTCGGGAACCAACGACAACAATTCCGTGAGAATATCCTCTTTACCCACCGTGGTCTCAGCGGCCCGGCCATCCTGCAGCTATCATCCTACTGGTTGCCCGGCGAGGATATTCACATCAAGCTGTTGCCCGACATGGATCTGCTCGCAGAACTGAAACGATGCCACACCGAGCAGCCGCAACAGAAGCTGAAAACGGTGTTGTCCCGCTGGTTACCCAAACGCCTGGTCGGCGCGCTGATCGATGTGGAATTCACCGATTCGCCGTTACAAAATATTAGCTACAAGGAACTGGAAACGATCGCCGGACAACTGCAACAATGGACCCTGCGTCCCAACGGCAGTGAAGGCTATCGCACCGCCGAGGTCACTATCGGCGGCGTCGACTGCGATGCCCTGTCATCGAAAACCCTGGAGTGCCGCTCGGTGCCGGGGCTGTATTTTATCGGCGAGGTCGTCGATGTCAGCGGCTGGCTCGGCGGTTATAACTTCCAATGGGCGTGGTCATCCGCCTGGGTCGCCGGCCAAACGGCTTGAGTCGAAATACCGGGGTCAGACTGCAGTTATTTCTGACCTACAGAAACCGCCGCGGTCAAACCCCGGTTTAAGTTACTTGACCCGTTCGATGACGATTTGCGCGACGGGATTCCTCCAGTCCATGTCCGCGGCGTTGAGATCACCGATACCATGAATACCGTTATGAATATGCACGAAACCTTCGCCCGCATCATCCGGTGAATAGCCGGCGGGGCCGCCACCGCAACCGGGAACCGTAGTACACAGTTCATCATTGGTCTCGCTACCGGCATCATAGGCATCGGCCTGATAGACGACCGCCCGCCGACCTTTGGGCAAGGCGACATCCGTCACGGCAAAAAAGGCGTCGTTGGTCGCCCCGAGCATGGCCGCGATGCTGACATGATCCGAATCGCGTTTGACTGAAATCGTCATGTTCAACGACTTGCCGGGAAACGTCAGCCCCTGGGTGCTGACCTTTGCATCCCTTACCCCGGGTGTCGCCAGTAGTTTGGCCACCATCGGACTGCCGTTACCGGCCTCCGCCAGCATCGCCAGTTCATCATCCGGTGCTTCGCCAACGTTAAAGAATGTCAGGCCTGGCCGGTGACCGGCGGCCATTACAGGCGCAAACGGCTGGCCCGGGGTCAGGTTGGTGACGGTGATTTTATAGCTATCCGTGCTTCCGGCCCAGGCGCTGGTGCCTGTCAGTGCCGAAGCTGAAAGTAAACCGCAGATAAGCCAGCTTGATGTCTTGTGCATGATTGATCTCCTCGTAGTGATGTTTCCCTGAATAGTTCATGTAACGCACTATGCGTGGAGGGAGCACTCTACGTTGAGGAGTTCACGGACCGGTCACCGAAATATCATTTTTTTATAACATCGATGGATTTAGCGGAAATCCGGCTGCAAGCCGGACTTTAGGGTGAATGTATCGAGCGATAAGGAATTAACTATTTACGGCTTGAGCGGGCGGCGCAAACCGGCCACTGTGGATGGCTGCCATTGAATGCTGATCCGTGTGAATCCGCACGGCGTAGTAGTTGCGACAGGCCTGGCGGGCCTCCGCCAGGCTGGTGAAGGTCCATAATACCTGATCCGTATCGGTCATGAAGGTGGCGGTCTTGTCAGGCCATTCCTTGATAAAAAAATACATTTAATCTGTCTCCTGTCTCATTCTCTCGTCGCCTTTATCGGCAAGAAATGAGAAATCCGAGTGATATTTTTATGAATATTAGGTTACAGTCCGGCAGCATGAGTATCCGGATCACCCCCGGTAAACAGGGTTCATTTGGATGTTTCGCCGCACCCGGACTGTTTAACGTCCGCCAGGCTGAAAACTGCAGCCTGCTCCCGGTTTTTTCGTATGCTAAACTGTGATCCAGTGCCCACTAACAAGAGACATTGAATGACGACGCCATCATCCCGGATCCTGATTATCGGTTATGGCGAGATGGGCCATGCGATGGAGTTTTTACTCTCGGCCAGACATACACTGGCGATCCATGATATCGACCTGCCTGCCGGCATGCCGCCCATCGATTTCGACGCCGAAGCGGCGCGTGCGGACTTTGTCCTGCTGTGTGTACCGACGCAACCGATCGAAGCACTCCTGCAACGCCTGGCCACCGTGATTCAGCCACACTGCATCTGTATCAGCATCTCGAAGGGACTCGATGACGAGGGCCGGACGCCGGCGCAGATATATCAGCAGGTGTTTTCCGGTCGACGTTATGGATTTATGTACGGACCGATGATATCGGAGGAAATCCGTGACGGGCGCTATGCCTTTGCACAATTCGGCGCCACGGAGGAGACGGTGTTCAATGCCGCACGTATACTGTATTCAGGCAACAAACTGTATTTTCACCCGAGCGAGGATATTGTCGGCATCTCCTGGTCGGTGATCCTGAAAAATATCTATGCTATCGGTTTTGGCCTCGCCGACGGTCTGCAACTGGGTGATAACATGCGCGGTTATCTGGCGGTTACGGCTATCGAGGAACTCAGCGATATCGTCCACTCGATGGGGGGAGACCCACATACGCCGTGGCAACTGGCGGGGCTGGGTGATCTGATTACTACCGCCACCAGTGTCGATTCGCACCATCACGAACTGGGATGCCGGCTGGCCCGTGGAGAGCATGAAGGCATCAGCGGCGAAGGCGTGCATACGCTGGCGATGGTCGAAAAACATGCCTTGTTCGATATCAACCGCTATCCCTTATGTCGCCTTATCGCGGATACGATCAAATCACCGTCCAATATCGTTGAACGCATGGACCGCTATCTGGCCCTTCATTATGGACAATGACGTCAAAGCACACTGATTCTCGTAGCCGGATATATTAACGTCACTGGCATGGCTGGGAAGAAAACCGGGGTCAGACTGCAGTTACGGAGTCACTGCATGTTGGCAAAATATAAACTGCAGCCCGACCCCGGTTTTTGGATCACTCGTTCGGATCCTCGTCGTCTTCTCCGGCACCGGCACCGTCACCATCGTCTTCGGCGCTATCTTCGCAGACCCCGCTGACATATTCACCCGTTTCCAGATCCCGGGCCTCAAAACTGCCGCCTATCTCACACTCTCCCTCAACCTCGTTTCCGGTTTCCGAGTCGACGCCCGTGAATACACCATGCATACAATCACCATATACCGGTGCCGATGATTCACTGTTGCTACCTTCGCACTTGACCGTGTAATCCGCCACGGCCACCAGAGGCAACAGAGATAACAGGACAATTAACACCTTGCTTTGCCTTACCATGTTCGTGATCTCCCATAAAGCAACCCAGTTGATGTCCTGACTGAAAACAGGACGGCTGATTATATATTCATTGCAGGAGAAAAACAGTATCTTTTAATCAGGCTCAAGTTGATGATAAGACTAGCGAAATCTGGCCCGGCGGGACAAACCCGCCAGGCTACTCAGGCCTTCTCCGGCCTCCTTCCTGAAGGGTTGTCGCTGGCCAGGGGTTTAACGCTTCAGTTCAACCCTCAGAACATTGACATTCTTTTTCCCGGGCGCCTGGACGTGAAAAAACGACACCGGCTCGTTGTTGAAGTAGGCGCTCTTGATCAGATCGATCATAGCCTCTGTTGCCGGCTGGGCACCCTCATGCAGGCGCACACCAAACAGATAACCCGGCTTGCTGTCCAGGGTCACGACGACCTCGGCATCCAGGTAGTCACCCTTTTTGCCGAATTCGATACCCTGCTCCTGGGCCGTGATACTGGTGATTTTTCCTGTCGAGGTGGCGGTGTGGCTGTGTTCATCGCCACTGAAACCGGGATTGACGTCAGCGCCACTGGTTAATGCGAATCCTGACAGGGCGGTTAATAAGATAACGGTTGTCAATAATCTTTTCATGTTTAAGCTCTCCATGCAGTGACTGTACAAATTATTAAATAATGGGGGATACTATACAAGCCTACTTAATCCTGGCTTAAAAGTAAGGGGCAGGGACAGAGTCAAATACTTCATCGGCCTGTTCCTGCCCCCCTGTCATTCTGACCTGTAGGAGCGGCTTCGCCGCGAAAACTATTCGTATGCGACCCAAACCATCGCGGCGAAGCCGCTCCTACAAAATTTTCCTCACCCCTCACTCATCACTCATCACTATGTTATCCCGTCCTTAACGTCACCAGCGGCGCCTGGTTCAGAACGGAACGGGTACCGAGCACCCCGGCCACACCGACGACGATGATACCGGACAGCAGGCCGACAGCGATGATCAATGGATTGAAGTGGTAACTGAAATGGAACACCTGTGCCGCCAGGATATAGGCCAGCGCCGTGGCCGTGAGCCCGGCCAGCAAGCCGGCCACGGCACCGAGGACGACAAATTCGCTGATCAGTCCCTGTAACAGGGCTTTGCGCCGCGCCCCCAGCGTCCTCAGTACGGCATTTTCGAATCGCCGCTCGTCCTGATGCGCCTGAATGGCGGCGAACAGGACGACGATACCGGCCAGCAGGGTGAAGATGAAGATAAACTCTACCGCCAGTGCCACCCGATCCATCACCTGGCGCACCCGGTTCATGATCGTTGCCACGTCGATCACCGTGACATTGGGAAACGAGCGCACCAGTGAAGCCAGTGACGACCGTTGCTGCGGCGACAAATACACACTGGTCACCCAACTGGACGGCTGCCCTTCCAGTACATCCGGCGGCACCAGGGTGAAAAAATTGATATTAAAACTGTCCCAGTCGACCGTTCTCAGATTGCTGACCCGAAAATCCTGTCGTTCCCCGCCGATCTCAAAACTCAGCGTATCGTTGAGCCTGATGCCGAGCGTCTCGGCCAGCCCGCTCTCCAGTGACAACAGATGTCGGCCATGGTCGGATTTCCGCCACCAGTGTCCGGCGATAATACGATTGTCGGCCTGCTGTTTTTCCGCCCACGACAGGTTGAATTCACGCGCAGCCAGATGCCGGGCCCGGCTGTCCTGGTAATCCTCACGCCTGACGATGTGCTCATTGATGCGGCGTAAACGGGCCTTGACCATCGGATACAGTTGCGCCGCGGCAACACCATGCTCATGCAGGAAGGTCTGTATACCGGTGACCTGATCCTTCTGTATATTGATCAGGAAATGATTCGGTGCGTTGTCCGGCAGGCTGTCACGCCAACCCTCGAGCAGATCCGCCCTGACGATGGATAACAGCAACAACACCATCAGGCCGACACCCAGGGCCACGACCTGGACGACGCTGGCAGCCGGCCGCCGGACAATGTTGGCGAGGCCAAAGCGCCAGCTGGCCGCCGCGCGATGGCGCATATGTCCCAGCAACAGCACCAGGCCATAGGCGCTCACGGCCAGTATCGACAAGGCCCCGAGCAGACCCGACACCATCCATAACACCAGCGACAACTCTCCGGTCTGCCAATACATCAACAATGCCATGCTCGCCAGGACCGCGCCATAGACCAGCCATGCCGCCGTGGGTCTGGCGCCCAGGTCCCGCCGCAGTACCCGCAGTGGCGATACCTGTTTCAAGGCCAGTAACGGCGGCAGGGCAAACCCCAGTAACAGGATGATGCCGGTGGCATAACCGGAGACCAGCGCCAGCCCGCCCGCCGCCGGTAATTGCACCAGCAACATCCGGTCCAGCAGATGACTGATGGCAAACTGCGCCATCGCGCCCAGCACGCAACCCACGCTACTGGCCAGCAACGACAGTATCAGGAACTCGATCAGGAACAGGCGGATAATCCGCTTCTGGGTGGCGCCGAAACAGCGCAATATCGCACTGGTGTCCAGGTGACGCTGACTGAAACGTCGGGTCGCCGTGGCAATCGCGACACCGGCCAGCAATACACTGATCAGCGCCGCGAGGCCGAGAAAACGTTGCGCCCGTTCCAGTGCCGTGCGCAATTCGGGCCGTCCTTCCCTGGCCGTTAACAGGCGCAGGCCTTCGTTGTTTTCCCGCTGTTCAAACCAGCGCCGAAAGCCGGCGATGGCGTCTTCCGCGCCACGCAGCAATAAACGGTAGGTTACCAGCGAACCGGGCTGTATCAGCCCCGTCGCCGCCACGTCATCGTTATGCATCAACACCCGCGGCGCGATACTGAACATATCCCCGCCCCGATCCGGTTCATAGGTCAGCACCTGGCTGATCCGGAATCTGTCTGATCCCAGCATCAGTTCGTCGCCGACGGCGACACCCAGCAGTTGCAGCACTTGCGCCTCTACCCACACCTGGCCGCGTGACGGACCTGCGGCCACCGCTCGTTCGGCGCTGAACGGAGAATCAGCGATACGTAACTCGCCACGCAACGGATAGGCCGGGCCGACGGCCTTGACCTCGACCAGATGGGGCGCATCGCGCGTCATGACGACGCTGCGAAAGGCCGTGGTATAAGCCAGTTTTAATTGATAGCTATCGGCCGCATGCACGATGTCGGCCGCGATCGGCGAACTGGCGCTGACGACCAGGTCGGCGGCCAGTAATTCAGCCGCCTGCTGATCCATGCCCTTCTGCACCCGCTCAACAAAAAAGCCGACAGCGGAGACACTGCCGACGGCAATGACCAGGGCCAGCGCCAGGATGCGTAACTCGCCACTGTGCCAGTCGCGCAGCAGCATACGCCAGGCATGGCGACCATCCCGCCACGAGCGTACGCGATCAGGTTTCATCGGCCACCAGCCGACGGCCGACAAACTCTAAACGCCGGTCACAACGTCCGGCCAGGCTGTCATCATGCGTGGCGATAATCAGGGTCGTGCCCTGCTCACTATTGAGTGTAAACAGCAGATCAATGATCAGCCGGCCGGTGTCCAGGTCGAGGTTACCGGTCGGTTCATCGGCAAACAACAGCCGCGGACGGCTGGCAAAGGCCCGGGCGATGGCGCAGCGCTGCTGTTCACCACCCGATAATTGCGCCGGATAATGATGACCACGCTGCCCCAGCCCGACACGCTGCAGTAACTCCCCGGCACTGCGGGCCGCATCCGCTTCACCGGCCAGTTCCAGTGGCAACATGACATTTTCCAGTGCCGTCAAGCCCTGTAACAGCAGAAAATTCTGAAATACAAAACCGATCGTCCGCGCCCGCAGTAAAGCACGTCCGTCTTCATCAAGCGCACCGAGATCCTGGCCCTCGATCTCGACATGGCCGCTGCTGGGACTATCGAGACCGGCAAGCAATCCCAGCAACGTGGTCTTGCCGGAACCGGAAGCGCCCAGGATCGCCAGCGAGCTTCCGCCGGCGACCCTAAAATTGATATCATCCAGTATCGTCAACGGCCCGGCTGAGGTCATGACCTGTTTACCTAAACGGACTACGGAAACCGCTGCGGGCTCAACTACCATGCGTTCATTTCTCCTTATCACCCTGTTCATCGTCGTGCCCGGACTTGCCGTTGTCAACACGGTACAGGCGGCCGGGGCCAGACTGCTGGTGCTCGGTGACAGTCTCAGCGCCGCCTATGGTATCAACCGCCAGCAGGGTTGGGTGCAGTTATTACGACAAAGACTGACGAAACAGGGCTACGACTACCAGGTCATTAACGCCAGCGTCAGCGGTGACACTACCCGCAATGGCCTCAGCCGGCTGCCGCCTCTGTTACGGCAATACCGTCCCGACATTGTCATCATTGCCCTCGGGGCCAACGATGGCCTGCGCGGTCTGGCCTTTACCGAAATCAGTCATAATCTCGAGCAACTGATCACGCTCAGCCGGCAACAGGGCTGCCAGGTCATCCTCGCCGGCGTTCGCCTGCCACCCAATTACGGCGCTGACTTCAACCGGCGTTTTGCCGTCATCTATCAGCAACTGGCCAGTCAATGGAAGATCCCGCTGGTTCCCCGCCTGCTGGACCAGGTCTCCGATCACCGCACGCTGATGCAGGCCGACGGCATGCACCCGATCGCCCGGGCCCAGCCGCAGATCCTCGATAACGTCTGGCCTACTCTCAAGCCCCTGCTCAGTAAAGAGTGAGGAGTAAGGGGTGAGGGGTGAGGAGTAAAGATAACCACGCACCTATCCTCTCGTTCCCACGCGACCAGAACCCGTAGGGTTCAGGAAGTGCATCACGATCCTCCGCAGGAGGTTCTATGTCTTCGCGTGGGAATGCATACCCACCTTGTCATTCCAAACCAAGGCCCGTGTTTATGAGCCGCCGTGTGACCTCGGTGCCGCTTGACGGTAGGAATCTCATACCCCGGGCCAAAATACGAGATTCCTCACGCTTCAGACTTGTTCCACAAGTCTTCGGTTCGGAATGACAGGGGGAGGGTTTAACGCCTCACTCCTCACTCCTCACCCCTCACACATCACACATCACTCAGCACTCTTTACTCAGCACTCAGCACTCAGCACTCAGCACTCAGCACTCAGCACTATTTTTATTACCCCTGAAACACCCACTCAAGACGCAGGATCAAACCCCTCTCCGCGTGAAAATCGTGAACCTTCTGATAACGGATCTGCGGTATCAATTCCAGAAACAGATATTGCTGGCGCAGGTTTTTGCGCAAACTGGCTGATACGCGGTAATCGGTGGCGTAAACGGCCGGTTCGGTCACACCATAGACACCGGCCCGGAGTATCACCAGGCGATCCTGATCCAGTGTCTGAAACAGTGAAAATATCTGCGTGGTTTCGATATATTCATTCGTCCTGGCCCAGCGTGCACGACTGGTCGAACGAAACAGCAGGTTTTCTTCCACTAGTCGATTGAGTTCTACAATACTAATGAAACTCTCACCTTCACGATCGAAACTGTACACCGACTCATCCAGATATAATGACCACTTGCTGAATACATAATTTCGCCGCGCGCCCAAACGTACATAACTGTCGACCGGTGAGCTCGATTTGATACCGACACCGACACGGTAGCGCCAGCGGTCCCGACGTCCGGAGATGGCCTGCAGGCCGACAAAATAATCCTGGTTATCAACAGTCTCGGCCGGGGACTCGACATTCGCATCAAGTGCATCACGCGATTTATCCGGCTGGTTTTCGATGACAAACTTGTATTTTTCATTGGTGTGCGGCAGGTTCAGCTTCATGCGCAGATAGCCGTAAAATCCGGAAGTGTCGTTCTCAAGCCAGGCCTGGTCGGCGGTCACGCGGATGTAGCTGCCGGTGGCATAATAATAGCTCTGTTCAGCTGCCAGGAATTCATCGATATAACGGGCAAACCCGTTCAGGCCCAGTGCGATCATCTGGTTCGGGGTATCGAGCAGGGAAAAGATACTTTTTGCTTCCGCAGCAGGCGGACGCTGGCGGTCCGGTCGCCGCTCTTCCCCCTTGACCTTAGGACAGATGACGTCGAAACCCTCACAACCTTCTATTATGTTTTCCGGCCGCTCATCCGCTACGGCGATACCGGGCGGGAGACAGTAGCCGATAACAACAGATAACAGCAGGAACCTTGCGAGGTCGACCAAGACCACCCGATGCGACAGCGGAAAATAATCAGCCATCATCAGATCATATCATTGGAAGCTGATAATATGATCCTCCAGTTGCCAGGGATGAATATACTCCTCGGAAACCACACGGCCCCGCACCGAGATCGCCGCCCGGTGCACGGACTCCGGATCTCCGGACAGCAGCGGGTGCCAGTCTTCCAGTTCACGGCCTTCGGCCAGCCGGCGATAGGCGCAAGTCGGCGGGAGCGCCGCCAGCAATGCCGGTGTCAGCGGACGTAACACCAGACAGTCCACGACCTGCTCGGCCCGGTGTTGATAATCTTTACAGCAACACTGCTCGTCATTAAACAGGTGACAGGCAACATTGGTGAAATGAATCTCACCGCTGTCTTCATCCTCGAGCTTGACCAGGCAACATCGACCGCAGTGGTCGCACAATGATTCCCACTCGTCATCACTCATCTGTTCCAGCGTTTTCCGCCGCCAGAATGGCCCGGCCGGCGAGGTCACGGGACTACCGTCATTGCCGTCGGCGGCCATGCACGCCTTGGCGGTCGATCATTTAAACACATCTTTCAGAAACAGTTGCATCTCCCGCCATGAATCCTCGTCGGCCCGCGGATTGTATTCCAGCGGCAGGTTAAATTGTTTACCGTATTTGCTCGCGTCCGGATTGGTAAAACTGTGCTTGGCACCGCTGTAGACAACCACCTTGTAACTGGCGCCGGCCTTGTTCATCTCATCGATAAACGCCATGAGCTTGTCCATACCGACGAACGGATCCTCACCACCATGAGCCACCAGTATTTTAGCCTTGACGGCGCCAGGTGCGGCCGGATGCTGTGTCGACAGACTGCCGTGAAAACTGGCTACCCCTTTCAGCTCAACGCCTTCACGGGCCATCTGCAGCACAACACCGCCACCAAAACAGTAACCGATGGCGGCAATCTTCGTCGCATCGACCCGTTTGAGCCCCTGTAACTGACCCATTGCCGCCAGGAAACGCTGCTTGGCCAGGGCGATATTACTGGAGATCTCGCTGGAAAATTTCTGCGCGTCCTCCGGGTGTCTGGCCTGCTTGCCATTCCCGTACATATCGAGTGCCATGGCCACATAGCCCAGTTGTGCCAGTTGGCGCGCCCGCTGACGGGCGTATTCATTATGTCCCCACCATTCATGGACGACGAGTACCGCGGGTCGTTTACCGCGAAAGCTGTCATCATAGGCTATATAACCCTTCAACTGCGTTGCGCCGGAGGAATAATTGACCTCCTCCTCCATCAGTCGTGCCTGGACACTGGCGCTAACGAACATCAATAAACAAGAGACTAGTAATAATCTCATCGGACCCTCCCTGCAGATTGCAATCAGTTACTAGCGAAATAACGTAGCGGTAATGCCGTTATTCCATACTTGCCGCCTGATTATAGCGCAACTGGCTCAGGATCAAGCCAGATATTTAATCCACACGGGAAAACAAGGCTGTAGGGGTAGCGGCAACTATTCAGGCCGTTGCACTGCCGGCTGTCACCGGTTCCGCCTCTGAATCCGCCGGCATTGCCGGTATCGCGCAGTGCAACGCCGCGGCGACCGCCCTGATGACCTCGAGCTCTTCGGTCTGTGGACTCTGTCCGGCTCCGGCCAGCCGCAGACAGGCCTCGAGAAAACGCTGCTTCTCCAGTGGTCGCAAACGGTCGAGTTGCTTCAGGGCATTATCCGTTATCTCAAAACTCAGGTCGGTGGCGGTATACATCGCCAGTGGTTCAAGCTCCAGGAATTGTAACGCGGCATTAAAGCGCTGCTGGCGCTCATTCTCCTCTCCTTCACCGGCACGCGCCAGCAGCGACAGGATGACCCTGGTCTGGATTTTTAACCTGGTGAGTCCCTGCCGTGGCAGCGGCTGCGTTACGACGCGGGTATTCCTGGCCGTGATACCGTTATTAATCACCGTGGCCAGGCACCATTCAAACAGACTGACGTGATTATCCGCCCGGATCAGGGTCTTCATCACCTGCTGGAAACGGTTGATCTGTTGCGGCGAACAGGATTGCAGTGCCGGCAACGCCAAGGCGACCAACGGTAAATAATCGTCACGACCAACAGCGGTGATTATTGTATATAGCGATAACAATTTTTTGTCGACGCCGGGCTCGGCCTGCTCGGCAATCAGGCGGCATTGCTGTTCACGCTGCGTTCTTTCTCTGCTGAGTAACATGGCATAGATTAAAGCCCGCGCATGGTAGGGATCACGCGCCGCCGTCTTCAGTGCCGCCGGTAAGGCGCTGATCAGTTCACGTGCAGCCAGTATCTGTTGATCAGTAATGTCAGCGGAATGAATCAGACGGGACAGACCCTCATTCGCTGCCACGGCCTTGGCCAGCCGCACCTTGTGTTTCTGTTGCGGACCATCAGATATTTCCTCGGTGCTGGTTTTTTGTGTAAAAGAGGAACTCACCCGTGGATAATGACCGTCCCAGTCAGGGTCCAGACGCAGGATGCGCCGGCGCAACGGCGGGTGGGTGGCGAACAGAAACTGCATCCAGGCCGCCGTGCCGGAGGCAAAAAAGAAATGACTGATCTCACCCGCATTCGGATTCAGCAGCCGGGAACCGTAACTATAGCCACCGATCGCCTTCAACGCCGAACACAAGCCATCCGGGTTGCGGGTGAACTGCACGGCCGCGGCATCGGCAAGATATTCGCGCTGTCGATTGACGGTAGCCTTGATCAGATTACCGAACAGGCTGCCACCAAAACCGATGAGCATCAGGCCGACTCCGATCATAGCGATACCGGCAGCGCCCTGGTTTCTCGATCCACGCCGATAGCTCGCATAGCGCATGATCCGTGCCCCCAGCAGACCCAATAACAGTATGCCATAGAGGATACTGGTTATCCTGATATTCGTGTGCATATCGCCATTGAGGATATGGCTGAATTCATGGGCGATGACACCCTGCAGGGCATTGCGATCCAGGGCCTCGAGCGCCCCCTGGGTGACGCAGATAATCGCATCATCGCTACCCAGACCGGCGGCAAAGGCATTGATAGACCGTTCACGCTTCTGGATATAGACCGTCGGCACCGGCACGCCGGAGGCGATGGCCATCTCCTCGACCACATTCAGCAAGCGACGCTGTGCCGGAGCATCGCTGTTACCCGGCACCAGTTGCCCATCCATCATCTCGGCGACGACATGACCACCGGCGCTCAACTGGCGCGTTTTGTACAGGGTGCCGAGCAGGATGACCAGCACTACCACGGATATAATACTGATATGGAAACCGGCATCCAGTGTGGCTGCAAAGGACCACAGGTCGAGACCTTCACTGGCATTGTAATAGTACAGGACACCGATGAGCAGAAGCTCGGTCAGTAGTATCAGGCTGATCACCGAGATGGTGAACAGCAATAACAACCAGCGCATCGTCCGGCGGGCCTGATCCTGGGCCTGAAAAAAATTCAAGCTTACAGCCCGCGGCTTGGGAATGGCACGCTAACAGACTGGCTCAAGCGGCTTCGCGCCTAACCAAATGAGACCTTCGGTGCCTGCTGGATGGCAGCCGAATCTTCAAACTCCAGCAAGGCGGCATCTTCACGAAAACCAAACAGGCCGGCAAAAACATTCGGTGGAAACGACTGACGATAGGTATTAAACATCATGACCGCATCATTAAAGGCCTGGCGCGCAAACGCCACCTTGTTTTCAGTGGTGGTCAGTTCTTCACTCAATTGCTGCATCGTGGTATTGGCCTTCAGGTCCGGGTAGTCCTCCATGACCATATTCAGGCGACCGAGGGCGCCGCTCAACGAACCTTCTGCCCCGATCAGCGACTGCATCGCCTGGGCATTGCCGGGATCGGCGGCAACCGTGCCGAGGCTGGTCAGGGCCGTATTCCGTGCCGCGATCACCGCCTCCAGGGTCTCGCGCTCATGTTTCAGATAACCCTTGGCGGTTTCCACCAGGTTGGGGATCAGGTCATAACGACGTTTGAGTTGCACCTCGATCTGGGCAAAGGCATTTTTGAAACGGTTTTTCAGTGTCACCAGTTGATTGTAGATCGCGATCACATAAAAAATTATGACCGCCAGGATCACCAGTGTTACCACCGTCGAAATTTCCATGACGCTCTCCTTAGTATTAGGATACCGAACCGGGAACAGTATATGTCATTAATACGGCCGCTTCGAGCACCGACTTTAACCGCTGTTGTCGCTGGACGTACCATCAAAAATCAGTCAACATGCGAACTTTACGCACCACAGGGTCGGTATGAACGAAAACAGCAATCCAAACGTCTCCATCAGTCAATCCGTCGCCATCCTGGTCGACGGTAACAATATCGAACGCAGCATCCATGATCTGGTCGGCAGCAAGCTGACGATGATCAATTTCGATACCCTGATCCCGAAACTGCTTGTCAACCGGGGCCTCAACCGCCTGGTCTATTTTCGCGAGGGTAAACAGATATCCAGCAAGCTGGAAGAACGCCTGCACACTAATTACCACGGCTCGGTGCAACCCTGCCATAAAAGCGCCGATATACCGCTGACCATCAAGGCCACACAACTGGCGAGCAAGGTCGATACCATTATCATCCTCTCCGGTGATTCGGATTATGTTGATCTGGTATTGCACCTGAAGGCCGAAGGGGTACGCGTCGAAATCGCCGCCGTCGCCAAGACTACCTCGCGTCACCTGATCGAAGCCGCCGATTATTTTCATGAAATCACCAAGGAAGACTGGTTCACGCTGCCGGCGAAGAAAGGCACCCGCTCGTCACGCGCCAAAAGCGACGGCACCAAGAACGAAACCGGTAAAAAGACTTAACTCCCGCCGTCGCGGACGAAGTTACGCGCCCTGGATCATCCCTGCTGCATGGCCGATAGATAACGAAACAGCGAACGCGCCGCCCTGCCCGATTTGCCGCCGCTGAGCGCCGGCTGCTTGCGTGCCTGTCGAACCAGCTGTCGTAATTGCTGACGATCGGCATGGCTGAAACGTTCCACCAGGGTGTCGATCAGGTCGTCATTGCCGGCGATCAGTTCATCGCGCCATTGCTCGACCTGATGAAACGCGCGTACCGCCTGTTGGTGCGGCCGTGACAACTGCCGTAATTGCTGACCGACAAGGGTCACATCTTCGTTGCGCATCAGGCCCACGATATATTTTATTTGCCGTTTCAAGGCCGTGCGCTCCATCTTCCCGGCTGTCACGATTGCGGCGCGGGTTGCCCCGGCCAGCGTCACTCCTTCCAGCCGGGCAGCAGGCATATCGATCATCCGCACCACCAGCTCCTTGATCTCCCGGGTCTGGCGTTTCAGTTGTTCCTTGTTGGGCCGTGCCGACGCCGGTTCAAGCTGTTCGTCGTCTTCGCTATCGGGAGCCATTACACCTGCCTGCCTTCAATATCAATGAAAAGGTCACTGGGCCACAGCAGCGGCAACGGCCCATGCCGGAATCGCGTCATCAAACGCCTGCGATCGCTGTCCGGCGTCGACGGCTTCGGGCAGCAACTGCTGCGGATGGCCGTTACTGGCTATGACCGTGTAGCCGTCGAGCACCAGGCCCTCGCCATCCTGGAGTACCCATACCGGACACTGCGTCAAGGTCGCCAGTGCCTGCAGCTCTTCGAGTTCCTGCCGGGCACTGGCGGCCTGAGGATCGAAATGCGGGCTGACATGAAACGGTATCCGCCCCATACCGCGGAAATCCGTCATCTCGATCAACATCTCGTCCGGACAGGTGGTCGGTACCAGAGCTGTGGCGATCGTCGGTGAAAGGATGATACTGCCGGCCGATTCGGCCAGCACCAGGCCACCATTGGCCTCGAATTCCTCTATGATATCAAACAGGCCGATATGCCTGGCATAATCGAGATAGGCAAAGGTATTGCCGCCCATCAGATAGATGGCATCGGCGTTCATAATGATGGTCCGCAAACGCCGGTGGTCGCGATAATAGCGGGATCCCGGCAGCCGGGCATGAAAGCCGGAGTGGCGCAGATGGGCCAGGCAATCATGCGCCGCGTTACGTTCCTGTGGCGACACCGGGATGAGCGTCAGCGTATGACGCCTTCCCAGTTCCTGCCGCGCCGCCGTATCAAACTCCGGCACCTCGCCGCTATAGATGTACAACACCGGGAAAACCCATCATTTCTTTTCCTGAATTCGATCCAATCCCGTCACTAGCCGGCACGGTTGCCTATTATCGCTTGATTGTTGCCGCAGTGCTATTTATCTTGTCACGGGTCAAACCACGATCATTATCGATTTAAGCGGCGTTCGAGGAGTCTGCATGTTCAACCCCTATGTCATCATTCTCGGTCTGTTCACCGCCACCGGCATCGCCACGAGCGTGTGGGGCTTGTGGATCATCGTCCGGGCGCGCAGGAGTGCAAGCTGGCCCGGGGTCGACGGCCGCATCGAAACCTGTAAAATCGCCGCCGATGCGGATGCATTACTCCCCGATATCCGTTTCAGTTATGTCCTCGACGACAAACGCTATGTCAAAAATATCGCCTTCCCGTCCGGCACCAGCCCGACACGCGAACTCAGCGAAACCTATGTTCAGCGCTTCCCGCAGGGCAAAACGGTCACGGTTTACTATAATCCGGATGATCCTGATAAGGCCACACTGGAACCCGGAACGCATCCCGGCGACTGGATGGTCCTGGCCTTCGGTCTCGGTACGACGGCATTGATGATCGTGGCCCTGCTGGCAAGCGGATAGGCAAACAGCAAATTATCGACGCCTGTAATTAGCGACCACGGCCATGTCATCTATCATTTATATACTGCTGTCGACACTGGTCTTCGCTATTATCCACAGCCTGCTCGCCACGCAGCGCCTGAAAAACCTCGCCACTACCCATGGACTTCCGTCACAACACTATCGTCTCACCTACGTCATCATCGCGACGATGATGACGGCAGCCTGGCTGCTGGTTATAAAACAACTGCCAGACCAGCCGCTGTATTCCCTCAACGCCCCGGCGTTGTGTTACGGCCTCCAGGCCGGGGCCGCCGTGCTGTTCTGGCTTTCCCTGCAGCCCATCGATATGCGGGCCTTTGTCGGTCTGAAGCCCTTCAACGAGGGTAAGGAAGCCTTTATCGAACGGGGCATCTACCGTCATCTGCGCCACCCTATGTATAGCAGTATCATCATTATAATGTTTGCGATGCCGACGCAAAGCCGCAACAGCCTGACCCTTTTTACCCTGATCACGCTGTATTTCATTATCGGCTCACGCCTGGAGGAACGGCGGATGCTGGCAATCCATCCTGAATATGCCGGCTACCGTCTGCGGGTGCCGGCCTTTATACCGCGCTGGCGCAGCGGCGCTTAAAGGTCGCCTGCTACTGGCCCAGGCGGCGCAATCGGAACAGGCCGTTGATGCCACTGTCGCTGGTAAAATACAGCGCCCCGTCAGGACCGATGGCGACACCGACCGGTCTGGCCCAACGCTCACCACCCGCCATCTGGAATCCGCCGATGAACGGGTCGACCCGTTTAGCCGTACCCTTGTCAAACCGCACCACGACGATGGCGGGGGGTCGGCGGCTGGATTGCTCACCCCAGTATTTACCGTAGGGCCGGGTGGCCCATGAACCGTGCAAGGCGACGATGGCATCGCCTGTCATACGCTGATCCATGGCACCGCCAGTGACAAAAGCAACACCCATCGGCGCATTACGGGCCGGGAAAACCGTGGCCGGCAATGTTACATCACTGATCGGCCGGGGCGGCTGACTACTGATACATTCATCCCGCCGCAGGGTTTTGCCATCGTACTGAAACCAGGGCATGCCATGAAACGAGCCGGCCTCGACACGGCTGAAATACTCCGGCGGCGTATCATAGCCGAGATGATCGGGGCCGTTGTTCGTCGCATACAATATGCCGGTCTGCGGCTGCCAGGCAAAACCAACCGGATTACGCAGACCGGAGGCGAAGACCTGCCATCCGGGGCGGGTAGCGGTTTCATCCAATACCAGCAGGCCGCCCCGTTGTCGGTCGAAGGCATAACCCGGACCCAGGTATTCATCACTGCAATTGCCGCTGATGCCCAGGCTGACATAGACATGGCTGTCCGGTCCGACCGCCACCGTACGACTGTTGTGTCCACGACCACCCGGCAACGACGCCAGTAATTGCACCTCTTCGGGGTCTATCCTTGCCTGTCCATCCCTGTAGCCGGCGCGATACAGCCCCGTATGCCGGGCGATCAGGATCTCACCGGGACGGAAGGCGATACTGTGTGGGTAATCGGACAGGCGCAACAACACCGAAGCACGGGTATACGGTGGCGGCAGGCGATAGACACGCCCGGATTTGGAACCGATAAACAGGTCGCCATTGTCGCGAAACTGCAATAACCGTGGTCCGTCGAGTTCAGCCGTCAACAGTTCCAGCTGATAACCATTCGGGACCTGTACATCGTAGCTGTGATCATCGACCAGCAGTTGCTGTTGATGATAATCCAGCGCTATCATCGAGACCGTGGCCGGCCCGGCGGCCGTTACCAGCAACACAACTACCATCACCCAGGCACACCGGAAGATTCGGCTTATCATGATATTTGTTACCACTGGTTTGACAGTCCGGTCTACAATAGCGCGTAAATGGTCTGTTCCTCAAGTATCGGCAGGCGGATCAAACACTGGCAGGCAAGCAGACCTGTGAATCTCCGGGACATAAGGATGGAGGAAGCAACAACAATGAAACTGTATATCATGCGCCATGGTAAAGCGGCGGCGGCACAACAGGGACAGGATCAAATCCTGACGCCTGACGGTCACGCGGCTATCGAAAACCTGGCCGACATGCTCGGGCGCCAGGGAATCCGGGTTGAGCGTATCCTTCACAGTGGCAAGACACGTGCCCGGCAGACTGCGGAGATAATGGCGTCAAGGGTTTCTGATTATATCATCCCGGAGGTTCATCCCCACATCAAACCCAATGACAATCCGCAGGCACTGATCGACGATATTCGTCACTGGCACAGCGATACGCTGGTTGTCAGCCACCTGCCTTTCATCCCTGCGTTGTTGCCGTTACTGACCTCGGCAACCAGCGGTCACTCCGCAATCAGTTTCGAACCGGGCACCATCATCTGCCTGAGCCCGGATAATGATGACTGGCAGATCGAATGGGTGGAGAGCCCGCATCCGTGAACCCTGACCTGCCTTTGCGGACGGACGAAGTATTTTACTGGCGCCCGGATTGTGTTAGAACATGCGCTACGACAGCTGCACATGTGGTCGCCGACCATAAACCGGCCTGGCCAGAACCCGGCAAGTGATTAAGCAACGGAAATGCCTGTTGTTTTCCCGCAGCGGACGGGATCAGCGAGGCTGGTGAAAACGGCATCACCCGGCACCTCACTTTCGGGCACATGGTCAACGGGCCCGTGCCGGTGTATGCTTTCAGCCAGGATCCAAAGTAATGCGGGAGGTCACGATGAGTCATAAGATGGTCATAAAATTACTGGTTTTCAGTTTTGTCGCTGCCGTCGTCGCCGGTTGTGGCGGCAAGACCATGGTCGAAAGCGATCTGCGCATCAAGGGTGCCCCCGACTGGGTCAATGAAGGCACGGCTATCCTGAAGAATCGTGATGGCCGTTTTTTCCATGGCATCGGCTCGGCGCCGATGATGGGTGATGAATCCCTGCAGGTGGCCACTGCAGATAACCGTGCCCGCGCCGAGATCGCCCGCATACTCACCTCCTATATGGACGTGGTCTATAATGACTACACCGCCACCTCGACCTCAACCGAGCAACCGCTCAACGAGGGTGAAATCTCGCGGCAGATACAGAATGTCTCCAAGGTCAATCTGTCCGGGGCCCATATTATCGCCCATTGGCGTGACAAGCGTACCCAGTCGATCTACGCTCTCGCCGAACTGGATATGAAACATGTCAAGGAAACGGTGGCCAATGTCAAAGACATGAATGCCGATGTGCGTCAGTTCATCCTGGACAGCGGTGATAATATTTTTGACCGGACAACCAAGGAGATGCACTGATGATCCCGTTTATCAACTCGAGCCGTTCCCCGTTACTGATACTGTTTGTGGCCATGACGCTCGTGGCCTGCGGTACAGTTGTTAACCGTGTCGACGTGGAAGAAGTCCATGACCTGAGCGGTAACTGGAATGACACCGATTCGCGTCTGGTGTCCGCGGAAATGATTGCCGACGTTTTATCCCGCAGCTGGATCGATGAGTATCATGCCCGCCACAAGGGCCAGCCGACGGTTATTGTCGGCGAGATTCGCAATCTCAGTCATGAACATATCAATCTCGGCACCTTTATTGGCGACATGGAGCGCGAATTGATCAATTCCGGCAAGGTGCAATTCGTCGCCTCCAGTGATGAGCGTGAGGAAGTGCGCGAGGAACGTACAGACCAGGAATTCCATGCCCGCGAGGATACCCGCAAGGAGATGGGCCAGGAGATCGGTGCCGATTTCATGCTCAAGGGCAGCATCAACACCATCGTCGATCATGAAGGCAAGACGGCGGTCAAATACTACCAGGTGGATCTGACCCTGATCAGTATGGTTGACAATCGCAAGGTCTGGGTCGGCCAGAAAAAGATCAAAAAGGTCGTGAAAAAAGGTGCATTCAGGTTATAACCACCTGTTGATCGCTGTTGTTACCGGGTAACTGCCAGGCCGGGATCGATGCATGCCGTTGGCAATGCTGGTTGCTGGTATCCGTTATCACGCTGATGACATCGGCCTGCGCCACCTACAGCGACCATATGCAGATCGTTTACTCCGAGCTTGAACAACAGCATCCGGCCGCTGCACTGGCGGAACTGGACAAGGATCCCGGACCCAGACGCGATCGTCTCGCCTATCTGCTCAACCGTGCCATGCTGTTGCGCATGAATGCGGACTATGCCGCCAGTAACCGGGCCTTTGAACAGGCCAAGCGACTGATCGACGAACTGGATGCCATCAGCCTGCGTGAGCAGGCCGGCGCCCTGACCATCAATGAGACCCTGCGCAGCTATGCCGGCGAACCCCATGAGCAGATATTGCTGCATCTGTATTCCGCACTCAACTATCTGCAACTCGGCAAACTCGACGACGCCCGGGTGGAAGCACTGCAGGTCAATCTGCGACTGCAGGAATTGAACCAAGGACATGACAAGTCAAAAGTCTATAATGAAGATCCCTTCGCCCGCTACCTGACGGCAATGATCTATGAGGAGTCGGGTGAGTGGAGCGATGCCATGATCGCCTACCGTGATGCGTACCAGGCCTATCTGCGTTATGCCGGGAACATGGATCTGGAGGTACCCGTTTTTCTCAAACATGACCTGCTGCGTCTGAGCAGGAAGATGGGACTCAATGATGAATGGCGGAACTACCGAAAAAAATTCGGCATCGATGATACCCTGAGTATCGCCGAGCTCAGCACCCGGGGCGAACTGATCTTCATACTCCACAACGGACTGGCGCCGGAAAAGACACAATACGTCGATCGCGTTGTCGATGCCGCCAGCGGACGCATTGTCAGTATCGCCCTGCCTTATTACCTCCCCAGCCACGACCATGCCAAATACGCAAACGCCGTCATCGATGATCATCGCCTGAGGCTCGAGATGGTGACGAATATCGACGCCGTGGCGCAGATGACGCTGGAGGCTCAACTGCCGGCCCTGACCGCCCGTGCCATCGCCCGTGCGGTGCTCAAGGACAATGCCGCCCGCCGGGTTGAAGAGGACAAAGGGGGGATGGCCGGCTTTCTGGTCAATATCGCCGCGGCGGCGACGGAAGTGGCCGACACACGCAGCTGGTGGACCCTGCCCCACGATATCCAGGCCCTGCGCCTGCCCCTGCCGCCGGGTGTCTATGATCTGAGCATCGATCTGCGTGATGATGCCGGCCCATTGGGGATATTAACGTTCAATGATATAACTATAACACCGGGCCACAAGACCTTTATCGAACACTACTGGATACGACCGACAGGGTCCGTGGACGGAATGGGAGGACAACGATGACCTGCACACGACTGATGCCATTGTTATTGAGTCTGGCGATACTGGTCGCCGGCTGTGCCAGCACCGGTGACAGCGGCCGGCATGCCCGCCCGGACTGGGTCGACGGCAGCAGCGCCCGTTATCCGCGCGCCCAGTATCTCATCGGCCGCGGGCAATCCGATCAACTGGCCGCGGCTCAGGATCATGCCCGTGCCGATATCGCCAAAATCTTCGAGGTCAGTATCCATGCCCGCAGCAGTGACAGCCAGCAACTGAAACAGAGTAGCGATGAAAGCGGCAGCCGCAGTTCGCTGGATACCCGAATCATGCGTCAGATCAGCACCGAAACCGAACAGATCATTGCCGGCATTGAGATCGCCGATGTATGGCACAACCCGGAAACACAGGACTATTACGCACTGGCTGTGCTGTCCCGGCGCCCGGCCACGGCCCGCCTTCGCCAGCAGATCGACGCACTGGATAAGGCCACACAGAAATATATCAGTTCATCCCGTAACAGTGACGACCACCTGACCCAGGCCGGCCTCGCTGCCCGCGCCCTTGATGCCCAAACGCAGCGGGCGATGTTTCAGAAAATGGCAACCATCGTCGATGTCAGTGGTCGCGGCGTCCCCCCTCGCTGGGAACCGGCTCGCCTCGAAACCGACCTGAATACCCTGCTGGGCCGGATTCATATACAACCGCTGTCAGCGAAGACGGGGGAAAGCGGGGAGTTCCTGGTCCCGTTACTTAAGGGTGCGCTGGCGGCAGCCGGGGTGACACCGGGCACTGCCAACGACAGTGATTACCTGTTGACCGGCCGGCTCGATATCACCGATCTCGGCACCCATGATGGCTGGCAGTGGCAGCGTGCGGCACTTGAAATCACGCTGAGCAACAAGGACAGCGGCCAGGTCAGAGGTCAGCGCTCCTGGATCAACCTGAAGGCGGCCGGCCTCGACAACGCTACCGCACAGCGACGACTGATCGACAAGGTCGAACAGACATTAAACAATGAACTGCGGCAGACGTTGCTGGAAATGGCGGCGCCTGGTTGAGACACTGCCAGGTCCCGGTCTGATCACCGCTTCACTGTCCGGCCGCGGCAACAATCGCCCTGATAAAGTCGCCGGCCTGGCGGTAGATCCCCGGACTGGAATTTTCCCGTTGTCCGCCAATATGCAGCACCTGGAGTTGATTTTTTTCAATCCAGTCGACCACATCGGCGACGGCCGCTGGCTTGTCCATATCCACGACCATGACCGGCCGCCCCAGTTGTTTCGCCATCTCCACCGCATAGGCGGTGCCGCCGTGCAAACGACCCCGGTAGATCAGCAGGCTGCCATCGGAGTCCCTGACATTATTTTCAGTGCGGACGAAATGATCCTTGTCGCTGGTTTCCTGCAAAGGGTATCTGGCGGGTATCGGTCCGTCATCGGCCAGCCGGCCGGCCGGACATGAACCGCCGCATGCGATGCCTTCGTTCAAGGCGATATCGAGCGCCGCCCTGTCGACACCCGTCTGCCCGCCTGAAATAATCTTTTTAATCATATCCCACCCCCCTCGCGGTTATCACCACTACATCATGCCCGATACCGATGACACTATAAGCAATCCACAACCCTGTCCATACATCATCCGAAATGTCCTGTTCAAAACGGCGCCGGCGCTTCGATTTCCAGCCGCTTGCCGGTGACCGGCTGGGTAAAACGCAGACGCTCGGCATGCAACATCAGGCGTGTCGCGGGCTGCCCGTATAAATCGTCACCGACGATGGGCGCATTGAGCCCGTCTTTATGCGCGGCATGCACCCGCAACTGGTGTGTGCGCCCGGTGAGCGGATAAAAATAGACCCGCGTCGTGTCCTTGCCCACCGATAACCTCTCCCAGCGGGTAGTCGCCTGCTTACCGTGCTCGAAACAGACGAGTTGACGCGGCCTGTCGGCCAGGTCGACTCGCAACGGCAGGTTGATCGTGCCCCGGCTGCATGATGCAAGAGCGGCGGCGCACGATGTTTCCGGCGACCCGGCGGCCGGCGAGGTCGACAGTAACGCCAGATAACGCTTTTCGATCGTGCGCCTGACAAACTGTCTCTGCAGTTCCTTGTGAATCGCCGCCCGTTTCGCCACGATCAGCAGGCCCGATGTCGCCATATCGAGGCGATGGACCATCATCAGTGCGGCGCTGCGATAACGTGACTGCAGCCGGGTAATGACACAATCATCCGTATCCTTGCCCGGCACCGATAACAGACCACTGGGTTTATTGACAACGATCAGGTCGGCATCCTCATAGACGACATCCGGTGCCTGGCTGTCAATATAAGCGGCGCCTGGCTGCGGCGCCGGCTGCACCTTCATCCCGGACAGCAAAAAGGGAAGTATCGGCTGACACTTACTGCGGCAGGCCGGATAATAATGACCGTGATGGCGAACACTGTCTGCCGGCGAGGCCCCCCACCAGAATTCGGCCATGGCCACGGGCTTCAGACCGGAACGATGGGCATAGTGGAGCAATTTGGGCGCGACGCAATCACCACTGCCGCCGGGAGGAAGGCCGGGAGCGAAAAACTCCGAAATCAATCGACGTTCACCCAGGGCATTGATCAGGGCATAACCGCTAAATATTTTTTTATGCAGCTTGCGTGATTGCCGTGCGCGTTCCCTGGTCAGCGTCCCGATCCGTCGATCGATATCCACCAGTCTTTCACGCAGCGGCGCCAGACGTTTTTCCCAGTAGGCGCGGCACGCACGCCGCTGACGCCTGTCCCGTTGACTCTCGAATGACAGGCGCAGCAGTGACGGCGATAACGTGGCAGAAGCGTCAGCAATCGGCTGTAACGATGCACGCAATCGCCGGCGTTTGGCCTTGCGTCGTTTGTGTATGTTGCCTAATGCGACCACGGCCGCGTCCCGTTGGGTTGTCAGGCGGGCCAGTCGTGCAAGCAATGCCTGGCGTTCACCGCCATTCACTAAATCATCGATTCGCCCGGAACAGGCCTCGAGCCCGGCCTCGGCGGCCGGGACAAAGCCCGACTGCGCCGCGTCGTCGAACACCGGCGGTACGAATCCCGGCATCCTCCAGCACCCTGCCAGCTTGCCGGAAAAGGCCGACAGATACCCCAAGCGGTTGCCTTCATCCCTGACTACCAGTACGCCCAGCATCTTGCCGCCATCAGGGCGGGCGAAATCATGCGGGCTGTGCGCCAGCGATTGTTGTAATTGATGACAGGCACTTGTGGCCAGCGGATGCGGGATCGTGTTAAACGGGCTCGGGAATTCCTCCGGCAGTTCAACCGCCCCGGGTGGCGGAGAAAGATAGGTAAGACAGGTCATCAGCCATCACTGGTTCATATATCGTCGATACTGAAACAGGCTGGTCAGGCAGCCTGTTCCATCGCCGGCTCATAGCGTCCCAGCATGGCCAGCGAGTTCAGACGCGCCCGCTTCAGTAACGCCTGCTGTGCGGCCACGGCATTATCCCGCGAGCCGTTCCAGGCATGCAGCGCCGGTTGCTGCAGCGCACGACCGAACGAGATACTCAGCAACCACGGCGGATTATCCGCCAGTTTGTTGATCGCGCTCAGATTTTCGGTCGCCTCCTCGGCAGCCTGGCCACCGGAGAGAAAATTGATACTCGGTACCGCCACCGGTACACAGCGACGCAACACCTTCAACGTCCTTTCGGCAATCTGTTCCGGCGTCGCCGCAGCAGCCTGTTGCCCCGGCAGGACCATATTGGGCTTCAGCAACATCAGTTCCAGTAACACATGATGCCGATGCAGGGCATGAAACACCGCACCCAGAACACGTTCGGTCACCTCGGCACAGCGATCCATGTCATGTCCGCCGTCCATCAGTACCTCCGGTTCGACGATGGGCACGAAGCCCTGCTCCTGACAGACCGCGGCATATCTCGCCAGCATCTCGGCATTCGCCTCGATGCCATGCGCTGTCGGCGCCCGGGCATCTATGCTGTAGACCTCACGCCATTTGGCAAAGCGTGCACCCTGCTGTTTATAAGATTGCAGACGTTCGGCCAGGCCATCGAGTCCCTGTGTAATCAAATCGCCCGGCGATAATGCCAGCGGGATTTTACCCTTGTCGACCTTGATACCGGGCACTATCCGTTGCTGCCAGGCGGCGTCGGTCAATGGCAGGCCTTTGGCACTCGACTGGGCAAGCGTTTCTTCAAACAAAATCACACCGCTGATATATTCCCCCAACCCCGGTGTCGTCAACAGTATTGAACGATAGGCGCGGCGCGCCTCCTCGGTCGATTCGACACCGATGGCCTTGAAGCGCTTCTGGATGGTCGGGGTACTCTCATCGGCGGCCAGGATACCGCGGCCGGGCTGCACCATGTCTGCAATCGTCTGTTCGAGTTCTTCGATCATATCCGCCCTCCGTCAAAACATCAGTCAAAGCCCTGCAGCGGCCGCGGCAACTGATAAACAGCGATGGAGCAGCCGCCTGGCAACACTACCAGGGCTATATTAAAACGGCTGCTGTCCACGGTCCAGTTTTGCGAAGGTGAAAGTGACAACGCCGGGAAACGGATTCCAGGCGCGGGCTTGATGACAGGCTTACAGGCTGTTAGCTGTCATCAGCACTGATCACTTTTATCAACAATCTGCAGTATCATAGGAAAAACTAGAAATCGGCTTCCAGCGTGACCGAAGTGACATTCACGTCCTTACCGCTGACCTGGCCCTGATCGCCGCCGTAGCGCTCGACCATCGGTTGCAGGGAGATGTTCTGGGCCAGCTTCCAGTATAGTCCGACACCGGCACTGGTCTTGGCACTCTGGCCCGCGCTGCCATTATCATGATGACCCAGCGACGCCAGCAGGTGCAACC
>Ga0210101_1000026_pt1 | contig 54495 bp, 58 predicted proteins | sample Muzzi_PWC_D1_FD_185534 | JGI IMG/M metagenome (GOLD analysis project Ga0210101, IMG submission 185534) | Wetland microbial communities from San Francisco Bay, California, USA, that impact long-term carbon sequestration - Muzzi_PWC_D1 (SPAdes) | ecosystem: Environmental > Aquatic > Marine >... | reverse complement strand
CCGATGTCCTCGATGAAGCCGACGCTCTGGGCGCTGATCGCGGCGCGGATCTCCGGCGCCTCGGCGATCCGCTCGACCAGCCGCTGCGTCTCCTCGCTGGCCAGCACGCGCCGCCAGACCTCGTCGACGGTCTCGCTGTCGAGCGCCTCGATCAGCGCGCGCTTGACCGCCTCGCTCTCCAGCGCCCCGTGCACGGCGTCCTCGACCAGCGGCCCGTCCAGCACCCGCTTGAGGGCGCGCTCGACCGCCTCACTTTCGACCGTCGCGACCATCGCCTCCTCGGCGGCCGCTTCGATCGCCCGCTCGACGCCGGCCGCCTTGCCGACCGAGCGGGCGCCGCGCACTCCGGCCTCGAGCAGGCGCAGTGAGAGCGGCACCTCCTCAGGGCGCCCCTCCTCGCCGTGGGGAAGATCCTGCGTCGCGCCGGGCTGGTCGACCATCGCTCGCGAGTATACGAACGGGCGGTCGTAAGAAATTCGTAATCCGATCGGTAATGGGCCTGTAAGAACCGGCTGCGAGCGTGGGTTTCGGTGCCGCGGGACAGCCCGGCGCCGGAAACCCCTGAAAAGGAGGAACGAGATGCACAAGCGCCTACTGACCGTGGCAAGCGCGGTGGCGATGTTCGCCGGCCTGTCCGCGAGCTCTGCCATCGCCGCACCGCCTGAGCGGGCGAGCGACCCGTTCGTGTGCCCGGTTCTGACCGTCAACGAGAACGCGGTCGCCCACACCGACGGCCGCTTCAACGAAATCGGCGAAGGCGAGTACACCTTCGGCCCCGGCGCCGCCGGCAGCGCCGAAACGTTCAACGGGAACGTGCCGAACCACGCCACCAACGGCGACGGCGACGGCTCCCCTGGCGGACCGCACTCCGCGCCCGGCGACACCGATTACACCGCGATCTGGAGCGGCAACTGACGCAGCCCCGCCTGCGCGCCCTCAGGCGACGGCGCGCAGGCGACGCTTCGCCTGCTGGGCGATCACCGCGGCCCACTCGGAGTCCTCGATCCGCACCGGAGCGGTCGTCGCGAGGAAATCCGCGAGCACCGCGGCGAGGCCATCGGGGTCTTCGAGATGGGGAAAATGGGCGGCGCGCGGGAGCGTCTCAAAGCGGCAGTGTGGGATCGCCGCGTGGGCGGCGCGACCGTGCTCGATCGGGATCGTGCGGTCGCGCTCGCCCCAGACGATCAGCGTCGCCATGTCGCCGAGCAGGTAGAGCCTGTCGGCGGCGCTGACGTGCTGGCCGTGCACGTCGATCACGGCGCGCAGGGTCTGCACGAAGGCGCGCCGCGAGCCCGGCTCCTGGAGCGGGCGCAGCGCCCGCGCGACGGCCTCCATGTAGACACCCTTGCGATTGCCGCGACCGCGCAGCCTCGCTCCGGCTGCGTCGATCGCGTCGATCACGCGACGGTGCGCCGCGACTCCGAGCAGGGCCGATGCCCCGGGCAGGGCCGCGCCGCGCAGCAGCGGGCTGACCTCGCGCCCGAGGCCGCCGCTCGAGACCAGCACGAGGCGCTCGGTGCGCTGGGGGAACTGGTAGAAGAACTGCATCGCCACGCCCCCGCCGAGCGAGTGGCCGACGATCGTCGCCCGCTCGACCCCGATCGTCGTCAGCAAGTCGCGGATCCCGGCCGCGTGGGCGCCGAGCGAGTAGTCGCCGCGCGGCGTCGCCGAGTCGCCGTGGCCGAGCAGGTCGGGCGCGACCACCCGGTATGAGCCGGAGAGGCGCTCCGCCACCGCCTGCCAGTGGCGCGATGAGTTGACCATGCCGTGGATCAGCACCACGGTCGGGCCGCTGCCGGCGACGCGGTAGATCGCACGGTGCCCGTGCAGGTCGACCTCGTGCGCTTCGAAGCTGCCGGGGGCGGGCACGGGGCGATTCTAGATGGTCGATTCCACGAAGAGATGCGGCCGGGGCGTGCCCGGCCAAGCGGATCAGGGCGATCCGCCCCTTGATCCTCCCGCTGGTGCAGGCGTAGGCTCAATGGCAATCGAACCAGGAGGAACCCAATGCGGATGCTGATGAAAGTCCAAGTCCCGACCGATCCGGGCAACGCGGCGATCAAGGACGGCAGCCTGGCGCAGGTGATGGGCTCGGGAATCGACGCCCTCGACGCCGAGGCCGCCTACTTCATCGCCGAGGAGGGGATGCGCACCGCCCTGATCTTCTTCGAGATGGCCGACTCGAGCGAGATCCCCCCGGCGGCCGAGCCCTTCTTCATCGGCCTCGGCGCCCAGATAACCCTCGTGCCGGCGATGAACGCCGAAGAGATGCAGGCCGGCGTCGCCAAGGCGGCGGAGACGGCGGGCTGATCTGACCGCTCCGCGGTACGCCCGAGAGCATGGCCACGCCCTGCTCGGTGAAGGCATACGGCGCGTAGCGACGACCGCCGCGGACGACCAGCGTGCAGTCCCCCGCCTACTCGTCGAGCTCTTCGCGTTCGCGCTTGTCCGCCTGGATGCCGGCGACGATCAGACCGCAGGCGGTGGCGACGATCGCCGTGATGAAGCAGCCGAAGATGAAGACCCCGATCATCGTCGCGGCCCCTCTCGCGGCGGCAGGATGACGGCGCCGAATGCCAGGATCGAGGGCACCCAAAGCCCGATGAAGATGCCGCGAGTCTCGTCGTCCAGAAAGTAGACCGCGACCGAGAGAGTGAATGAGAGGAAGGCCGCGAGCAGAATCAGAGCCCGGGCCCTCTCGGCATAGCGCTTCGGAATCAAGCGAAACCTCCTCTGGTCGGATCTTCCGTCGTCTGGGTTACGGGAGGCGACGCCGATCCGGTTTGGCGGCAACCTGGACTGCTCGAGGGCGAGTTGAGTTGAGGTAGGCCGGAGTCTCAGCCCGGGGCAACGGCGGGGCGGTCAGCCGCGCTCTGCCACGCGGGCGATGTTGCGGGCGATCAGGCCGGCGATCGGCCCGTAGGCGATCGCCGCAATCGACCAAGGTGGTGCCGAGCCCTCCACCGCGTGCTCGATCCGCGATCGCCCACCGGGGGCGGGGCGAACGGCGTGATGAACCGTCAGTCCTCCGACCCGCCAGGTCCAGGATTCGCCGGGTACTACACGGGTGACCCGGGCCGCGAGTCGAAGCCCGCCGCGAAGGACGACGCATCCTTCGGCTCCCTCGGCCACCTCCGGCGATCCGAGGCTTTCAGCGCCGCTCACATACGGAGACCACTCCGACCAGCGCTCCGGCTGCGCGATCAGCTTCCAGACGCGGTCGGGTGGAGCGTCGCAGTCTACGGCGTATATCCGCATGCCTCGATGAAACAGGTTCGGCGGGTGCCGCTATGCTCGCGCTCATTCAGAGGGACCTCAAGATCCGGGGATACGTAGTCGGCCAGTTCCCCAATCGACCGCTGTGGATTGCCCTCGCGGCGCTTCTCGCGGCGGGGCTGGCCAACAGCGGCAACCGGGTAAGTGACTTCGCCCGGGCAATCTTCTACGTCGCGCTTGCCGTGTGGGCCTACGAGGAGGCCGTGCATGGTGTCAATGATTTCCGCAAGCTGTTGGGGGCAGTCGCGCTCGGGCTGATCGTCGTCGGGCTCGCTCGCGCGATCGGGTAGCCGCCCGACGCCTGGTCCCTGACCGAGAGGCCGGGCGAGGCCCCGTCAGCCTCCCGCCAGCGCGCCGGCGTAGACCTGCCAGGCGAGCGCGCTCTTGGCAACGAGACTGAGGACCAGGTATGCCTTCTCGGCGAACAGCGGATCCCTCCAGGGCCCGATGCGGCGGTACTGCAGCCACATGTTCACCGCGAAGCTGTTGAAGAGGATCAGCAGGGTCACGAAGATCGCGATGACGAAGCCCGGCACGTCGCTCTCGGACTGGGAGACGCCGAGCTGTAGGGCGATCGCGACCCACGGCACCGCGCCGACGATGCAGCCGTAGACGAACGGTCGCCAGTTCACCTCGGTGCGACCGAGGTTGACCCGCTCCATGACCAGTCCGAAGAGGATCGTCGCCGCGTTTGCCCCGAACAGCGCCACCAGCGCCGTGCCCTCTCCCACCCCGGCGAGCATCGCGATCAGCACGACCATCAGGGAGGCGCTGATCGAGTACTCCCACCACCTCGCCGGGTTGATCCCGCGGATCACCTGGCGCTCGTACCAGCGCCGCCCCCACGTCCCGACCGAGAGATGGTCGATGGCGGCAAGCAGCAGGAAGGCCGCAACGGCGATGTCGATGCGGAGGTCGAAGAGCAGCTCCGGGCCACCGTATTCGCCGGCCCCGGGTGGACCGGTGAGGTAATCGATGGAGACCGGAAGCGAGACTGCTCCGGCGAGCAGCAGGATGACTACCGCCTGGGCCAGGTGCGCCGAGCCGACGCCGAGGTTCCAGCGCCGCAGGCTTGCGAGAGCCTTTGGCCGGCCCTGATCTTCTGAGCGGTCCGCTGACGACAAGCGCTTCAAGAGCCTAGCTGGTGGCCTCGGCGTCCCCGGCACAGCCTCCGGTCGCGGGCCGGAATATCGCCCCAACCGGACGGTATTCGAACCAAGGCCAGCGAGCCATGGTTCAAGCGCTGCTTCGCATCGGTGAGACTGATGTATAGTTATACATCATGCATCGTACGCAGATTTACCTGGACGACGATCAGACCGCCCGACTTGACCAGCGAGCCGCGGCCGAGGGAACTTCGCGTTCGACCTTGATCCGTCGCGCCGTAGACACGTACCTCACACAGGAGGAGCGCGATGCGGCCGCATGGCAAGCGCAATGGAGGAGGGCGGTGCTGGAGACTGCGGGGATCGCGTCCTACCTGGAAGAGGGGGATGAGTACGTAGAGGGCATCCGACGCCTGGATGCTGAGCGCCTGTCGGGGCTTGAGGCTTGAAGGTCGTCCTCGACACCAGCGTTCTCGTCGATCACCTCCGCGCAACCCAGCCCGCCGTTGAGTATCTCGCAGGCCTCCAGGACCAACCAACGTGCTCGGAGATCAGCCGGATTGAGGTAATCCAAGGACTGCGCCCTGCCGAGCGACGGACCGCCGAGAGGCTGTTTGCGCTGATCGATTGGGTCCCGGTAAACGAAGCCATAGCGCGCCATGCGGGGGACCTCGGGCGTCGCTGGCGGCGCAGTCACCCCGGCATCGGGGTGGCCGATCTCGCAATCGCGGCCACCGCAGAGCGGATCGACGGCACCGTAGCCACCCGCAATCTCAAGCACTTTCCGATGTTCAAGGACCTGCGCGCGCCGTACTGAGACCCGGGAGGCCCGGTCAACCTGGCCTAATCCGCGTCCTCGGGCGGGCTGAACCCGACAGGGCGCTTCCGTCGAACGGGCGGCGAGATCAGCTGCCGCAGCGTCTTGAAGATCTGGTCGAGCTGTTCGTCGTGTTCGCCCAACCTCGCGCCGATGTCCGCCTCGATCTGTTCCAGCCGCTCCTCAATCGCGGCGTAGGAACTCGCGACCCGGCGAAGCTCGACAAAGACCCGCATGATCTCGATGTTTACGGCGATTGCCCGCTCGCTCCGCAGAATGCCTGAAAGCATTGCGATCCCGTGCTCGGTAAAGACCAGCGGGCGCTTGCGGCGACCACCATGGCCTCCACTTGAAATCACAGATTGTGATTTCAAGTTGCCGAACTCCCCCGTGGAGAGCTGAAACATGAAGTCGTCGGGGAAGCGCTTTTCGTTGCGTCTGACCTGCTGAACGAGAACCCTGGTCTCGACGCCGTAGAGATCTGCGAGATCCTCGTCCAACATCACCTGGCGCTCGCGCACGACGAGAATCCGCTTCTCGATCGCGGGAGCCGCTATCAGCTCCAGCGAAACCTTCTTCCCTGCTGAGTCTCCCATCCGGACAGCATCGCAGATGGACCGGACGTTGTTGTCTACATCGGGGAGACAGGATTTGAACCTGCGACCGCTCGGCCCCCAGCCGAGTGCGCTACCAGACTGCGCCACTCCCCGTGGCTGCTCCGCATTCTGACGGATTCCGGCAAACTGTCGATGCACCGCGGGTCGCAGGCGGGAGGCGGTTCGCGTACGCGGCGGTAGCTCAACGGTAGAGCCTCAGCCTTCCAAGCTGATGACGCGGGTTCGATTCCCGTCCGCCGCTTTCCGGGCGGCCGGGAACCGAAACGTCCGATGACGACAATAACGCTCGCAACCGGCAGGCGGCGATCGCCTTCACTCGCTCGCTGCCCGGCTCGATCCCGAGCGGGTCGCCTCCTTCGGCTCCTCGATGGGCGGCGGCAACGCGCTCGCCGCAGCGGCAGACGACCAGCGGATCGCGGCTGCAGTCAGCCAGGTTCCCTTCCTCGACATCCTCACCCGATCCCGCCGCTTGCCCCCGGCGCCGAGGCCGGCTGGCGCCACGTGGTCGCGAACGGAGAGGACTCGCGCTGGCGCAACCGCGTCTCCGCCCGCTGGCTACTCGGCCGCCCCTTCCGCCCCGCCCGCCACGCCGCCCGGCTGCACTGCCCCTGGCTGGTCTGCGTCGACGAGGTCGAGTTCCTGCGCCGGCACCTCGCCAAGCAGCTGGTTTGACGCCTTTCCCCCACGTGGGTGGGGAAAAAGCACCAACAGGCGCTCAGAGAGCCTCGGCGGCCGCCAGGGTCGACACGATCAGGCCGCGGGTTCGCGCCGGGTCGATCACGTCGTCGAGCTCGAATAGGGCCGCTGCGTTGAGGGCCTTCGCGTTCTCGGTTGCCTGCGCAGTCAGCTCGCGGACGCGCTGCTCGCGCTCGGCCTCGTCCTCGATCGCCTCGAGCTCCTTGCGCAGCGCCAGGCGCACAGCGCCCTCGAGGCCCATCGGCCCGAGGTGCGCCATCGGCCAGGCGACCGTCAGCAGCGGCTCGTGCAGGCTGCCGCCGGCCATCGCCTGCGCACCGAGGCCGTAGCCGCGGCGCAGGATCACCGCGATCAGCGGCACGCTCAACCCGGCCCCGGCGTTCAGCATCCGGGCGGCGCTGCGCACCAGCCCAGTCGCCTCGGCGTCGGGCCCGACCATGAAGCCGGGCGTGTCGATCAGCGAGACGAGCGGCAGATTGAACGACTCGCAGAGCTGCATGAACTGCGCCGCCTTCTCGGAGGCAGCGCCGGTGATCGCCCCGGCGGCGTGCATCGAGTCATTGGCGAGGAAGCCGACGGGCCTTCCCTCGATCCGCCCCAACGCGGTCGCCAGCTCGGGCGCGTAGCGCTCGCGCAGGAAGGTGACCGAGCCGGCGTCGCCGAGCGTCTCGATTACCGGTCCGACCCGGTAGGCGCGCCGCTCGCGCTCGGGCACGATCTCGCGCAGCGCCGCCTGCTCGGGCTCCCCGCCGGGTGCAACCGAGCCCTGGAAGTAGGAGAGCAGGCGCTTCGTCGCCGCAACGGCCTCGGCCTCGTCGGCGACGCTGAGGTCGACGACGCCGTTGCGCTCCTGCATCGCCAGCGGCCCGACCTCGTCGGGATCGACCCGGCCGAGCCCACCGCCCTCGATCATCGCCGGGCCGCCCATCCCCAGCGAGACGTTCTCGGTCGCGACGATCAGGTCCGAGCAGCCGGCAAGCACCGCGTTGCCGGCAAAGCAGCGACCGGCCACAACGGCGATCCGCGGCACCACGCCCGAGAGCCGCGACCAGAGCGCGAAAGCGCGCGTGTCGAGCGCCGAGACCACCGGGTAATCGGTGTCGCCCGGCCGGCCTCCCCCGCCCTCGGCAAAGAGCACGGCGGGCAGCCGCATCCGCTCGATCAGCTCGAACAGCCGGTCCTTCTTGCGGTGCCCGAGCGCCCCCTGGGTGCCGGCGAGCACGGTGTAGTCGTAGGAGAGCACGGCACAGGCGGCACGCTCGCCGAAGAGCTCGCCGTTGACCCGCGCGGTGCCGCCGATCAGCCCGTCGGCCGGGGTGCGCGCGATCAGCTCATCGAGCTCACGCCGGCCGCGCTGGGCGGCGATCGCGAAGCGCCCGTACTCGACGAAGGAGCCAGGGTCAACGAGGTCGTCGAGATTCTCGCGCGCGGTCCGCCCGCCGGCGGCGTGGCGCTTCTCCACCGCATCGGCCCTGGCCTCGTCGCGGGTCAGCGCCTCACGCCGGCGCAACTCGGCGAGATCCTCACGCTCCCCCGCAGCGCTTCGCTCCTCGTCGGACACGCGCGGGATGTTCCCAGAACTCAGCGCAGGAGCCGTGCCAAGCGCACACAAGCGGGGGAGCCGGGATTCGAACCCGGATTCACGGTTTTGGAGACCGTGCGCATAGCCGTTAACTCACTCCCCCAGGGGCTTTGTAGAGCCAAATCCTAGTCGACGCCACCTCCAGGGGAATGTCCAGGGGAATGACGATAACTGCGGTTTCAGCTCGATTCCAGACCGCGCGTTCGTGCTCATCGCGCAGCGTACCGGCAGCGAAGGCCGGCGGCAACGAATCCTTCTACGTCGCCCCTCTCTGGCAATGCAGCGGCGCGGAGTGGGCGCATCGCTTCCGCTCCTCGTCCTTTGCGGGCGTCTATGGCACCGCAGCCGGAACGCTCGCAACCACGCGAAAGCAGCTCCAATTCCTCCCTAGGAAGCCCAAGGGCGCTGACGGAGACCAACAAGAACGGTCTCGGTCGAACTCGGTCCGGCTCATGGAGGATGAAACTTGAACGGGGCATGTGGCTGCGGTAGAACAGGCCCATGTCTCTGTACACGAAGCAAGGGGTGCCTTTGAGGGTGGAGGGAGGTCGCGTGTACAACCCCGCCGGCGAGAACTTTGGCCAGGTCAGCGGGGATCGCGTCTACGACCTGAGGGGCCGGTACCGCGGGACCATCGTCGGTGATCGGCTAATCCACCGCTCGACCGACTCTGCCGCGGTTGTTAGCGCAAGCATGTCCACCGCGAATCAAGCTGGATCTGCGCAGGCGCACCAGGCCGGCTCTGCTCTTTGGGGTGATGAGCCCAACATCCGCCCGTAGGTAGGAGACGGACGTGCCAGCAAACCCAACTGCTCCAACTCCAAGGTTCGCCACCATAGGGACGGATTGGAGGCCTACGCATCAATGTGGTCCTCTCCGATTGGAGAGCCGGAGGACCGCTAGTCAGGGAGTTCCCCTTTGAGCGTCGCGAGGTCTGCCTGGGCCTTGTCGATCATTTGAATGGCACAAGCAGCGCAGTAGCCCTTCTCGCCCGCTGCGGGGCCTGGGGGCCCTCACTACGAATCGCGGTTCACCTTTGCGAATTGCGTGGGATTTCTTATGCGAGCAGCGACTTAACCTTCCTGCTGGTCGTACCTCCAGTCTTTGGAGAATCGACTTAACCCTTGCCATCCAATCCCTCCCGTAGCTCTGCCTGAACTTCGTCCGCTATGTCGTCGAGTTGGGGGATGGCGACTTCGAGCTCCTCAAGAGTCAACTCTCGGCGTTCTCCCGACTTGATTCCGAGCCTGCCGTTGACGGCCCGGTGCATGCGCGTGATGGTGACCCCAAGGTTGTTCTGCCCCGGAGCGCCGCCCAGGTTGGCGATGCGGATTCCGCCCGGGGCCTCGTTGAGCGCCTCGCAGATACGCCCGGCAGCCGCTCGGGTCTGCTCGTCAAGCTGCTGACGAAGGACTTTGCGTCGACGCTGCGGCTGTACCGGCAGCTCCTCAAGTTTTTCAGGGGCGCCGTCCTGTTCTCTCGCCAACAGAATGCGCCGCCGAAGCTCGTCCCGATCGAGGCCGAGGACTTCGGGGTCGATTCCCTGCCCTCTCATCACGCTCATCAGGTTGTCGATCGCTGCGTCATCCGTCTGATCGAAGTAGGGGTCAGAGACAAACCGATCAATGATCTCTTCCGTGACGTCCATTCCGGGACGCAGGCGCCGCCGCGTGCCGTCGCCGCCGCCCTCGGGAGGCGTGGCTTCGCCTGCCTCAAGCCATCCCCGAAGGACATCCTGATCGTCTCCGTCAATCTCCTTGAAGTCGTCCCAGTTGGCGTCCTGATTCATGCCAACGTGCGAAACGATGATCCCTTCATTGTCTGGGTGATTCACGGCATTCGGCGTGTTCACGCGCATGATCCTCCCGACGAACTGGACATAGGCGTTGAGGGAACGGAACGGTCGAAAGATCGCCCCAACCGACAGTGGAGGGTGATCGAATCCCTCGCCGAGCATCTGGACTTGGACGATCACGTCGAGAGTGCTGCTCCTGAGTGCCGAGAGGATCTCCTCTCGCTCATCTTGTCCCAGCCCGGAGTGGATCACCTCCGCCTCCAAGTTCCGCTCGCGGTAGAGGTCGCGTACCTGTTTGGCATGGGCCACAGAGCACGCGACTGCGATCAGTTGATGATTGAAGCCGGTACGCCGCAGGTGCTCAAGCCATTGAATCGAGGCGTCCGCGATGTGCTTGTTGCACTCGGGTGCTAGCCCGGATTCGTCGTTTTCACCTCAACGGGTGTAGTTCGCCCGCTTGAGGCAAGTGACAGCCGCAGGGCGGTTCTCCGGAACCGCCCTGCGGCGCTTTCAGGGCTCGACCAGGCCTTTCACGTCGTCTTCGCGAAGCATTCGGCGCATGCTGATGCCGCCTTGCGGCGGCGAGCAGGACTCAGGTTCAGCGAGGAGGCGGCCGGCGCCTATGGAGACGCCCCCGCCGGCAGCGCCCGCAACCGAACGAAGGCGGCGACCAGCGCCTCGGCCCACGGCCAAGAGCGCGGCAGGCGCAGGGTCGTGCGCCGGGCAGAGCGCACCACCTTCCCCGCGACGTGCAGGAGGCGCTGGCGCAGGCGCTTGGGCTCGGCGAGCGCCAGCTCGCCCTCCAGGCAAAGCGCCCGCGCCCAGGCGAGCAGCTCCTGGGCGATCAGCGAGAGCTCCAGCCACACCTGGTTGTGCTCGAAGGCGGCAAAGGGAAGATTGCGCATGCCGGTTTCCTTGCCGGTGCGGATCTCGTCCTCGACTTTGGCGCGGCGGCGGTGGCGCAACTCCAGGGCGGCGATGTCCTCGCCCCCCTGGTCGGTGATGAAGGCGGTGTGGCGATAGCCCTCCGCGTCGAAGACCTGAAACTGCGCGCCGGGGTGCGGGCGCTCGCGGCGCACGATCAACCGCGTGCCCTCGGGCCAGGCCGAGAGGTCGACGTCACCGGTCAGCTCGGTGACCCAGGCTCCCTCGCGAGCCTCGCCCTCACCGTCGATCGCGCTCTGCCACGCGGACTCCGGCGTGCGCAGGATCACCTCGCGCACCCGCCCTTCGACCTCGTAGCCGACCGTGAAGCGGATGCCGGCGTCGCGGCAGTCCTGTGTGAAGGCGTGCGTCCTGCCGCCGACGTCGGCTCTGACGAGGATCTCGCGGTCGAGGTCTTTGGCGGGCAGCTGCTCGAGCGCCGCCGCCAGCACCTCGAAGTGATCGGTTGCGGTGTTGGAGCCGGCGTTGCCGGGGCGCAAGAGGCCCGCCAACGGCTCACCGGTCTCATCGAGGTAGCAGAGCAGCGGGTGGAAGCCGAAGCCGCCCTTGTAGTTGCCGGCGGCGCCCTCCTTCTCAGAAGCGGCGCCGAGCAGGGTGGCGTCTACCCCGAAGGTGATCTCCTCGGGGCGGGCGCCCATGTCCCAGGCGCGCTCCCGTGCGACTGCACGGGCGCCGCGGATCGCCTCCAAGAGCCCGGCGTCGACCGACTTGATCACCCGGTGGGCTGTTCTCTCGGAGGCGACCGAACCGAAGAGCACGCCCTGGTCGCGCAGCACGCCGAGGTCGGTGACGCAGTCCCCGCCGTCGGCGATCGAGACGATCAGGTCGCGCAGGACGACGCCGGGGTCATGGGCCGAGGAGCGCTCGCGGGTCGGCGCCATCGCCGCGGAGAGCGCTGCGGTAAGCCCGACCTTGTCTGCCAGCTCGGCCAGCAGGCGGGCGCCGGCGTGGGAGACGATCCCCTCGGCGTCCGCCGTGACTTCTACGGTTTGGCGCGTCGTTTGTGTCTTCACCTTCCGGGTGTCCTCCTGGGTCGTTGTGAATGGGCTCGCAAACCGCATTCTCAAGACCCAAGAGGACGCTCCCGGGAGGCTTCCTCAGGTTGTTATTGCCGGATCGGGGCTAGGGCGACACCGCGGGAAAACCAGGTCTCTTCTTTGAGTTCCAGGACTTCTTGAAGCGAGTGGCGCCGCTCGTCCCCGTCGTAGGTGAAGGCGATCTCGCTCGGCTGTAAGTTGACGGCGGTAATTTGCTTGATGTAGCCGCGCTGCATCGCATCCAGGAAGTTGTACTGGTAGATGGGGTCGCCGTGTACCGGCTGCTCGTCGGCTCGGAATGGCGTTGCCGTGAGACTGATCACTTTCGCGCTGGGGAAGCGCTCGAAGACGCCTTGCCACGAGGGAGCGACGTTGTGATGGCCCTCGTCGACAACGATCAGGTCGAAGAAGTCCTCGGGGAAGGCCGGGAGCCATCGATCAACCCGCTCGGCGAGTTGGTGAATGTTGGTGACGACGATGTGGGCCTCTTCGGCGTCGCTGAGATTGGCCTCGCCGTCCAACAGGGCCAGACTCGGCACGGCCTTCGAATCTTGGATGACTCGCGTCTTGCGGTAGAAGGAGTCGGGACGCGTGACGTCGAGGTCGTCCATCAGCTGGCTACGAATCGTCAAGTTGGGGGCGATCACCAGGACGCGCCCTTTCGCGATCCCGAACGGCAGGATCGCGATGAGACCGCTCTTTCCGCAGCCAACAGGGATCTGCTCAATCGCGGGATTCCACGGTCCATCACCAGAAAAGTGAGTGGCGGCGGCGCTGTATCCCTCGACCTGAGGTGCGCGTAGCCTCGGATTGCCGTCAATTGAAACGGGAGTGTCCGAGAAGAATTTGGCTACGTCGGCGTTATTCATCCCTGCCTCGAAAGTGGGCTGTGGCGGCACCAGCCATGGTGGTTCGCCTAAGGTCTCAATGCCAGTCTAAGGCCGAGTTGCCACCATGTGAATACCGTTTGCCGGAGTTTCCCGGTGTCCAAATCCCTGCGATGCCCCAACGCCGGTCGAGTCGATTCAGCCGGGCTGAGCCGGACCAGGCACGACCGAGAACGCGAAACTCGGCCTGGCCTCTAGCCACGCCCAAACGAGTGCTGCTCTGCGCGATTTGCGAGCGCGCGGACGCCCAGCCGTAGACGCCTGCGCACGCGCGAAGCGGAGCGAGCGAGTTGGCAGATCACGCTCTTGTTTCATCCAGGGCGAGTATCTCGGCCGGGCCGAGTTGCTCGCATCCGCGCGGGAGGAGGCCGGCTCAGGGGCCGCTTGGGTCATATGATGCTGGCCAGATCGCGACAGTCGGCTATCGCGTCCGTCAACGCGAGAAACGCCATGCCCTCGCTCGGAAAGCTCACCGCCTCAAGCTCGCAGTTTGCTAACAAGCGGGGCTTTTACCTTGGGCGACGCTCAACCAAGCCACATGTGGCTCTTTACCGGCGCACCGGCGGCAGGATCGGCGGACATATCCCCGGCTGGCCGGAGGCACGCATAGTCCTGCTCGACCACACCGGCGCTAGGAGCGGTGTGAAGCGAACGTCTCCGGTGATGTACCTCGAAGACGGCGACGCCATCGTCGTGATGGCCTCGAAGGCCGGCCAGCCGACCAATCCCGCCTGGTTCCATAACCTCAAGGCGAACCCGGAGACGACGATTCAGATCGGCTCCACGGTCCGCCGGGTGCGGGCACGCGTCGCGACCGACGAGGAGCGTGATCGCCTCTGGTCGAAGTTCGTGGCGATGTATCCCGGATCCGAGTTCTACCGGCGCAATGCGAAGGGCCGGAAGATCCCGATTGTGCTCCTCGATCCTCGGTAGAAAGCGGCGCGGTAGCATCAGCCAGTACCCCCTTCGCGTGGTTGCGAGCACGTCAACCACCAGCGGCAGACGCTCGCCTTGGACGACTTGGAGAGCAGGGCCAGAACGCCGCCGTGGGCCAGCGTTCGCGAATGTCCCCTCATCCCTACTGGTAGTTTCCGCCCCGAATCGCGTGACGATGGAGTGGAGGCAGAGATGAGGGTCTACATCTGGAGCGACGGCGCTGCCATGCCGAACCCTGGTCCCGCCGGGGCAGGGTACGTCGTCGTCGGCGACGGCGTGCGCTTGCTCCGCTCGGAAGCGCTCGGCGACGCGACGAACAACGCTGCCGAGTACATGGCGGTTCGGAACGCGCTGCAGGCCGCCGCCGACGAGGGCGCGACGTCGGCTTACGTGCGGATGGACTCGTCGGTGGTCGTCGGCCACCTCACTGGGACATCGTGTGCGCGGAAGGAGCGCCTGATCCAGCTCAAGGAGGAGGTTCAAGTGCAGGAGGACCGGTATCCAGAGGGGGTGACGTACGCTCGGATTCCCAGGGAGCAGAACGGAGTTGCCGACGAGCTCGCGAAGGACGGCGCCCGGGCCTCGAAGGCGCTGAGCGCCGATCGCCGGCGATAGGTTCCGCGTCAAGTGCCCGAACGTCGGACTGGGCCAGTGTTCGGGAATGTCCGTCGAACCGTAATTGGCCGAGCAGCCGCAGGAGTGGGGAACTCGGGCGTGGAGAGACGGGGTCGCGTCTTCATAGCGCCGGTTGGGCTGCTCGACCCGGGCGTGGAGTGCTGTGCCGTTTGGGGATCCGCCTAGGGGACACCGCGACCGCTCTTCGACCGGATGCGGGCATCCCGCACGCTCCCCGCAGACAGTCGCTCAGGACGAGGAGCAGCAGCGACCGCGCACGTTGATCACGCACCCTTGGCCTGAAAGCGACACTGAGGACTGTTCCACCAGCAACAACCCGACCGCCGACGGCTACGGTCCGCGGTCAGCTAGAAAGGTGTCGAGCAGGTTCCTGGCACGCTCCATCTCGCCTGGCAGGACGTGGGTGTAGCGGTCCAGGGTGATTCGGGCCGCGCCGGGCTGATACTCCGGCGTCTTGTGGCCCATGAACTGAGAAGCCACCTTGGGCGAGACGCCGGCGTGGTCAAGCCACGTCGCGGTCGTGTGACGCGCCTCGTGCAGACCGATCGGCTCCAGACAATGCTCGCGCCAGCGCTTGCGGACCCTGGATTGGAGCGTATTCAGGGCGAGGAGACCGGACTGGCGGAGGGCCCTCGGCGGGCACACCTTGCCGCTCGTCGGTTTTCCCTGTGCCTTCCACTCCTCGCGGAGCAGCGCCCACAGCGGTTTGACGTAGGGCACCAGCCTCCAGGAGCCGCCGGGCTTCCGGCCCTCCTCGTCGCCGGCGAGCTCGCCACCGCCGACATCAAGGTCGACATGCGACCAATCGAGGAGCTGGATCTCCTGACTCCGGGCACTCGCGTAGCCGGCGAGGGCGAAGGGCAGTGCGTCTTTTCGCGCCTCATTGCGATCACGTGTCGTGCCCTCCTCGCGCTCGGTGGGCGTGGGCTTGAAGATCGCGTCGAGCAACTGCGCGAATTCGGCCGGCGTCGCGATCCGGTCGCGCGGTTTCGCATCGCTGGCCGGCAGCCTGATCTCCTGGGCGGGATCGAAGTCGGCGAGTTCGTGTTCCTTCGCCCAGCGATACAGCGAGCGGATGGCGTTGACGATCGAGGAGATCCGCGAGCCGGAAAGCCGCTTCGGGCCCGCGCTGCGGTTGTCGACCAGCGCTTGAATCTCGCCGCGCGTGACCCGAACGAGGCGACGGCGGGCGATCTCATCGGGCACGTTGGCGAGTGCCGACTCGAGATCCTTGTATGCCTTCGGCCGATAGGGACGGCAGTGCTTGTTGAGGGCGATCCCCGCCTTGGCGTCCCGCACGAACCGGGTTCTGGCTTCGGCGAAGGTGATGGCGGATGACACTGGCGCTTGGCCCTTGCGCAGCGACTCCTGTAAATCCGCCCTTGCAGACCTCGCTTCGGTCGCGAGACGGAAATGGCGCGTCTTCCGGGTGCGGTGGGCGACCCGATCCCACGCCGTGCCGAAGTAGCTCGGCGTGCAGTTGCATCGACCGCCCTGGCGGATGCGGCAGCGCTCCTGGTGGCGAGCAAACACGCCTTGGTAGCGAGTTTTCGTGTCGACGCCAGCCATCAGTCATTCACCGCCGATGGGGTTCGCAGGCCTGACGGTCGGTCCAGCGCTCCAGGTCGCACGGCCGATACAGCCGCAGCTGACCCGAGTACACGCAGCGCAGGTGAGGCTGGACGTGCCGCTGGAAGTGGCTGAGGCTGACGCCGAGCGCCTCGGCCGCCTCGCGCCGGGTCAGCAGCAGGCGCGCCTGCATGGCGTCCTCCCCGCTGACCCGGCTGATCTCGATCGACGTACTTCACTCGCGCTCCTTCCGCTCGGCGGGGCTGGCGTCTCTGCGCGACGAAGCCGCGCCGGGAGATCCGCGCATGCGTGCGAGTGCCATGACGGCAAGAGGGCACAGCGGCGGAAAATCTCCCCCCTACACCCGGCGCGGACAATGAGCGGAGAGATGCCAGCCCCGCGCGAGTGAACCTGGAGTGCAGTCACTCGACCCACGGGAACACCTCCACCCAGGTCCGCGGCGCACACAATCCGGGGCAGCCGTAGTCGGAGCTCTTCCAGGAGATGTGGAGGTGGGCGTTGGAGCCGGCGTGGGCCGGATCGCCATGGCCGGGGTAGCCGTTGTAGGCGACGAACTGCATCGCAGGGATCAGCGGGCAGATCGGCGCGGTCCCGCTGGCCCCGCAACTCGGAGTCCAGCCGAGGGCGAGCGCCGCGCGCAGCGCCGTCGCGTCCCAGCCCCGGCCCGACGCCGGCACCATGTCCATCGCCGTGCCGTCGCCGTGGGTGTGATGGCCCCCCTCGCGGGCGGCGGTGACGCGCAGCTCGAAGCCCTCGAGCAGCCAGACGGCGTCGGGCCAGATGCGCGCATCGACCGCCTGCGGCGCCCCACCGCCGACCCAGAAGCGGGCGGGAAGGGCCTTGAACGCCTGCGGAGAGAAAAGACGAGCCGACCGATCGAGCACTGCGCCGCCCGGAATCCCGGCGGCGCAAGTCGGGCCGGCGATGTCCCCCGCTCCGGCGGTCGCACCGCCGAAGCGCTCAGCGGCCCGTTCGACCTTTTCGACGTACCACTCGGCGTGGTTGTAGGAGAAGAGGGCGTCGTGCCAGCTATCGGGGGCGCCTGAGGCGCGCAGCAGGCGAGCCGCAGCGAAGATCGCATCCCAGGGATCGGCCGGGTCCTTGTCGCCGTCGCCATCGGCGTCGACGCCGTAGGCCTCCCAGCTCGAAGGCAGGAACTGCATCCAACCGAGGGCGCCGGCCGATGAAGGCCCGAGGTTCTCGCCGAACCCGGTCTCGACCCAGTTGACGGCGGCAAGCATCGAGGGACCCCTGGCCCCGAGCCCGTAGCGCAGGCCGGCCTGCTGGTAGATCGGGATCAGCCTCGCGGGCACTCCCTTGACCGAGCCGACCGAACTCTCCGCGCAACCGCCGCCGCCGCCAAACAGGAGCGCCGTGGCGACGGCGGCGCCGAGAAGCGAAGCGAAGGCACCGAAGGACAGCCCCAGCAGGGCCGCCGGCAGCTTGAAGCTGCCCTGGGTGTCGCCGGATCGCTGCATCTCGTCCGACGCTGTTGTCCGCAACAAATGCGGATTGCCTTGTGTTTCTCAGAATGTGAGGCAGTTCGGGGTTTTCCTGGACAGGGAGGCGATGGGACCTGTGAGCAGCGTGGGTCAGGGTGGCGGTGACGGACGTGGCTAGCGTGCGCGACGAGCTGGCGCGCACCGAGCTCGAAGCGGCCGAACGCGGCTTCCTGCAACTGCTGCGCCGCAAACGCTTCTCCCCCGCCTTCATCGAGCGCCACGCCGCCGACCTGATCGGCAGGGCCCGCCTCGAGTACTCCCAGCACGTAGCCGAGGGCGGCGAGGTGAGGAACCCCGTCGGCTGGATCATCCACTGCGCCTGGCGGCGCACACAGAACCTGCTGGAGGCGGAGGGACGGGCGCCGCGGGTGATCTCGATCGACAACGGCGTCAGCTTCGCCAACGAGTCGGCGACCCCCGAGGAGGAGGTGTTGAGCGCAGACCGCTACCGGCGGCTGCAGGCGGCAATCGAAGAGCTCCCGATCGAGGAGCGCAAGGTGATCGCGCTGACCTACTTCGAGGGCATGTCGGTCCGCGAGGTCGGTCGCACCTTGAAGTGGGACAAATGCAAAGCCGACCGCCGCCACCGCGCCGCCCTGGAGCGCCTGCAGGAGCTGCTCGGCGCCAAGGACCTCGACTCCCTGCAGATCGAGATCGGCATCCTCGCCTGGGCCTCGATCGCCGGAGACATCGCTACTTCGCATCGTCTCCCGGGCATCGGGGCGGCCCTCGACGCGATGAGCAACGGCGTCGCCGCCACAGTGGGCCGGGGACAGGATTTCGCCCGCCGGTTGCTCACCGGGGGCACCGTTGAGCCGGGTATGACGCCCGCTCTCGGCGGCGCGGCGCGGACCGCCGGCGTCTGCGGTGCCGCCGCGGTGGCCTGCGTTGCGTCGGGTCTGGTCGGACCGGGCGTCGGCGGCGTCGACGTCATCGCCGATCAACGTCGAGAGAAGCCCGTGGTCGAGCGCTCCGCCGACACGCCCAAGCCGGCCAGCCCGGTGATCACCGCGCCCGAAGTCGCGGCGACGTCGGCCCCGGAAGGGAGTGCGGGAGCAAGTACCCAAGAGAGTCGCCCGCGAAAGCAGACCTCCAAGCCACGGGCGCGCAAGCAGCAGGCGAAGCGCACTTCGACCACTCCCTCGACCGCGACCTCGAGCCAGGTCGCCGAAGAGTTCGATCCCTTCGCCGGTGGCGGCGAAACGTCGTCGTCAAGTGGCTCGACGACGAGCAGTGGAGGCTCAGCATCGAGCCAGCCCTCGACCTCGACGGGCGGCAGCTCCCCGTCGTCGCCCCCGGCGAGCGGCCAGCAGGTCCAGTCCGAGTTCGGCCTGTAGGGGGCAGCGCGCGAGCTGGTTTCTGGGTTCGTTGGCCCTGCCGGGACTACGCCGCAACGCGCCGGCGAGCGAGCGCAGTGCGCAACGCGAGGGCTTCGATCGCGACCTCGGAGTTCTCGGGGGTGTCCTCGATCTCCCCCCTGCGCCAGGCCTCGACGAAGGAGTCGGGATCGGTGCCGCTCTTCGCGCGGAACGCCTCGATTCGCCCCTCCAGGGCGGTCGCCCCGTCAGACTCCGCGGGCTCACGCTCCAGGTAGCGCTCCAACTCGCTCGAAGGAATGCGCAGCGTCTTCTTGCCGATGCGGATTGCCTTGATCTCGCCCCGCTCGATCATCTTGTAGACGGTCGACTCGTCGAGGGAGAACTTGCGGGCGTAGTCCCGCACCCGGATGTAGTGGTCGGAAAGCTCGGTCATCTGCCATCTCCTTTGGCTTGACCATTGTTGCAGCTGTATCGGCTGATTCCAAGTAATCCTCTAGATCCACAAATTCGACATACGCTCTCAAACTGGCCGTAGGGGTGGGGTATCCAGCTGCGCTGGTAGAAACCCGCGCCATGCGCGAGCGACCGATCCTGATCGCCTACCGGCGATTCGAGCACCTCCAGGAGCTGCTGTTCAGCCGCGGCTATCTGATCGATCCAGGTGGTCGCGATCCCAACGAGTGGCGCGAGGACCCGCCGCTGGGGCTGGTGCGCCTGAAGGCGGTGGCGCTGCGGGGAGAGGGCGATGCTGCCGAGCCCGACCCCCGCATCACCTTCAGCATCGCCGAGCTCTGGTCGAGCGACCATGTCGAGGGCGCCCATGAGGAACAGGGCTTCTGGCTTGCCGCCTACGCCTACCACGGCCAGGTCGGCGAGGTCTCCCTGCGTCACTGCTTCGACCCGCAGCGCCATCCCGAGATGCCCTATCACCGCCATCCGCCACGTGGCACGAACCGGGAGGCTTCGCAGCTGGTCAGCCCGGCAGAGGCGCTCAAGGAGGTTGACGAACTGGTGATGGGGGAGGAAGCGGCCGGACGGCTCTAACCAGGCGGGCGGTGAGGCAATCCGCCTCTCTTGCGGACAACCGGGCAAAAGTCCCGATCCGCAAGGAGGCTCGCCGTGCCCATTCTCACCACGATCCAATTCGCCCTGTTTCGGCTCGCCGAGATCAGCGTCAAACCGAATCCGAACGGCCTGCCTGGTACCCAGGCCCTAGAGAAGCTCGTCAACGGGCTCGCCGCGCTCGCGCTGCTGGGTTGCGGCGCGGCGCTGGTGATCGGCGCCGCGCAGTGGGGCCTCGGTCAGCGCGCCAACAACTACAGCCAGGCCGCTGACGGCAAGACGAAGATGCTCTACGGGATCGGCGGCGCCTTCGTCGTCGGTGCCGCCTCTGCCCTGATCAACTTCTTCTACGGCGCCGGCTCGGCCGTCCGCTGATGGCGCGCCCAACTCGGCGCCCCGGCGACCCGCGCCCGCGGGGCGCGGTGCTCTCCCTCGCCGCCCTCGCCTTCCTCCTTGCGGGCCTGCTGGTCGGACGGGCCACCGCCCCGAATGGCGAGACAGTTGGGGCGACGGTGGGCAGCGGGCCGGTGCGGATCGAGCACGGCGTGCCGGTCGGGCACGCCCGCACCCGCGCGGGAGCCGCCGCTGCGGTCGCCTCCTACCAGCGCGCCTTCGCCGACCCCGCGATCCTGGGCCCGAACTTCATGCGCCGACGGCTCGAAGTCGCGGCGAGCCCCGATTACGTGCAGACGATGCTCGATGCCAACTCGCCCGGGCGCGAGCGGCTGGCGCGAGGTCCGATCGGGCAGGGCATCAGACACGGCATCCAGACGCTCTATGTCGGCGTTCCGATCGGCTACCGGATCGAGTCCTTCTCGCCGCGCCGCGCCCGTGTGCTCACCTGGGGCTTCACCCTGCTTGGCAACGCCTCGGCGGTTACGCCCCGCGCCTACTTCGGCCTCACTCACACCGACCTCGTCTGGCTGGACGGAGACTGGAAGATCGCCGGTACCGAAGCGAGCTTCGGTCCGACGCCGAAGCTGCAGACGCCGCCCGGGCCGGTCGGCGGATATGACGTGATGCGCCTTGCCAGGGAGCTGCGGAGCTATGGGGCGACTCCGTAGGCGCCTGCCGCAGGCGGGCCTCCTCTTCGCGCTGGTGGCGCTGCTCGTGCTCGGGCGGCCAGCCCCTGAGCAAGCGCAGGCCAACCCCGTCTGCGACGTCGCCGGCGCTCCGGCCGACGCGATCACGGGCGGAGTCGACGCGATCACCGGGGGGATGATCGGCGGCAATCCGGTCAGCGATGCATGCAACACGGTCACCGACGGGGTCGTGGGAGCCGCCACCGCGCCCGTGGCCGATGCCCTGAGGGAAGTCGGCAACGGCATCTTCAACCAGATCGGCGCCTGGGTCGCCGACGGCGCGGGCTGGCTGATGGGCCGGGTGGTGAAGGCGATCGACACCTCGACCAGTCCCAGGCTCGACGGCAAGGGCTTCGTGCGCCAGTACCGCAAGATGACCGAGATCGCCGTGGTGCTGGCCGCGGCGATGCTGCTGCTCGCGGTGCTGGAGGGGCTGGCGCAGGGCAGCGCAGGGATGCTGGCTCGCGCCGCGTTCGTCAACCTGCCGCTGGCCTTCATCGGCGCCGGTATCGCCTTCGTCGTCGTGCAGCTGCTGATCGGCGCGACCGACGGGCTCTCGCACGCGATTTCCAGCTCGACCGGGAACGACGGCGAGCGCTTCTTCGGGGACGCGATCAAGAGCCTCAGCGCCGCGGGCGGAGCTGTGGGCGGAGCGGTCAACGATCCCTCCGGAGGCAGCCCGGTGACCGGCGCGCTCGGCAGCGCCGGCGGGTCGGTCGAGGTCCCCCTGTTCGTCACCTTCTTGGCGGCGGTGATCGGCGCCTTTGCCGCCTTCTTCGTCTGGATCGAGCTGCTGATGCGCGACGCCGCGATCTACGCGGTGGCTCTGTTCGTTCCGCTGTCGCTCGCCGCCTCGATATGGCCGCGCTGGTCGGGGGCGCTGCGCCGGACCGCCGAGCTGATGGTCGTCGTAATCGCCTCGAAGTTCGTGATCGTCGCAATCATCAGCCTCGCCGCGAGCCTGGCGGCGGAGAACGCCGGTCGGGTCGAGCAGATCCTCGCGGCCGCCGCGCTGATGCTGCTCGCCAGCTTCGCGCCCTTCGTCCTTCTGCGCCTGGTGCCGTTCGCCGAGGGCGCGATGGCCGCCGCCTACGCGCGGCGCTCGGCGGGCGGTGGCGCAATGGGCGGGATGCACCTGGTGACTCAGGTGCAGATGATGCGCAACATGGCGCGCGCCAACTGGGGCGGCTCGGGCGCCGCCGGGACGCGCCCCGCCGGGGGCAGCGGCGGCGGCTCGCCGGGACCCGGCCCGGGCGGCGCGCCCCGCGGCGGGGGCGGAGCCTCCGGCGGGGGATCTGGAGCGGGCGCGGGAGCAAGCGCTGGCGGAGGAGCAGCCGCGGGAGGCGGAGCCGCGGCTGCGCCGGCCGCCGCAGCTGCGCTGCCAGTGGCGGCAGCCAAGGGCAGCAAAGCCGCGGGCGAACGTCTCGGGCAGACGGCGAACGCAGAGGCCACCACCGCGACGCCGAGTCGTGCGACGGCACCGGGCTCAGCCCCGAGCACGAGGCCGCCCCGACCGCAGGGCGAATGGCAGGCGCAGGGAGAAAGACGACCTCAAGCAGCGCCGACGGGCAAGGAAGGAAGGAGCGCGGAGTCGCCGGAGCCGAGCCCGGCCACGGGCGGCGAGGCGCCCGGGGCCGGAAAGCAGGCGCCTCGACCTGCCGCAGAGCCTCCGGCGCCCAGGCCGAGTGGGGCGAAGCGCGGTGGGTAGCGAGCGGCGCTACCGCTTCGGCCCGCTGGAGCAGCGGGCTCTGGTCGGCCCGTTGCGGCCGGGACAGGTCGCCGTCCTTGCGCTTGGCGCGGCGATCGGGCTCGGGGCGCTGTATGGGCTTCGGAACTTCGCTGGGCTGGCGATCGGGGCCGGGGCGATCTGCGCCGCCGCCGCGGCGATCCTCGTGCCGCTGGAAGGGCGCACCGCCGAGGAGTGGGCGCCGGTCGCAATCGGCTGGGCGCTCCGGCGAAAGCGCGCCATGGCCGGCTACCGCTCGGCGGCGGTCGGCACCGGGACGCGGATCGGACCGGACGGCGCTGTGGTCCACGAACTCTCGCTGCCGCCGGCGCTCGCCGGCCTCGAGCTGCTCTCTGTCCCCTACGGCCGCGAGGAGGTTGGCGTCATGCACGACCGCCGCGAAGGCACCTACACCGCCGTGCTCGCGGTGCGCGCCGGTGCCTTCGGCCTGCGCGACGCCGCCGAGCAGGAGCGAAAGCTCGACGCCTGGGGCTCGGTCCTGGCGAGCTGCGGGCGCGACGGCAGCCCGGTCAGGCGGCTGCAATGGGTCGAGCGCACCCTTCCCGCCCAAGCCGATGAGCTGGCAGCCCACCTGCAGGCAGAGCGCGACCGCTCGGTGCCGATCGACTCCACACTCGTTCGCTCCTACATCGAGCTGATCGAGTCCGCGGCTCCGGCGACGCAGGAGCACGAGGTCCTGATCGCGATTCAGATCGACCAGCGGCGCGGCGCCAAGGAGCTGCGCCGCCTGGGCGGCGGCGAGGAGGCCGCCTGCGAGCTATTGCTGCGCGAGGCCGAGGGCTTCGCCGAGCGGCTCTCGCTCGCCGAGCTGACGGTCTTCGGCGTGCTGCGCCCGCGGCAGTACGCGGAGGTGATCCGCGACGCCTTCGACCCCTTCGGTCGCCAGGCGCGTGCTCGCGCGACTCTGGGCGAACCCGAGCGCGAGGGCGTCGAGCCGGCCCTGATGGGACCGCTCGCCGACGAGACCGCCTGGAGCACCTACCGCACCGACTCCGCGGTCCACGCGACCTACTGGATCTCGGGCTGGCCGCGGACCGACGTCGGCCCGACCTTCCTGATGCCGCTGCTGATGCAGACCTCGGCGCTTCGCACCGTCTCGGTGACGATCGAGCCGATCCCCTACTCGGTCGCGATGCGACGCGCCGAGGCGGCGAGGACCGCCGAGGTCGCCGAGGAGATGCAGCGCGAGCGCCAGGGCTTTCTCACCACCGCCCAGGTGCGCCGCCGCCAGCAGGCGACGACTCGGCGCGAGGAGGAGCTGGCCGACGGTCACGCGCTGCTGCGCTGGGTCGGCATGGTCACGGTCTCAGACCGCTCAGCCGAGGGACTTGAGCGAGGCACGTCGAACGTCAAGCACGCCGGCGCGCAGGCGCGCCTGGAGATGCAGCGCCTCTATGGGGAGCAGGACGTCGCCTTCGCCTGCACGCTGCCGCTCTGTCGCGGGCTGCGGTGACTCGCCCTGCGATATGGCTTCGAAGCCCGTGACCAACAGCTCAAGGTTGGCCCTCCCCTTTTCCAAAGCGCGACTTCCTTGGCCTCCGCGGCCAATGGCACCCTAACCGTGTCCCTCGCGGGCGCCTGGCACAGCCTGCCCGCCGAGCTTCGCGAACCTCACGAAGACCGATTTCGTCGTCACCACCGTCACGCCGTACATGAAGAACCAGGACTCTAGAGAATTCGACCTTATGGCCCACCGGAACAGTCCCATTGATTTTAGGCTTGATCCGGCCGCTGCTGATCGCGATCAGGCGGCGCTCGCCGGGCCGAGTGATTTACCGGATCGCGAAACTCACCGAGCGCAGATCGCGCGCGCATCGGTAGAACACCGGCGGGCTGAGTACTCCATAGCCTTCGGTTCCGCAATAGTACTTGCCATGTCGATAGCGTCCGCCATCGTAAGTATAGCGTCTGAACGGACCATATGAGCTTGCGATCAGGTGTCGCGCTGCCTTGCACTTCAGATTGAAGGTGGTAATTTCTTCTGCGAGAACATAGCGAGTTACGTGCACATCACTGCAATCGTGCGACTTACTAGATGATCGCCTGCGACCAGTACAGGAGTTGATGGCGGCCTGACGGTGAAACTTTTCACCGTACTGGGGGAAGAACCACAGTACAGATCTGTATGCACGTCGACCGCCACAGTTTCCGAGGTTGAAGGCCACGACCCTGGCACGCGCCCGCTGGCCATTGGCGACGCTGAACCCAGGCCAGACAAAGAAGCCTCTGCCCCAACCGACCGACCGCTTCGACCCCCATCGGTTCCACTCGATGCGATCGATCTCACCGGTCGGATCACCCCCGTTAAAGATGCTCGCCGGACGCGGTTCTCCATAGCCGCGTTGGTTCGGTCCCCAAATCTGCCCCAACCTCGGCGTTTCCTGGCTAGCCCTGGACGCCGGGGTTGTTAGAAACCCAAGTATTCCGACGATCAAAGCCATGGCAAACAGCAGGCTTTGCCAAACTGAGCGACAACCATGCATCAGGAGCCTGTCCGGGAGACGAATCGTTTGCGACCGTTCAAGCAGCGAACCCAGGTGTGCTCATGAGCCTTGCGTACCTGGCAGCGCCAGTTTCGAATGCGTACCCGGCCACGGTCAGTGTACGGCGCGAGCGGCCTGCACCGCCCCGCTGGCGCACAGAACTTGCGCACAGAACGGTGTGAGATCCGCCAAGCCAGGCGGCAACTCACACTCCAAGTTTCGATGTAACTCGATGCGCCGCCCTCGGGCGGCGGCAGCAGGCCGCAGACGCGTTCGGCACCGCTTGATTGGCCCGGGCCGGGTGCCGGTGAGCCGACCCAGCTGACCTTCTGACTCTTTCTGATGCAGAGCCAGTGGTAATGAGGTAGGCCCGGCCCGGTCTCCGAGCGACCGCGACACCTGAATGAGAGCGGTCGCGTCTTGCCAGCATCGATCGCTCGTGCCACCGCGCGGGCGACTTTGCAGCTCACGCTCTTAGCTCGCAGTTCGAAGGCACCGTCATCGGATCGCGGCGCGAAAGCCACTGAACCGCAGTCCTGTCCGTCATGTGGGTTGGGGCTGCCAAGCGCGGTTCCGGCCAGCGTTAGCGCAAGGACAAGCGCCACAGCGGTAAGCGCGCGGAGGGTTCCGGCGGATCCATAGCGCCCCATCGGCGGCCATTCTAGCCAGATCCTGCGAAACAGCGCCAAGGTGCCCCCATGATCGGATTTGACGTGATGGCGACGGCGATGGCTCTCGTTGGAAGCCTATGGGCCTGAGCAGCGGCCAGCCCGGAACCTATCGGCCGGGGGAGCAAACCAGCCATATCGCGCCCGGTTCGAGTTGCCCTTCGTGATCGAGCAGATCCTTGTCGCCGGTGACGATCGGCTCGGCGTTGGCCTGACGGGCGAGCGCCAGACGGTAGTCGTCCTTGGGGTCTCTCAGCGTCGGCTCGAACCTGCTCCTCGGGCATCTCTTTGAGCAGCCGAGTCGTCACGGGAAAAGCGTAGGGCCGACGCTGGCGGAGGGCGGTTACAGCGGCACCTACAGCCAGCGGACGGCGCGACGTAGGAAAATTCAGTGAGGCAGACTGGGACCTGCCCGGACAGGACAGGCAGATGGCAACGTTCTTACACCTTCCCGCAATCTGCCGGGGTGCTCGGTGAGGCTCCCCCACCTCGGGGAGCGCCCCGGCCATAGCGCCACGACAGCGCACTTCCAGGCCGTCTACCCCTTCCTCGGCGAGGGCAGCCTCGGCGCCCCCGGCGTCTATGTCGGCCGCGACGCCTACGGCGGCGCTTGGCCGTATGACCCTTGGGCGCTGTATGAGCGCTCGGCGCTGGCGGGGCCGAACATGGTCGTGGTCGGCCAGATCGGTTTCGCCAAGTCCTCGCTGATCAAGACCTACCTCTACCGCCAGCGCGTCTTCGGGCGCGTCGCCTGGGTGATCGACCCGAAGTCCGAGTACGCGCCGCTGGCCGAGGCGATGGGCGGCGTCGTGATCGCGCTGCGCCCCGGCGGCAAGGTCAGGCTCAACCCGCTCAGCTCGCGCGGCGGGCGGGAGGGACAGCTGAGCCTGCTGCGCTCGGTCACCGGCGCGGCGCTGCGGCGCGAACTGGCGCCTGAGGAGGACGCCGGCCTGCGCGTGGCGCTCGATGTGGCCAACGAGGAGAGCCCTGACGGCGAGCCGACCCTGCCGCAGATCGTCGCCGCCCTGCTGGCGCCCTCGCAGGAGATGGCGGGAGAGCTGCGCACCGAGGTCGCCGCATTGGCGGAGGCCGTCCGTCAGGCGGCGCTCGCCCTGCAACGGCTCTGCGAGGGAGACCTGCGCGGCATGTTCGATGGGCCGACGAGCGCGGGGGTCGACCTCGAAGCGCCGCTGGTCGTCCTCGACCTCTCCGCTGTCGGGGACTCCTCGGCCTTGGGGATCCTGATGACCTGCGCGGCCGCCTGGCAGCAGGCGGCGGTGGCTGAGCGCCGGCACCAGGCCGAGCGTGAGGGCCGACCGGCTCCGAAGGTGATCTCGGTGCTCGACGAGGGCTGGCGGGTCGCGAGCCACGTTGGCGTGGCCGAGTGGCTGCAGCGCTCCTTCAAGCTCTCGCGGGCGCTCGGCACCCAGAACGTGATCGTCTTGCACCGGCTCTCCGATCTCGCGGCGGCCGGCGACGCGGGCTCGCGTCAGGCGCAGCTGGCCGAGGGACTGCTGGCCGACGCCGAGACGCGGGTGATCTACTCCCAGCCCCCCGATCAGCTCGACGGGCTGCGCCACCTGCTGGGACTAAGCCGCACCGAGCTCGAGATCGTGCCGACCCTGCGCCGCGGCGAGGCGCTGTGGCTGGTCGGGCGGCGCTCTTTCCTTGTGCAGCATCGACTCTCGGGCACCGAGAAAGCGCTGGTGGACACCGACGCGAGGATGGTCGACCGGCGCGAGCCGGCGACGGAGGCAGAGGCGTGAAGGCCGACGGCCCGAGCAGCGGATCGGTGCTCTGGCCGCTCGCGGCGCTCGCCGCCTTCCTCCTCGCGCTCATCTGGCTGACCGGCGCGCTCTCGGCGGCGCTCTTCGGCGAGGGCTGGACGACGGTGAGGTCAAGCGAGCTGGTCGCGACGGCGCTTCGGCTTCCCTCTCATTTCGGCGAACCGCGACTGGCCTGGCCGGCGCACGCCCGCGAGGCGTTGCCCGGGGCGGTCGGCTTCTACGCCGTGCTGGGCGCCTTGCTCGCCACCCTGATCGGGGCCGGAATGCTTGCCGCGCGAGCGCGCACCACCATTGGCGAAGGCGCCAGCCTTCTCCTGGGACGCTCGCACAGCCCTGCGAGCGCCCGCTGGGCCAGCGGCCGCGACCTGCGGGCGCTTCGGGTCGGTGGCCCGACGCGCGGCCGGCTGATCCTCGGCCGTCACGGCAGGGCGCTGCTCGCCGCCGAGGAGCGCCAGTCCGTGATCGTGCTCGCACCCGCGCAGAGCGGCAAGACGACCGGGCTGGCAATCCCCTCGCTGCGCGAGTGGGAGGGCCCCGCGCTTGTCACCTCGGTCAAGTCCGACCTGCTCGCGGCGACGTTCGCGGCGCGTCGCGAGCAGGGGCGGGCGATGGTCTTCGACCCGGTCGACGCGACCCGCTACGCGGGCACCTGCGCGACCCCGCTACACGGCTGCGGCTCCTGGCATGGGGCGCTGCGGGTGGCCAGCTGGCTGAGCAGCGCCGCGCGGCCGGGCGGAGAGGGCCTCTCCGACGCGGACTTCTGGTACGCGGCGGCGGAGAAGCTGCTGGCGCCGCTGCTCTACGCCGCCGCAAAGGACGGGCGCACGATCGGGGCCGTGGTCACCTGGCTCGACAAGGGGATGGGGGCCAAGGAAGAGGTCGAGAAGATCCTCTCTGTAGACGAGGACAACGACGAAGACGAGGCTGTCACCGAGGAGCGCAAGGCCGAGCTCAAAGAACTGGAAGCGGCCCGGTTCGCCTGGAAGGCGAACTGCGGCCGCGAGCCGCGCCAGCGCAGCTCGATCTACACCACCGCGGAGACGATCACCGCCGCCTTCGCCGACCCGCGGGTGCAGGAGGCGTGCAGGTCCGCCGAGTACACGCCGACCGATCTGCTGGACGGCGGGGCGAACACGCTCTACCTCTGCGCCCCTGCCCACGAGCAGCAGCGGCTGCGGCCGCTGTTCTCGATGATGGTCCGAGAGCTGATCTCGGTCGTCTATGAGTCCTCGGCTGCGAGCGGGGAGCCGATCGACCCTCCCCTGCTCCTCGTCCTCGACGAGCTGGCCAACATCGCGCCGATCCCCAACCTCGACGAGGTCGCTTCGACCGGCGCCGGCCAGGGAATCCAACTGCTCTCGATCTTCCAGGACATGGCGCAGATCAAGTCGCGCTACGGGGAGAGCGCGGCGCAGACGATCACCAACAACCACCGCGCCAAGCTCTTCGGCTCGGGCATCTCCGACCCCGACACCCTCACCTACATCAGCCGCGTGGTCGGCACCGGCGAGTTCGAGCACCGCTCCGACACCGCAGACGACAAGGGCGGCGCAGCCCGCACGCAGGCCTCGATCTACCGCGAGCTGACGCCGGCCAACGTCGTCAGGGAGGCAAAGCGCGGGACCGGGCTACTCGTCTATGGGCACCTGCCTCCCGCCAAGATAACGATGCGTCGCCCGCCCAAGCGTCGGACGGTCGACGCAGCGGCCATGCCGGGCGAGCTGCCCGAAGGTCGTGAGGCGCGCTCATGAACGCCGAGGACGACACGCGGGAGATCCCGCTCGTCGAACCGGAGGTGGACGGAGACGCCCAACCGGAGTCGGATCTCGGCCCCTGGGGCGCGGAGGCGGTGCAACTTGGCGAGCGGAGCCACGACCGCGCGCCGATCGGCGACGGCGCCCCCCGCGCAGAGGCGACCCCCCGTCGCTGGCTTGCCCGTGCCGCTGTCGTCTGCGCGGCCAGCGTCTTCTCTGTGCTCGGGACGCTCATCCTGAGCGGGGGTTCCACCACCAACGAGATCAGCAGCCAGAAGACCCCGAAGACGAACAGGCAACCTCCGATCGCCGAGCAGATGCCTAACGGAACCCGAGCCGCACATCGAGCTCGACCGCGGCGACGCCAAGCTCGACGGCGAGCGTCCCGCCGTCACTCCACGGCGCGGCAGCACGCCACACACCCGGGCCCCAGCCCCACCTACCTGCCACCCCCCGCGCCCGCTCCGGCGCCGGAGCCGGTGGCGCCCAGCCCAGCGCCGGCTCCGGCGTCGGAGCCCACAGCGACGACGAAGCCACCACCCGCCTCGGGTCCGGTGGTTGCCAAGGAGTTCGGATTCGAGTAAGCGGCGAGGGGCGAATTCCCCCGTCCAGATACTGGTAGGCTTCTCGGCCGCAATGCGGCGGGGGTGGGTGACATACGTCAGCGGTGGTCGTGTCGGCTTGGCGCTGACAACTCTAGTTGCGGCAACTGGATTTCTCGGAGCGTTCACCCCTCCTCAGGCACCAGCTGCCCAAGGGACGGTCACCGCCCATAAGAAGTACGGCTATCCATATCCGAAGGCGCCCGACTGCCCGGAGTTCGGTAGCTCGAATATTGGCTGCGTGGTCGACAAGTGGCGCTTCTACAAGGGGCAGTGCACCTCGTGGACGGCCTATCGCCTGAATCAACGCAGCAAGGTTCCTTTCCACAACTACTACAAGGGCGTGCATTGGGGGAATGCTTCCAATTGGGGGGCCGCAGCCGGCCAAGCAGGAGTGCGGGTCGACAGCAAGCCCGCAGTCGGTGCGGTTGCCTGGTACGCGGACGGACACGTCGGCTACGTCGAGCAGGTCTCTCCCCATGTCGTGATCTCCGAGATGAACTACGACCTGCACAACGGCTTCCGGGTCACGGCAATCTCGCCGGGCAGTCACTGGCCCTCGGGCTTCATCCACTTCAAGGACCTCAAGAAGAAGCGCCGCCCGGTTGACAACAACCCGAACGGCAACCTCGACAAGGCAGGCTCTCCCGACGTGGGCAAGGTGCGCGTCGCTGGCTGGGCGTTCGATCCGAACAAGAAGAAGAGTCCGGTCAACATCCACGCCTACCTCGGCGGAAAAGTCAGCGAGAAGGGAGTAAAAGGCTACAGCCTCGGGCCTGCCAAGAAGAAGCGCACAGATGTCGCGAAGGCCCATGACGGGGTCGGCTCCAAGCATGGCTACGACAAGGTGTTCAAGACCGGCGTTCGCGGTCCCACGAAGGTCTGCGTCTACGCGATCAACCGCGGGCCAGGCTCGAACAAGCTGCTTGGCTGCGAGGACGTGGTGGTCAAGGCAATCGTCAACGAAAAACCGTGCTCGACTGACGATGGGGACCGACCGGGCACCTACTGGCCCGATGGGACCTGGCACCTGCGCAACGAACTGAGCACCGGCCCCTCCGACTACATCTTCAAGCGCGGTCGCTCGGACAGGATCCCGGTCGTCGGCGACTGGAACGGGGACGGCCAGGACTCCACCGGTCTCTTCTTTCCGTCCGACGGAACCTGGCATCTGCGCAACGAGCTCAGCGCGGGTCCCTCCGACTACATCTTCAAGCGGGCTAAAAAGGGTCGTGAAGATGAGGTCGTCCCAGTGGTCGGCGACTGGGACGGGGATGGCCGCGACTCGACCGGTGCGTACTTCCCTTGGGATGGGACCTGGCATCTGCGCAATGAGCTCAGCGCGGGTCCCTCCGACTACATCTTCAAGCGCGGTCGCTCAGACAAGATTCCGCTTGTCGGGGACTGGGACGGGGATGGCCGCGACTCGACCGGCACTTATTGGCCTTGGGACGGAACCTGGCATCTGCGCAACGACCTCAGTTCCGGCCCGTCGGATTGCATCTTCAAGCGTGGTCGATCAGACAAGATTCCCGTTGTCGGCAACTGGGACGGTGAGCCTCCCCCTCCGCCACCTCCTCCTGTCGACGAGCAACCCGAAGAAGCAGTTCCCGTTCAACCCGTCGCTCCGCGGATAGGTGGGATGGCCCTGAGCAAGCGAGCGATTCGGATAAACGGCACGACCCGCCAGCGACGCACGATCTTGACTTTCCGCCTTTCACGCCGAGCACGTGTCCGGATCATCGTTGCCCGTCTCAATGCAGGTGTGCGCCGACGGGGACGCTGTGTAGCACCAGCCCAGACCCGTAGGAGGGCGGCCCGTCCCTGCAACTTGCGCATGGTGAAGCTGATCCGCGTCGGGCGCGCCGGGACGAACCGTGTACCGCTCTGGAGCCGGATGGGGCGCAAGCGCCTGCGCCCTGGCCGCTATCTCGTCACCGTGGTGGCCCGAGGTGGCGGCCAGACCTCCAAGCACATGCGGCGCGTTCTTCGCGTTCGGCGGTAGCTCCTTCATCTGACTCAGTCCAGATCAGCGGACCGTACCGACAAGCCCACCTGGCGCGCTCTTCGCGATTGAACGCTCCGTCGCGGTAGGCCTGGAGCCTCTGGCGCGGGCTCATCCGGTCCAGGCGAACGACGAAGGACTTGGGGGCCGGAGCGCGGTTCAGGACCGGCACGGCCACAGAGCAGGAATGAGCGGAGAAGCGGTCGCCTTTGCCTCCGGAATGCACCGCACGGCCCTCTCGCGTCTTGAGACTTGCGAACGGGCGCCCGAGTTCCGAACGCTGATTCGGCTCGCTCGCGCTCTTGACATCACCCCGGCGAGCCTGCTTCGCGGTGTGCGCTGAACTGCCCCAGCTACCGACCGGGCGCTACCCTAGGGTGCGAGGAATCAAGTTGTTCAACGTAGAGGAGCTTGCATGGGGTTGGTCAAGACGACCGGGTGCATGATCGCGGTGTCACTGGCTTGTCTGGGGATGGGCTGTGGGTCTGCGGAGACCGAGGTTGGCGCTGTCGACGATGGTGCGGACTCCGGCAAGGAATTGGAGGTCCTCGAGGTTGAGCCTTCCGAGGAAATGGCCCGGAAGTGTCGCGAGACCATCAGTGCTGCCTATGGACCGTCCGGAGAATTCTATGATCGCGATCCGGGTGCCGAGGCGGATCTATTAGCCATATGCGATGACTTCGCCTCGGGGGACCGAGAGGCATTCGAGAGTGCGCCGGAAAGGCTCTGCATTCGCCAGAACGAAGCAGTTTTCGCCGGCGAGCCAGAGAGCCCCGACATAACGGGCTGCATCGGGCACGAGAATCCCTGGGCTCCCGTTCACATGCCCGAATAGTTGACGATTCTGCAGTGGATCGACTCTCTGGCTGACCGTTGATATCTTGCGGCGCCCTATGGGAAATGGGCTAGGACCTGTGTCGTGAGAAGTGGTTGCGATCGCATCGGCGCATATCCGCTGAGCGTGGTCTTTGGCGTTGCCTGAGCCAGGTGACGGAGACCTTGAAACCAGGATTCCTACCTGAAGAAGGGAACTCCCAAGCCATGCCACGACAGAAGAAATACCCCGATGAGCTGCTCGATCGCGGCGCCCGGATGGTCGCCGAGTCCGGTCGCCCGATCGCCCACGTAGCCCGCGACCTGAGCATCCACGAGACCCTGCGCAAGTGGGTGCGCCAGGCAGAAGCCGATGCCGGCAAGCGCTCCGAGCTGCTGAGCAGCCAGGAGCGCGATGAACGGGGTCCGGTCAGCCCTACACGACGTCTTGGCCATCGACGTGCAACTGCAAGAGCATCAGCAGCCGGATGAGGCGCTCGCAGTTCTTGAGGGGGTAGAGCGCTGCGGCGATTCGGCCTGGCGAGCTGCTCCAGCGCCGCCGTGGTGAGCTAGTCGCGATGCGACATGTTTCTGGGTGCCACTCATGGGAACACGTCGTAGATGAAAGTGACTCGACGTTTGCCAGAGTGGCAAATAGTAGGAGCGGGGAAGTCAATCTCGCGTGACCGACAGTGATACCCGCGCACCCGGCAGCCCGACAGACGGCAATTGCGCCGGTGCTTGAAACCCCCCAGCCACGACCGCGCGACGCGACGCCCATTCCGACACGAAACCCCACGCGCCCGGACGTCGTGCGCATACGCTCCGGCTGCGTGTACCACCCCGCATTCGGCATTCACGACCTCGAGCGGGCTCCACTTCACGACCATAACCCGCTGACCGGAAGGGGTGGCCTTTCTGCAGCGGTGCTTGAGATCGCCGGATCGAGCGTCGTTGAGACACGACCAGCCGCGCCAGGTGCAGTGGAGGCTCTCTGCACACGCAAAGCTGGTCTCAGGACCGGACTTGAGGGTGAACCTACGCGCGAACCTACGCGCCTCACGGCAGGAAATACCCTTGGCCCGGACGTTGGCCAGCTCGACTTGGCCTGCATAGACTGCACCGGCACTTCCGCAATGCTTGAACGAAGCGGCTTGCGCCGAAGCCCCGGAAGACACGTCAGCGAACAGCACAGCGAGCAGGATCGGAATCAACAGACGGCTCATGGCGCGCAACATACTAAGCCTCAATCCAAGTCGGCAGACGCCAGCGCGATCCACTCGACCTCCCCGTTGATCGTCGGCACCTCCTCGGGATACCGGCAAGCCCACCTGGCGCGCTCTTCGCGATTGAACGTTCCGTCGCGGTAGGCCTGAAGCCGCTGACGCGGGGTCATCCGGTCGAGGCGCACGACGAAGGGCTCGACGGCCTGAGGGCGGTCCAGGCGCGGCGCGCCTTTGGTAACTGAAGCGGGCGGCCTCTCGACCGTCCTCGCCTCGGGAAACAGTGCTTGTAGGGCGGGACTGCTCATCACGAACCTCCTTGGTCATGGCGCCCGCCCGCTGCGGGGGCCGGTGCCCTGCCCCGCCCGCCTCGGCAGGCAAGATGCGGGCACGAGACGGCTCCCGCAGCGGGCGGGCGCCCACTCGGGGGTGATGTCCACGGGACGGCGCGAGTGCCTCATGCCAAGCAGCGGGGCTCAGCCGGCGGGATCGCCTGCGACTTCGATCGTCACGATGGGGCCGAAGCCCATCTGCAGCTCAAGCCAGCTCTGACCGCTCACCCCGCCGCCGAGCGAGGCCGTGACGTCCTCGGGGTCGAGGAAGAGCCCCTCTCCCGCTCCGACAACGACCCTGATCGCCGAGTTGTCGGGGGGAAGCGTCTCGACCCGGCTCAGCCTGCCCTGCATCCCGCAACCGAAGAAGTGGCCGTGGTGGTTGACCAGGACTCGGACCTCCCAGCCGATGCGCCCCTGAAACCAGGCCAGGGCGTCGGTGAACTCGATCGGCTGCAAGACATCCATACCGCCAAGAGTGCGCAGCGTCATGTTTTCTCCCCCTCTCGCTCAAGCTCGCGCAGCCGGGTGCGGCCCTCAAAGGCACAGCGCTCCACCTTGCGGGGGCTCCAGCCCCGCAACTCCGAGACCTCCGCATAGGTCGCGCCGAGCCCGATCAGGATCAGCGTCGCCCGCTCGTCGGGCTTCAGCCGGCCGAGCAGCCCAACCCGCCGCTCCAGCGCCTCGGCCCGCTCGACCAACTCGTGGGTTCCCGGGCGCGAGTCGGTGAGCACGACCTCCTGCCCACTCAACTCGCTCGGCTCGACCGTGACGACGTGGCGCAGCGAGCCGCGGCGGCGGGCGCTGCGGCCAATCTGCCAGGCGAATCGTTTGACCACCAGCCGCAGCCAGGCGAGCGCTCCCTCCTCCCCGCCCTCGTAGAAGCGCATGAAGGCGACGCAGCCGTCCTGCAGCGCGTCCTCGGCGTCGGCGGCGTTCGCCGAGTTGGCGCGCGCGACCCGCCGCAACGCCTCCCTCTCACGCGCGAGCAGCCCTTCGAGCATCCGCGCGCGCGGCTCGACCGCAATGTCGGGGCTCTTGGGCTGACCGGCCATGAAGGCGGCCCAAGCACGGCTCCGCCGTGCCACGATGGCCGCCGGCCGGTCAGCCCAAGAGCGCCAGACGCACCTCGGCGCTCAGATCTCGATGCCGATGTCCTGCTCAGCAACCTGCTCGGCGCCGTGGCCGCCCTCGAGGACCGAGCGGACCTGGGCGAGCCGGCGCTGCGTCTCCTGCCAAGCAGGCTGGTTGCGGCCGCTGGGCTCCGGCCCGAGCGGGCCCGACTCGTGCGAGCGGATGTTGTGGCGCTGGCGGTAGGAATAGATCGCGTCGACCCCCTCGTTCCAGGCAGCCGCTCTGACCGGGTCGCTCGGTCGCTCGCCGAGCGCCTCGCGGACCATCGGCGAGGGATCGAGGCGCTCCAGGGCGACGTCGCGCCGTCGCAGCTGCGCCATCCGCTCCTCGATCAGGCCGAGCTCCAGGCGCTCGGCGGCAGTCAGTGGCTGGGGTCGGTGCTCGCCGGAGACCTTCTCGGCAAGCTCCGCCCGCTCGCCGCGCAGCTGAGCCAGCCGCTCGCCGGCGTCGCGACCCGCCTCTGCGACGCTCTCCACCCGCTCGGCGTCGGGACGGCGCTGCGCGGCCAGCTCGGTGTACTCACTCCGCAACCCGTCGAGCTGGCGCTCGACCCGGGCGACCCAGCGATCGAGCGAGGCGAGCTGTTCCTCCCCCGGCGTCGCCCTCTCGGCCCCCAGGCGGCGTCCCTCCAGCTCCCCGAGCCGCTCGGCCAGCCCGAACTCGTTCATCGACGCGACCCGCTGGCGCTCGGGAACCTCGAGGGCGGGCAGCTCCTCGGCGGAGCGCTCGGCAGCGGAGCGGATCTCGTGCGCTGGATCCTCGATCGTCCTCGTCCCCGGCCCCAGCTCGGCGTCGGTCAGCTCCAGCGCGGCGACGCCGTAGGCGGTGGTCGGCCCGCGCGAGCGCGAGACGGAAACCAGGAACTCCTCGCGGCTGGCGCCGGCGTCGAGCAGGGTGAAGGCGCGCTCGAAGGTCTTCGACTCCGCCGCGTAGGCGCTGATCGCGTAGGCGTGCTGGAGCGGCGGCTCGCCGCTCGGCGTGTGGCTGTCGAGGTAGCGCTCACCCAGGACGACCGCGCGCTCGTCGCCGCCGATCCGCTGCAGCTCGATCTGGCGCCGCTCGGCGTCCACCGCGGTCACCTCCCAGCGCTCGCGGTTGGAGACGTGCGGGGTGTTGACGCGGGTGATGACGTGGTCGCCGATGGCGAACGGCTGCTCGGCCACCCGCACCTCCTCGCCGCCGAGCCGTCCTTGCTCGCACAGCAGCTCGCGGCCCTGGGCGTTCAACTCGGCGACGTCTCGGTTGCGACGGGCGATCATCACCGCGTCATCGCCGCTGGCGAAGGCGGCGTGCCAGTCGAGCACGAGCGCGCCGAGCGCCTGCTCGTGGGTGTCGGCGATCACCAGCCGCTCCTCGGCGCGCAAAAGATCGAGCGCGTCCGAGCCGCGCCCCGCGTGGGCGAGGCGGACGATCTCGCGATCGACCTCGGCGCGCTGGCGGCGGATCTCGGTCAAGACGCTCGGCTCGACGATCTGGGTCAGGTGCCCGTAGAGGCCGCCCGGCCCGATCGCGCCGATCTGGCGCGGATCGCCGATCTCCACCAGCTTGCCGCCGCACTCGCAGACCAGCTCGACGAGGGCGACGGAGTCCGCGGTCGAGGTCGTGCTCGACTCATCGGCGAAGATGACCGTTCCCGGCCGCAGCGGCTGGACGCCCATCGAGCGCGCCTCCTCGGCACCGATCAGCAGCGCAGCGATCGAGGTCGAGGGAATCCCGGCGTCGGTCAGCTCGCCGGCGGCCGAGCGGGCCGTCGCGACCCCGATCACCGGATGCCCGGTGGCCTCCCAGGCCTCCAGCGCGGCGGCGAGCGCGGTCGTCTTGCCGGTCCCCGGCAGCGCCGCCACCGGGACGATCCGCTCGCCGCCGCACAGCAGCCGCTCAACCATTGCCCGCTGGTCGGCTCCGAGGTAGCGGTGGCGCTCCAGCACCGCGTCGAGCGTTGAGCGGTCGACCGTGGCAACGCCGGCGCCCCGGCCCTCCTGGGCGATCTCGACGAAGCGCCGCTCCCGCTCCCAGGTGCGCGGGGTCGTGAAATAGGTCGGGGCGAGGCCATCGGAGCCGCGGTGCACCTCGATCACCCGCTCGCTTCCCAGCAGCCGGTCGGCTCGCTGCTCGATCGCCGCGGCGCTGGCGCCCTCGCCCATCTCGCCCGCCAGCGCGCAGATCACATCGCGGCGGTCGAAGTGAGAGCGGGTCGCCTCGAGCGAGTCGAGCGCGGCCTGCTCGGCGGGAGCCCCTGCGGGGCTCGGCTCGTGGGCCTGGGAGCGGGAGAGCATCTCCTCGATCGACTCGGCGCTCAGATCGAACTCGGCGGCGCGGGCGATCCACTCCTCGCGGCGCTCGTCGACGTCGACGCCGTAGTCCTTGGCGTCGCGGGTGCGGTAGGCGGCGACTTCGGCAGCTGCCGCCGAGTCGACGCCGCGCTCAGCCAAGGCCGCGGCGATCTCCATCCGCCGCTGAGAGAAATGCTCGATCACCGGCCGCTCGATCTCGGCCAGGTCGGCGTAACCGTTTCGGACCTCGCCCCACTCGGCGCCCAGCTCGCGCGTCACCTCGGCGCGAAGCGCCGCCTGGTAGACGTAGCCGGCGGCTTTGGCGTGCTGCCAGAAGGCCGAGCGCCCTTTAGGCGAGGCGAGCGAGAGCCAGCGATCGTCAGAGAGTGCCCGCGTCGTGTTCGGCACGACCACGTGGGTGTGAAGCGCCGGGTCGCCGGCGCGGCTCATTCGGTGGCGGAAGGCCATCCCGATCAGCCCGGCGCCGGGCTGGATGTCCCTGCCGCCGGGCCCGCGCTGCACGAAGCAGGCCTCTCGCTCCAGGTAGGAGAAGGCATCACGCACGGCGGCGTCGTGCGCGGCCACGACCGCGTCGCGGACCCCGGGTGAGCCGACCGCGTAGAACAGCGAGACCGACTTCGGCGCGGCGAAGCGCACGTCGTAGCCGAGCACCGGCTCGACGTGGCGCTCGCGACCGACCGAGTCGGTGAAGGTGCGCGGCTTGGGCCGGCGCACCAACTCCTCACCCGAATCTGGATGCTGCCCGGCGAGCGCGGCAGCGTATTCGTCGCGGTCGATCCGGCCCTCCAGGCCGAGGTCGTTGGCCAACTCGCCGATCCACTCGCCCGGCGCCTCGCCGGGTTTTGTGTAGTAGTCGTCCTCGCCTTCGGCGACGGCGTTTATCCAGTAGTTGGCGTTGGCGCGCTGGATCTTGGTGATGCCCACCATCGCCCCCTGATGTCCGCGGAAGGGGCGTTTTGCCTCGCCGAACTGACCCAGTTCATAGTGTGTCGGCGGTTCGGGGTGGGGGCATGGCGAAGCTACGGAAAGGCTGGTCGGAGGGTCCCGAAGCGAGGCAGCGAAGCTCCTGAGGGCCCTGGATCAGGCTGGGGATCGACTTCAAGCTCGGGACGAAGGCGATGGATCTTCGATCGGAAGCGAAGGGAGCTTTGCGTTCGAGGCTCGCCTCGCGCCCCCACCCCGAACCGCCGCAGGTCCCGCCCACCTGCGGGCGCCTGGCAACTTCGAAACCGCCGCGTATGCGGACTTCGGCAAGGCACGGCGTGACGCCGAGGGGTAAGGCCCAGAGAGGGCGCGCGGCCCCATAGCTCGGAACCGCGCGCAGGTGTTCAGGCTCCCTTACGGATCATGGGCAGCACGTGCCCGACGCTAAGCGTCTTCATCCGGATCACCTCCTCTCCTCAGCGCTGGAGTGCCGGCTCGCCCGCGCGGGCGAGCGCTCCAGCTAAGCCAAGGAGATTGCCGGGAATTTCTCCGTTAATGGAGATGAAAGTGCGCAACTAGCGCACGAACAGTCCGAGATTGCTTACTATCGGCGCTCATAGGCAACCTGGCGGGTACCTAGAGGGGGCAACCGTGGCGGAGCGGAAAAAGAAGCGCAGAGGAAAGAAGAAGCCGACAGGCAAGGAAAGAATGGATCGGGCACGAAAGGAAATCTCCGCCAGCATCAACCCCGCACAGGTGATGATCCCCGGCGCAACGAGCCGCGCATTGGCTCGAGTCGTGGCTGATCCCATCCGGGTGCAGATGCTGATGACCTCAACCCTCCGCAAAGTGAGCGCTACGGAGTTCGCTGAGGAATGGGACATCCCCGACCACGGCGCGCACTACCACTTCAAGGTCCTTCGGGATCACCGATTCGTTCGGATCATCGAAAAAGTGCGACGGCGTGGCGCGACTGAGATCTACTACAGAGCGGTCAAAAGTTGCTTCATATCCGACGCCAACTGGGCCGCCTTGAATCCGATGTTCAAGGGCCCCATCTCGCACGCCATAGTCGAAGAGCTTTGGCGGGTGATTGCGCAGGCGGCCGAGGCCGACACCCTCGATGCCCGCGACGAATCAATCATCTGGTGGGAAGAGATTCCGCTCGATGAGATCACCTTCCCCAAGGCGATGGCGATGCAGCGCTTGCTCATCGAACGCATGGTCGCGCTTGGGGCCGAGACGGCGAAGAACCAAGCCGAAGGCAAGGGCGGCAAGCGCTTTCCGGGCGTGCTGGCGCTCATGGGCTTTGAGGGCGCGGCGGAGAAGAAGCCGCGCAAGCGAAAACGCAAGAGCAAACCCGACGGAACGGACAAGTAGGAGGTCGGCGATGTTTGACGATGGCAAAGGCGAGAAGGCGCGGCACCGGATAGAGCGAGCGCGCCAGCACAACACCCGTGTACTGATCCTTGCGCTGCTCAACAAGTCGGGCCAGTGCCTGACGGCGGGGCAGATCCGCACACGGCTCCCCGGCCCGCGCCGCCCCCAACGCAGCATCGACCACCACTTGAGCGTGCTGCGCGCGAACGGGCTGGTGAAGCAATGCGGCGAACCTCCTGCCTTTGAGGTCAAGTAGCCAGACCCGACCTTCAACCAAAAGGGGCCGGCACCCCCTAAAGAGCCGCGCGGCCCCCCGCGCCTCCCAACGGGCCGCGCAACCTGCCACCCAAGGGAAAAGCCCCCGCGCGCTGCAACGGACTGGGCGCGGCGCGCGGGGGCAGCGAAGCTCCCGAGGGCCCTGGATCAGGCTGAAATCGACTGCTAGCTCGGGACGAAGGCGATGGATCTTCGATCGGGAGCGAAAGGAGCTTTGCGTTCGGGGCTCGCCCCGCGCCCCCACCCCGGGGCGCCGCACCCCGCCCCACTGCGAGCAGGCCGGCGGGGGATTCCGGCGGGTCGGAGCAGGGCCGACGAATCGGCCCTCCCTGCGATAGCCCCGGCCCGCCGGAATCCCCCGCCGGCTACTTCAGTCGGCGTCCTCTTCGCAGAGTTCGGCGAAGCAGAGCGCCGCGGCGGTCGGCGCCACGATGCCTCCGGGGCAGTGCAGGAGGCCGAAGCCGGTCAGGTCCCTGACGGCGCGCTCGATCGCGTCAGAGCCGGCGAACTCCTCCTCCCTGCCGGCGGTCAGCTCAAGCACCAGTTCGGTCACCCGCCGGTGGGTCGGATGCAGGTCCAGGACATGGGTCAGGACCGCACGGCGGAACTTGCGGTCCTCGTGGTCGGGCGCGGGGTCGCGCCGCGGGATATCTTCGTCATGCATGGGAAAGCGTTCCTTTCCTGTGCCGCGCCGCCCGGGCTGCTCTAACAGTCGCGGGCGGCATTTGTCTTGTCAGCCCCTCCAATGACGCAGCGCCAGAAAATCTCCCCCCTCTGGGGGAGAAAAGTTCGGAAAGTGCGGGAGACGGGCCGCCCGCCAGGGCAAAAAAGAGAGGCGCCCGCCCTCTCGGACGGACGCCCCCGGCGCGGCCGCTACTCAGATCGCAGGCTCGGCCTCCGGCTCGGGCTCAGGCGCCGGCTCTTCCTCCTCACCCTCCTTGCTCTCGGGCGGCGGGTCGAGGAAGTTGACCTGGTTGGCCACCACGTAGCTGCGCTGGCGCGGCACGTCGTGCTCGTCCTTCCACTGGTCGAGCTCCAGCCGCCCGACGACCCCGATCCGGCTCCCCTTCGAGAGGTAGCGGACGCAGTTCTCCGCGGTCCCGTTCCAGACCTCGACGTCGTAGAAGACGGCGCCCCGGTCCTCGCCTTCGCGGCTGCTCGGCCGCTGGATCGCGACCCGCAGGGTGCTGACCGAGTGCTCGGAGCGCGTCTGGCGCAGCTCGGGGTCCTTGGTCAAACGGGCGGTCAGGGTCACTACGTTCATGTCTTGCACTTCGGGCCTCCTTTGAGAGGTGGTTCGATTTGACGAACCCAGGTGTGGCGCGCGACCGAACGCCCGTCACCGGAGCCCGCAGGGCGGAGGGGAACCCCCCTTGCGGGGGTTGACGGGCGGGCGGCGCGTGCCATCCTGCGGTGAGGAAATTCGAACCACCTCTCACGGAGTCCGACGGGCATCGACGTGTAGGTCTCCCTCATCGCCGCGTGTCCCCAGATCCCGATGCTCACCCCGATCAAGGCATCGCCACTCAACCGAGGGCCGCAGTGCCAGCTGACCCCAGCTCACACCCATCAATCGCGCTGTTGCAGTGAGACTCGACATCGATGCCGATGACCCCGGAACCCGATCAACACCGGCCTCACGCAGGACGGCGCCGCAAGCGACCGCCACGCCAATGCCCCGGGGACTTGCGGCAAGACGGGCATCGCGCCGCGTGCCAAGCAATGGGATCCGCGGTCGGGGAGATGAGATGACCAGCCACTACCGCGAGTGGCGGCGCGCCTCCTCGTGCGCCCACTTCGCAGCGGCCGCAAGAACCTCGACGTGGCAGACGCGCGGTGCGCACCAACAGCCGAGCACCTTGCCGTGCAGGGACGCGAGCTCGCCCAGGGGCACCCGACCCGCCTCGATCTCGGCGTGCAGCCAGCGCCTGTACTGGGCGATCACCTCCTTGCGACCACCGTCGCGGCCGATGCGAAACGGATTGCCCCAGCGCCCGCGCTCGCCCGTCCGCGGGTCACAGCCGCGCCCGATGTATACGTCGTAGCGCTCACGCTTGCAGTGGACGACGCTCTCCTGCACTTCGGGCCTCCTTTGAGAGGTGGTTCGATTTGACGAACCCCAGGTGTGGCGCGCGACCGAACGCCCGTCACCGGAGCCCGCAGGGCGGAGGGGAACCCCCCTTGCGGGGGTTGACGGGCGGGCGGCGCGTGCCATCCTGCGGTGAGGAAATTCGAACCACCTCTCACGGAGTCTCGCAGCGCCGACATGCCGGGGCCGTCCGTCAGGCACTTGCCGACTCCGGCGCCGGCGGCGCGAAGCGGTGCGCGAAAAGGGGCTCGCCGCGCCCGCCTTCGGACCGGGCGTTGGCATGGAGCACCGCCGGCGAGATCGGAACCTCGATCGCCTCGCCGACCGGGGCGGCGAGCAGGTTCATCTGCCCGCCCATCCCTACCTCCAGGCGGCGCTCGACCCAAAGCCCTCGATCTCGGCCGCCCGGACCGCCGCCCCGTCGCCGCCGCGCTCGGCCATCGCCCGCCTGACCTGGGCGACTTCGCGGCGGCGCTCGACGCGGGGGGTGCGACGGCGCGCCTTCAATCGCTCGATCTCCGCCGAGGCCTGCGTCGCGCTCGCCGGGTAGGCGAAGGACTCCCCGCAGCGCTCGGCGAGGCTGCGCAGGTAGCGCAGCTGCTTGGACGTGGGCTTCTTGGTGTGATGCTGTGGATCGGTCATGGCCGGGCCGAAAAGCGGGCCGGAGGAGGGCGGCGGAGCCGCCCGGGGGAGGTCTGCTAGGCGTAGAGGCCCTGACCGATCCACAGCATCAACAGCAGGCGCGGTCGATCGCCGCCCGGCTCATCGGGCAGACGCCGAGGCGCTCGGCGCGGCGGCGGTACTCGGCGAGGAGCACCGCCAACTCGGCCTTTGATTCGAAGCCGGCCTCGACGTGGTAGCGGCGCCCGGGGCCGGTGGCCGGCCAGTCGAATACGTGGACGATCCCGTCGATCCTCCGGCCGACCAGGATGCGGGCTTCCTCGGCCACCGAGTAGCGGCCGAGCTCGCAGAGCTCGGCCTGACGTTGCGCTGCCGCCACGGCGGCCATCAGGCCGCCTCCCCCACCGGGCTCAGCGGCGGGAAGGTCGTGAGATCGCTGCGATCCCAGAGCCGGTAGCCGACGCCCCAGCAGTTGACGACGAGCGCCTCGGCGCCGGCGGAGCGCAGCTTGCCCCGCAACCGGCTCGCGTGGCTGTCGAGGGTGCGGGTCTTCGTCGTGCTCTCAATCCCCCAGACCGCCCGCAGCAACTCGGCCTTGCTGAACACGCGGTCGGGCGCGGTGGCGAGGATCGAGAGCAGCGCGAACTCTTTCTTGGCGAGGACGACATCCGTGCCGTTCACCGAGGCCGTGCGCGCCGCCGAGTCGATCTCAAGCGGCCCGAGCCTCCTCGCCTCTTCCCCCGGCGCCGGCCCGACCGGATCGGCGGTGAATGCGCCGGCGTCCAGGTCGCCGCTGCAGACCATGCGCCAGGTCGTCTCCTCGTCGCAGCGGATCCGCAGCTCCCAGTTGCCGCCTTCGCTGAGGCGCGCCTCGATCTCCCCGGCCTGGTTGTGCAGGGAGACCTTCGTGAAGCGCCCCGGCGCGAGCTCGCGCACGCTGTCGGTGTGTTCGTTCGCAGGGTCCATCGGTGCCTCCTTGGCTCGTGGTGCAGGTCGCCGAGCCGGGAGGCAGCGGAGCGGCCGGCACGAAACCCGAGCGCAGCGAGGGCGCGAAGCGAGGCCCGCGGAGCGGGCCTTGGAGTGGCGGACGGCCGCTGCCAGGCTCGAAGCGACCTGTTCCACGAGCCCGGCAGGAGCCACCCTTCCCCTACGGCATCACCCGCAGGCGCAGCACCTTGGAGTTCCCCTGAAGGTAGGGGTAACCACCCTGCCTGCGGACCTGCGCGCGCATCAGGTAGGTCGCGGGCGCGGTGGTGCGGCCGAAGCGGTAGATCAGCCGGAAGCGGCCGCCGCGCCGGGTCCTGTAGCGGCGGAAGGCGCGCCAGCCATTGCCCTGCTTGACCTGCAAGACGACCACGACGCGGTCGTTGGCGGGTCCGGGGATGCGCCCGTAGAAGCGGGCAAAGCGCTTGTTTCGCACCACCCGCCGCCGCGCCTTCAGGGTCGGGCGCACGCGGGTGTAGAGGGTGGCGGCGGCGCTGATGCGGCGCTGGCCGGGGCGGTAGTCCGCCTCGATCGTCCGCGAGGGCCCCGGCGCGACCGCGAAGCGGTAGTCGCCTCCGGCGCCGGTCAGGGCGATGCCCAAAAACTCGCGCTCGCCGCCGGTGAGGACCGTGGCGAAGACGCAGACCGGAGCGCCGGAGACCGCGCCGCCCGGCCCGCGCAGGGCGCCGGCGAGCATCGAGCCGCGTCCCTGGCGGACGCGCTGCGCCGCTCCCTGCTTGGAACCGAGCCCGGCGCTCAGGACGCTGCCCCCGCCGACCTCGGAGCGAACGCACTCGTAGGAGAGCGGCGCGCGGACCGGAGCGCCGACGTTGCCCTCGGCGTCGCTCAGCCAGAGCAGGAGGATGTAGTCCCCGCGGGCGCGGGGCGCGTCGAGGTCGGCGATCTGCTCGATGCCCTCCCCCGTGACGGTTGTGGGCGAAACGACAACGGCGCCGGCGCCATTGACGATCTTGTAGTGGGCTGCGTCGATCGGCGAGCCGGCGTCGACGATGTTGCGCCAGCGCAGGTCGAAGCCCTGGCTGGCACGCGAGGAGGCGGGCGCGGCGACGGAGAGAACCTGCGGCGCAGCCGGTGACGTCGTGTCACGGGGCACCGGGACGGTCGCCGGAGCGCCGACGTTGCCCTCGGCGTCGCTCAGCCAGACGCGGACCTTGTAGTCACCGCTCTGCGGCGGCGAGGCGATGTCGCTAATCGCCTCGATGTTGGCGCCGCTGAGCGCCTTCGCGGGAACGATCACGTTGCCCGAGCCGTCGATCACGTGGTAGTGCGCGGTGTCGATCGGCGAGCCCGCATCGGTGATGTTGCTCCACGCGATGTCGAACTTGGGGACGCGGTGAGCCGTCGTGCCGAGGACGTGGAGGTTCTGCGGCGCCGCCGGCGGCGTCGTGTCGTGAGGCACGGGCGCGGCGGCGAACGGGCTGAGGAAGCCGACCTGATCCTCGATCGCTACGTGGAGGGTGTAGGCGCCGGCCTTGGCGGGGCCTTCGATGCCCGACAGGCTCGTCGGGTTGGTGGCGAAGACGACCTTCTTCGGCACGACCACCTTGCCGCCGTCTTCGTCGGCGGTGACGTAGTAGTGCACCTTGGTGATCGGGCTGCCGGAGTTCGGCGGCAGCGAGAAGCGCGCGCCGAAGTGGTCGAGGTAGCGAGCCGGGTTGGCGCTGGTGACCTCCAGCGACGCGGGCTTGCCCGGGGCCGTGTTGTCGGTGCGGATCGTGCGATTGTCGCAGCGCTCGCCGCCACTTCGGTACTGGCCGTAGTCCTGCAGGCAGATGGCAAAGGCGTGCTGGCCATCGGCGATGTTCTGGGTCTTGAGGCCGTACCAGCGCTGGTAGGGGCCACCGGTGCAGGGGTTGAAGCGCCGGGCGAACTCGCCGCTTGCCCCCGAGGAGCCGATGTCGCAGCCGCCGTTTGCCTGGTAGTCGATCGTGCCGTCGCCGAGTGTGTGGCCGTCGACCTTGAGGCGGGAGAAGCGCAGGCCCGAGCCCTGGTCGGATTCGTGCCAGGAGATCGGCTGCTCGCCGCGCACCCAGCTGCCGTTGACGGTTGAGCTACCGACGAAAGAGACGCTCGGGTCCTGGCGATCGGCGAGGGTCAGGTGGATCGTGTTCGCGTCGACGGCGTTGAAGTTGGCGCGGTCGCAGCCGGCCGGGCGCATGCAGGTGAGCTCGAAGATGAAGCGGCGGTAGTCGCCGTAGCCGCCGAAGGGCCACAGGTGGGATGCGAAGGTAGAAGTCGTGGCCCAGCCGATGCCGCCGAGGCTGCCGTTGGCGACGCCGGAGCCCTGCATCAGGATGTTGTTGGTGGAGCCATCCCAGCCTTCGGCCCAGAAGCGGCCGCGCCAGCCGTCGTTGAAGGCGTTGGGCTCGCGGGTGTAGCCGCCCCCGGCCACAATCGCCACCCACGGCGTGACCGTCCAAGAGATGCTGCCGTAGGCGTTGACGCCGGCGTTGCCGCCACTCTGGTTCTCGGCGATCCGCAGGAAGGCATTGTTGCCCGCAGGGTCCGGCGCAGGGCCGCAGTAGTTCTCAAAGCTGAAGATGCCGCCAGGGTTGTTACCGCTGGCCGTGTTGGTCGCGGTCGAGTAGCCGTTGGAGCCGTTGTTGCCGGCACAGAGCAGAATCGGGTAGTTGCCGCTGGCCTGAGCCGTCGCCGCGGCGATCACCGCAACGCCAACGCAGGCCAGCATCAGGCATTGGGCTATTGCGACCGGCCTGCGGGCCGGTCCCGTCGATCGAAAAGACATATTCCTGCTCCTTCTTGCTGGGCCGATCGTGGCTCAGTAGGAGAGGTATGCCGTCTCCATGCCCTCGCAGCGAAACATGTGAGCGCCGCAGAGGTGGGCGTTCCGTCGATCTGGCCCGTGTCTGAGATCACTAACAGTCAGACATGTCCAAGGGATCGGCTTTTTGCCTCTCGATCATTCGTTGAGGCCAGCAACCATCAACAGTTCTGTCGGAGGCTCTAGTCTCGTGGCTATGTGATGGCACGCAAACGCCTGCAGAAGCTGACGATCTCGCTGCTCAAGCACGGGCTCGACCGCGAGCGAGTCTTTCGCGACGAGCGCCGGCTGACCGCCCACCGAGTGCGAGCGATCGACCCCGACCGTGACTCCCTCTTCACCACCTCGGTGCCCACCCATCCGCCCAAGTGGAGTGAGTACCTCGACCGCCATACGACAAGCGACCTCGCAGCAGAGCTCCTCAACGCCTCTGCCTCCGCCGTCCTCGTTGTCGGGGCAAAAGGGCGCATCTTCGCCCTGACCTTCGGCCAAGGGCGCCACCTGCTCGAAACCGACAATTTCGTCGCCGACTTCGGCTTGCGGGTGGTGCTCAACACCGTCGCCCCCGACAAGCTGAAGAGCGTCGATGCGAAGACGATTGACGAGACCGCGGTGCACACGCGTCGCAACCTCAGCCGCGATTCCTCCTTCGCCGCCTTCGAGCTCGAGCCGACCCGTGACCTGCTGCGCACCGTCACCGGCAGCCCTCGCGACGAGAAGCTGGCCCGCCGCCTCACCGGCGCCGACGCGCTCGGAATCCACACCTACGAGGAGCTGCCAGGGATCCCCGCCCTCCTCGACCGTCTGCTCGGCCACTACGAAGAGACCACCTACAAGGAGAACTTCGAGTTCATCGACTTCCTGCGCCCGGTCAAGAGCCACGCTTTGATCGATGAGCTCGATCAGATTCTCGTCGCGACCTTGGTCGAGGGCCGCGAGGATCCCGCGAAGCTCGACGATGTCCACCTGGCGGTCCCGGAGACGATCGACTGGCTCGATAACGAGGGATTCCGCTACGAGACCTCGGGTGACACCGATGCGGAAGACCACGACCCGCGGATCACCTCCTACTTGGGCGCCTATCGGGAGGAGATCGACTACGAAGACCTGAAGAGCGACCGCCTGCTCGCGATCAGCGCTCCCACTGGATCGCCCAGTCAGTCCTGGCCGATCTACAAATGCCTCGTCTACCAAGTCGAGCACGAACGCGACGGTGAGAAGTACCTCTACGTCCTCTCCGCCGGCGAATGGTTCCAAATCTCCCAGGACTACCGCTCGCGTGTCGAAGCCGACGTCAATGCGCTCGAGCGCTGCACTGATCTTCCTGACGCCGACCGCGGCACCGACGAGGACGAATACAACGGCAAGCTCGCCGGCGCCCTCGAAGCACTTCTTCTCGACAAGCGCTTCATCTATGACGGCGGACCCGACAAGATGGAGGTCTGCGACGTGCTCACCGGCGCCGGCCGCTTCATCCACGTCAAGATGCGCGGCAGCTCCTCGACCCTCAGCCACCTCTTCACCCAAGGAACGAATAGCGGCGAGCGCCTGCTCACCGACGCCGAGTTCCGCCGCAAAGCTCGCGAGCTGATCGACGGCATCGACTCCGACTTCACCGACGTGATCCCCGCCGCGCGTCCTACCAACCCTGCCGATTTCGAGATCACCTTCGCCGTTGTTACCCGCAGCAACCGCGAAACCCCGCTGACGCTCCCCTTCTTCAGCGTTGTCAGCCTGCGCGCGGCGGCTCAGCGCCTGCTCGCCTTCGGCTTCAAGGTCACCGTCGCCGCCATTCCGGAGCGTTGACTGGGTGCCTCGTTAGGTTCCTCAGATGAGCGGCAAGCGCAAGCCCAGCGCCCGAGAGGCCTTCGACGACAACATTGCCGACGCCGAGTACCTGGTCTCGCTCGCGCGGGCGCTGCTAAACCGCCGCTCGCGGCGCATGCGCCGCGAGCTCCGGGAGCGGCTCGGCGAAGCGCTCGACCTGCCCAAGCGAAGTTGGGCTGAGCTCGACTGCATCGAGAGCGAGGACCTGTTCGCTGTGCTGCCCGCCGGCTCGCGCCTCACGCGCGAGCATTTCCAGGAAGCGGCCCTGGGGCCGCTGCTGCGCCAGGCCCTTGTTGCCGCTTGTGCCGCGCTGGAGACCTTCGTCGGCGACCGGGTAATGGAGCGTCTGCGGGGTGCGCTGGATGAGGAGGAGCGGCCGGGTCGGCTGCTGGCGCTCCCGATGACCGTCGGCGACTGGCTCTACATCGATGAGACATACCAGCGTCGCCGCTGGGGATTGCGCGAGATCGTTGAGATCGAGGTGCGCCAGATCGCGAGTCCCGACCCGGCCCAGATCGGCAAGGCGCTCGGTATCGTTGGCGAGAAGAGCATCTGGCGGCGCATCGACGCCGAGCGCAGGGTGCGCAAAGGGAGTTCTGAGGCCTCGCTACGGCGCATCTATGAGCGCCGCAATCGAATCGCGCACCAGGGCGACCGCGACGGCCGAGGGCGCGCCAACATCATGATCGATGAGGTCGACGGTGACCTTGTCGAACTCAAATCCATCGTTGCGGCGCTCGACGGCGTGACCGGAGCCTAAAGCGAGTATGAGCGGCGATCTCTTCTCCGATCTGCCGCGACCAGTCAGGAAGGCACTCGCTTGAGGCGCCGGTTGACCATTGAATCCCAGCTCAGGCTTCCGCCGTGGCTCAACCTTCAATCGTAGTTCGCGCCTTCGGCCTCTAGCTCTTCCATGAGCTTGTCGGCGCCCTCGTGAAAGGCGCGCACCCGCGGATCGCGGCGTGAGTGCTCGAGATCGTGCTCGTCGATCACGTTCGGCCTGGCGGACCCAGCTGCGAAACGCCTCGGCCGCCATCCCGAACTTGGCTGCGATCGACTGCATCGCCGCCCAATGGGAGCGATGCTCGCCCTGGTGCTCGAGCACCAGGGCGACCGCCCTCTCTCTGACCTCCGGCGGGTACCTCCGATTTCGTGACATGACATGACCTCATCCTCTCAGGGGATTTGGTCTCCATCGAAGCCGGGGCGGTTCATCCCTTGGCCGGGTATCTCGGACACCGGTGGTACAGGCGCTGTCCACGACCGGATTCGGCCTCTCATCTGTAAGCGATCGCACACGCGCCGGGACGTTGGGACGCAGCTCCTGACAGCCGCGATCGGACGCTCACCGGTCTGAGTTTGACTGTGCGTTCAGGTCCGGAAGTTTCTAGCGGTCGCGACGAGGCCCGCCGGTTCCGACGGCGGTTACCGGTTGCCCTTTGAGCGGTTGTGTGTCTGGCACAACATCGTGAGGTTCTTCAAGTCCGTCGCGCCGCCCTTCGACCAGGCTGTCACGTGGTCAGCATCCATCTCGTTCAGCTTGTAGATGCGAGTGGAGTTGCTGTCGGTCCCCTGAGCGCATAGGGGGCAGTTGGAGACGCCCTTGGCCTTCGCTGCCTGGGTCTGCTTCTCGTAACCGACCCTCTTAGTCTTGTCGTCGAAGACACGGACGTCCAGCAGCTTGGTGTCGACCTGACCGCCAAGCACGTACTCGTAGATGCCCTTGGCACTCTGAACCGCCTCATCCGCCCGGAGCGCATCTACTGCCTGGTCGACCTGCGCGGCGTTGTAGGCGCTCGAGTTGTACGTCTCGTAGAGCCGACCCCACTCAAGCCCTCGCATCTCCTTGTCTGGCGGGCGTATGAACACCGAGCTAATCCAGTCGATCACCGACGTGAAGTAAGCCTGCAAGCCCTTGATGTCGGTGTCCTTACGGTGCTGCGCGAGGTAAGCGTCGATGGTCTCTCCCTTGGAGGATCCGACCCATTTGAGCGCCTCCTCCAAGATTTCCTGGCGCTTAGGATCGCCTTTCACATAGGACTGCCACTTCTGCATGTTGGCGTTGGTCGAGTTCGAGTACTCAGCCTTGGCTGCAGTGACGAATGGCCCCGAGTAAATCGCATTGAGCAGCTCTTGCTTGTTGAGGGGGACCCCGGCGATGTTGACCGTCTCGAACCACTCCTTGATCTCAGTCTCAGAACCCTCGCAGTGGTAGACCAGCAACTCGCTCTCGAGAATCTTCTCTTGGTGATCGAGCGATAAAGAGGAGAAGACCTGCTCCTTGCGGTCGACCTTGATGGCGAACTTACCGGTGACGAACCGTCCGATGCTGGTGATGCGCTGCTGGCCGTCTAGGATCTCGAGCCGGTTGTTGACACCATCGACGTTGAAGTAGATAAGCCCGAGCGGATAGCCCTTCAACAACGAGTCAATGACGGCGACATCTTTCTTGCCGTCGCCGTAGATGTAATGGCGCTGGTACTCAGGTTGGACGACAAGCTTGCCGGCCAGGCCGAAGAGGCCCTTGCCCTCAAGCTCGTTGTAAACGAAGCCGTCGACAACGTCTTTGACGGTGTACTGCTTCAGCTCGGTCTTCACGCGGCGTCCTTCCTACGAATGAGGATGCGCTTGTAGGCCGTGTGGTAGGTCGGCTTGGTGAGTCCGAGCCGACGGTGCCCCGGGCTGTTGCCACCTGTGCCGCCCTGCGCGTAGTAGGTGTTCACGAACTCCTCGCCCAGGGTCTTGACGCCGATCTGGCGCAGGGTATCCATATCGTCGCCGTGTGCAATGATGTGGAACTGGTCCGGGTTGTACCTGTCCAAAAAAGTGATTGGTACGCCCATGATCCCGTCGTAATCACCGGGAATCGCATCCACGAAGGGCACCTCAAGGGCTTCGTCGAAGTTGTAGTACCTCTGGTATCCGACTCCCTTGATCTCCTTGTGCTTAGAAAACTTAATGTTGTCCGCCATCGACATCAACTGCAGCGGCTCGTGCCGACGGCCATGGTCCAGATTGGTGAACCAGCACGAGTTGCCTAGGCGCGTGAAGTCGTACTTGTCATTCGACGGATAGCCGAGTCGCTCAGCCTTCAGCCGGTCGGCTTCCTTGATGGGGAACCCCTTCGGCACGCCGAAGACCATGTCCGTGTTGTTGGCGGTCGCGCCCTTCCAAAGTCGGTTCGCCTGAATGAGGGGGAAGATCTCCACGTAGGTGGTGGCGTTGCTGTTGCCGATCATCGAGAACTTCTTCTGCCCTGCCACGAGCCAGGCGACGAATGTGCGAAAGAGACTGAAGGGAGGGTTGGTAATGACGATGTCGGCTTCGTCGCGCAGAGCTGTGACCTCCTTGCTGCGGAAGTCGCCGTCGCCTTCGAGATACTCCCATCGTAGATCGTCGATGTTGATCACACCATCGCTGTTGATGTCCTTGGGCTCCAAGACGAACTTCTTGCCGTTGGCATGCGTCTTGGTCTCGTCGAACTTCGGGTCGGCGGTCTCGAGCAGGGTCGGCTGGTAGAACTCGCCTGCGGGGTTGCTGTCGGGCGCGTACGAAGTCGAGATCAGCTTCTTGATGCCGAAGTCCATGAAGTGGAGTGCGAAGAACTTGGTGAAATTGCTCCACTCAGGGTCGTCGCAGGGGAGCAGGATGACTTTGTCACGGAAGACATCAGGGTCGTACTCCAGGTACGCGTTCATCTCCCGCTCGATGTCGGCCCACTGAGTGTAGAACTCGTCGTTCTTCGCAGCCTTAGCGGCGTTCAGGCTCGAGGTTCTATTCCCGACAGTCGTCATGCTCTCCCCAGTGGACCCGGATGCACCCTCCGGGAGCGGTGCGCATGGTAATTCGTCATGCTCTCGAGAGGGCTTATATAGCCACAAAACTGGCTCGACGCTTTGAGGTCGATGCAGGCAAACTCGAGCTTCAAGGGTTCCTGAAACATCGCAAAGACGGGCGGCGAAGCTCGTCAGGCCGCCGCCTCGAGGTCGTCCCAGGCGATTTCTAGCTGGTACGCCTTGCTGTAGACGCGGTCGAACTTGCGCCGGAACTCCGGCATGTCGTCGCAGAGTTTCATGATCGCGATCACCTGTTGGATGTGGTTGTTGACCTTCTCACGCCCGAAGTCCTTCAGCCACTGGTGGTGGTTCCGGCGGTGCTGCGGATGCGGGTTGATCTCGCGGAGCTTCTTGCCGATGTCCTCGTCGATGGCGTCGTAGACGAACATCATCACGTACTTGCCCCAACGCAGCGGGCGGTTGCGCGGCGAGTATCGGGTGCCCTCAAGGCGCGCCAGCTCCAACCAGAACTCTTCGGGGAACATGCGCGCCCATTCCTGCATGTCCTCCGAAATAAACGCTTGGAGCTTGAGTCGGAGGGCGTTCTTCTTGCGGACCTCCTGGAAGCCGGTGGCCTCATCGATCAGGGCGATGATCCCGACCTTCGCGCAGGCCCGGATCACCGTCTCGGCCACCCGGGCCAGTTTCTCCTGCGACGGGTGCAGCCGGTTCTGATCACGCGCGTCCAAATAAAGCTCGCAGATCTGAATCAGCAGGGTCGCCTCATAGCCGTTGGCGGGACCACCAGCGCCCGGGATCTTGAACCTAATGACCTGGTTGTCAATCGAGCCGGGGCTGTAGAGCCGATTCCGAGACAGATACCGCCCGAGGTCGCCGTTGGTCTGGCCCGACAGGATGCGGACGATCTCACGCTGGGTGAACACGCGGCGGCCGTCAGTGAGAACGTGGCACTCCAGTTCCACGCCAGCCATCGACAGGGTGCCCTTCAACAGCGAATGCGGCAGCGGCATGTCCTCCGTGATGGGGACTACGTCGGCGACGGGAGCCTTCTCGTCGGTGGCTTCCACCAGAGTCTCCTCGCTCTTCCGCTTCCGCCAACGGGCCTGCGCAGCTGCGCGAGCCTGCTCCGACCGTTCCTCGGCAGTCATCACGCTCGCCCGGGCTCGACCGCCCTTCTTTGCGCCCAGCTTCGACAACTCCCGCGCCGCCTCATTCGCCTTTTCCTGACCTGCCATGCCTTCAGCCTTTCCGATCCGATGCTTGCCCGAGCTAGTAAAGAGCAGAGCCCGGACACCAAGATCGAGCGATTCGGGCGTCGCTGACCGTGCGAGCAACGCCGGGGTGGTCGCAGGCCCGAGATCGCAGGACCCGATCCGATGCGATAACCCGCCAGAGGACGAGGGGTTCGAGATCGGGAAATTCCTCAGCGCGGTCCCTCGGGCTGGGCGATCAGCGGCTCAGTGTGGCACGCGAAACGTGCGTGATCGCCGCTCTCATGATCCCCCAGCCCCATGAGAGCAACCGCCCCGACAACCCCCGCCGCGCCCAGAATGCCCGTCTGCTTGAGCGACTGATCGGCACCCATGACTCGCTGCTGCACCGCCAGTCGGCCAACCATTCTCAACGCTCCGTCGATGCCGAGGATGCCCTGCAGGACGCCTACGCGCTCTTCATCGAGCGCTACCACGGGCGCCTGCCGGCGCTGCCCTATCTGATGACGACGATCAAGCACAGCGCCTGGGCGATCGCGCGCCGCGCCGATCGTCGCCGGGAGCGCTTGGTAGACGCGATGGCTGCCGACGAGCCCGGCCTGGACCCCTGGGAGCGCTTCGCCAGCCTGGGCGATGGGACCGAGGCGCTGGCCGAACGCCACGAGGACAGTGAGCGTCGGCGAGCGGCGATGCTCTCCCTGAAGCCCCTGAGCGCCGCGCCCTGCTGTTACTAGCCCAGATCTTGCGATAAGCCCGACGGGGTGACCCCGAGCGAGGCGAACGAGGGTGAACGGTGGTGTCAGCGCCGAAGCGCGGCCATAGTGTGGTCCAGCGGAACCGCCTTGGGCCGGTTGCG
>Ga0210101_1000023_pt1 | contig 56341 bp, 54 predicted proteins | sample Muzzi_PWC_D1_FD_185534 | JGI IMG/M metagenome (GOLD analysis project Ga0210101, IMG submission 185534) | Wetland microbial communities from San Francisco Bay, California, USA, that impact long-term carbon sequestration - Muzzi_PWC_D1 (SPAdes) | ecosystem: Environmental > Aquatic > Marine >... | reverse complement strand
CTGGCCAGCCATATCCGGGCCAACCTGTATCCTTTAAGTTATTTCGACATTGCCGTACACTCGGCCACTGGCCGGCATGGCATCTGCATAATCAGAGCGCCCCGGGTCTGCGGCTGTTCCAGCCGATCAGCTGTAGTGATAAACAACTGTCAAATCCATGCTATTTTTTATACAGTATCGCTTTAGCGAAAATGTGAGTGAGTCATGCCCATCCACAATGCTGACATTGCCATGATTTTCGAACAAATTGCCGATCTACTGGAGATCCAGGATGATAATCCTTTTCGTATCCGTGCCTACCGTAATGCCGCCCGCACCTTGAATGGTCTGGGGAAGGATGCCAGGGCATTGCTTGAACAAGGCGAAGACCTGACTAAGCTACCCGGTATAGGCAAGGATCTCGCCGCCAAGATCGGGGAAATTGTCTCAACCGGCCGCTGCCGAACCTTGCAGAAGCTGCAGGAACAGTCCTCGCCCGGACTAACAGACCTGCTGAAGATTCCGGGCCTGGGGCCCAAGCGGGTGCGAGCCCTGTATGATGAACTGGATATCCATACCCCGGAACAACTCTATCGGGCAACCAGGGACGGACGTATTCACACCCTGCCGGGTTTTGGTGAAAAAACAGAACTGCACATCCTTAAAAACATTGAAAGCTACGTCCAGAAAGACCAACGCATCAAACTGGCCCTGGCAGCACAATATGCCGAGCCGCTGGTCGAATATCTGCAAATGGCCGATGGGGTCAAACACGTCATTATCGCCGGTAGTTACCGCCGTTGCAGGGAAACGGTCGGCGATCTTGATATATTGGTGACTGCAGGCACAGACAGCCCGGTCATGGATCATCTCATACACTATGATGAGGTGAATGAGGTTGTCTCCAAAGGGGGTACTCGTGCCACCGTCATTCTTCGTTCCGGTCTGCAGGTCGATATTCGCGTGGTTGAGCAGCAGTGCTTAGGCGCGGCACTGCATTATTTTACTGGCGCCAAGTCGCACAATATCGAGATCCGCAAGCTGGCCCAGAAACGCAAGCTAAAGATCAATGAATATGGGGTGTTCAAAGGCAAGGAGCGTGTAGCCGGTGATACGGAAGAGTCAGTCTATAACGCTGTTGATCTACCGTATATACCACCGGAATTGAGAGAGAATCGTGGCGAGATCGAAGCCGCCCGCTCCGGCTTGCTGCCGAAACTGGTTGAACATTCGGATTTGAAGGGTGATCTTCACGCCCATACCACGGCGACCGACGGTCATAACACGCTGAAAGAAATGGCGCTTGCAGCCAGGGAACAGGGCCTGCAATACCTGGCCATCACCGAACACTCAAAACACCTGACGGTTGCGCATGGTCTTGACCAGACACGCCTGTTACAACAGGTAGAAAAAATCGAAGAGCTTAACAATGAACTCAAGGGCATCACGCTGCTAAAGGGTATCGAGGTCGATATCCTCGAGGATGGTCGACTGGATCTGGCCGACAATGTACTGGACAAACTGGATCTTGTCATCGGTGCGGTACATAGCCTGTTCCATCTCAGCCGTGCAAATCAGACTAATCGTATCCTGAAGGCAATGGACCACCCCCACTTTACAATACTGGCCCATCCTACCGGTAGATTATTACAGGACCGTGATCCCTATGATGTCGATATGAATAAAATTATCCGCAAGGCGCGCGAGCGCGGCTGTTTCCTGGAGCTCAATGCCCACCCGCAGCGTCTTGATCTACTGGATACCTATTGCATGATGGCCAGGGATGAAGGTGTTCTGGTAAGTATCAACTCCGATGCCCACAGTACACAGGATTTCGACAATCTCCGCTATGGCATCGGACAGGCACGACGCGGCTGGCTGGAAAAGGGTGATATCCTGAATACCCGTCCATTGCCGGAACTGCGCAAGCTGCTGGGCCGAACCATGTAAGACATCGATGCCGATGCAGCCTTTCCCGGCTGTGGGCCAGCCACATATATTGTGTACGATCAATCATCCTGTGTGTTATAAAGCCTGATGATGATCAGCAAGACTGCCTGATATTTATAGTAAAAAAACCAACCGGGAAGTTCTGTTGTGAAGGGATATCATGCAAGCACACTGGGAACACTTTTCGCATGAGGCAGATATCGGTATCCGCGGTATCGGCCCGACACTGGCGACGGCCTTTGAACAGGCTGCTATCGCAATGACCGCTGTCATTACTGACCCGGACAGTGTGCGTACACTGGATCATCTTGAGATAAATTGCGAGGCCCCTAATTACGAATTACTGCTGGCAGACTGGCTCAATGCCATCATACGGTACTGACAAGTTAATTTCCCAAGCCGCAAGATATCAATCGCATTCTATCATGTTACTGCCCTACTCCATTCTACGAACGCATTTGTCCTGAGATCCCGGTAATGCTGAGCCCTTACCAGGTGACGACCAAGATTGAATAGATTCTGTACAGCAGCGTGTGCGGTCACAAATCGTTGAGCCTGGCTCATGGATTTAAAGCAACGCATTCCGCGTTCTCTCGCCCTGGTCGTTTCATGTGATTGCTCAACGCGATTATTGGCATATCGATTGGTCACATGAATGGCCTCTGGCATGACCTCCCTATGGGCGACTGGATAACTACGCGGCTTATCGGTCACAACTTTCCTTGGCTCGCCCTGATGATTCTTTGTCAATCGCCTGAAAAACCGCTTGGCCGCAGCTCCATCACGCTTGGCCTGAAGATAGACGTCTATCACTTCCCCGTCCTGATCGACAGCGCGCCATAAATAATGCTGCTTTCCCTTGATCTTGACGAAAACTTCATCAATATAGAACGTATCGCCGTAGCCACAGTGACGTCGCTTCAACCGCCTTGCAAATTTAGCCCCGAACTTGATTACCCAGAGCCGGATTGTCTCGTAGCTGACAATAATGCCACGTTCAGCGAGTAAATCTTCAATATCACGGTGGCTAAGATTGAAACGATAATAGAGCCAGACGGCATAACTGATGATTTCTGGTGAGAAGCGATGGTGTTTGTAGGTATTCATCGACCTATTTTACCAAATTCGCCCCGTTAACTTGTCAGTACCCTAAATTCATCAACCCATTCCGAAAACATATAAAGCAATCTATCATGACTGTGCATAATGTTTGATTTTTGGATGAATTTTTTCAGAATTTTAAAATATTTTACTAATTGAGAATACTGAGCATCTGATTCACCACATCACGCGAGCGTTTTGGAGAAGGTGCGGTTTCACCAAGTACACGCAGCCCCCAGACCCCGCACATGAGAAAGGAAGCCAATATCTTCGGATTTTTTTCTGAAGAGATTTCTCCAGCATCTTGGGCAGCCTCAAGGGCTTCTCTGAATAGTGATTCTGTGGCGGTTAGATGCAAGTTAACCCGCTCTTGTATATTTTTGTTCTGGCGTGACAATTCCAGGACAGTATTGACCAGAAAACAACTATGCCTGCCACCAGGACTTGATATTTCCTTGGCTATCTTTACAAAGCAGTTGCGTATCCCATCCAATGGAGATTTCGAGCCAGTTAAAGTGGCTTGAATACTTTCTCTGCTATTTTGGCCGTAATGGTCCAATACAACAAGAAACAACTCTTCCTTTGAGCTAAATGCACCATACAGGCTTCCGGGCTTAAGGTTGGTAACTTCGACTAGTTCAGACATACTGGTGGCGTTATAGCCTTTGTCCCAAAATGCATGCATAGCTTGATCAAGGACCTCTTCTCGATCATATTCAGTTGGTCTTGCCATCTTTAACCTCCTCTAATCTTTACAATATATCATTATTGAACAATCAATCAAATATTAATATTGAATGATTGCTCAATATGGTTGATAATTATTGATCGTTCGTTCAATTATAAAAAGGAGAATGATCAATGCAGCCCCTGAAAATAGAAATTGATGCTTACAAGGCTGACATGGCCGGTAAGGTTCCTGCGGAAGTCAGGGAGATCATGGCAAGATGTACCGAGGATCTCATGGCATCAGGAATTGAAAATCGCGCCCTAAAAAAGGGAGACGTCATACCTGATTTCGAATTACCCAATCAGCACGGCCAGATGCGTAAGCTTTATGATTACCTTTCTGTATCACCAGTCGTCTTGAATATCTATAGAGGAGGATGGTGCCCTTATTGCAATATGGAAATGAAAGCATTGCATGATGCACTACCCCAGATTGAAGCGAAAGGAGCAAAGCTTGTTGGCCTGACTCCAGAAACCCCGGACCAGGCGGATTTGACCGCTCAAAAGCATGGACTTGCAATAGATATTCTGAGCGATTCAGGCAATCGTGTCGCTGAGAAACTGGGGCTAGTATACGAGTTGCCCGAGTCTCTTCGCACCATTTACCAGAAGTTCGGCATCGATATTCCTTCCTACAATGGTGATAACAGCTTTAAACTTCCAATTCCAGCAACCTACATCGTTCGCAAGGATGGCGTAATCAGCTACGATTTTGTGAATGCTGACTATACCCAACGGATGGAGCCAGCCGAGATTATCAGAATGTTAACAGCGGTTTAATTAGAGGGTTGGACGCAAAATGCGTCTTGAATCGCCAAAATAGGCTTTGAGACGAATGCCAACATTTCTATAATCAGTCAGAAATCAGTTCGGAAATGGGCCACGTTATAGCCGGCAATCGGCTCTAACGCATTAATAATTGGGAACATACTGGAAACAGTAGTCGGTCTCTGAACAGAGATGAGACTGTATGGCGGAGAGAGAGAGAGGGATGACTCGGTCTTCGACCTCGCCCTGCGGGCCGCCGCTTGCGGCGTTCTGCGCGACTTCGTCGCTGGTCGAACCGGCTATTTATAATATCGAGGGTTCGAATCCATTACTCGAAATATGAAACACCCGCGCACGGCGGGTTTTTCATATTTGGCGGAGAGAGAGGGATTCGAACCCTCGATACGGTTTTAACGTATACTCCCTTAGCAGGGGAGCGCCTTCAGCCACTCGGCCATCTCTCCGGATAATAAAACGCACTGTGCTGGACCATTGCGGCCCAACAATCTATGTGCTTGTATTAAGTGGAAATGCAACAGAATCCTTTGCCCGGGATCCCGTGCCTGCGTCATTTATGACGGATAGGGAGCATACCTAATCTTGAGGTAATGCGCAAAAAGAAATGGGTTTAATTACTCAGGCCCTGGCGGATTGACAGTTCTTCATCCTTTTCTTTCTGGATACGTTCGTAAATTTCTTCACGATGTACTGAAACTTCTTTAGGGGCATTGACTCCAATGCGCACCTGGTTTCCACGCACACCCAATACAGTGACCGTTACATCGTCCCCGATAACTAACGTCTCACCTACACGCCGCGTCAGAATTAACATCGCCAGTCTCCTTACTCTGGATGCCTTAACCTTAACGCTACAACCTTAAGGGGGGATTAAGCTTCCCGGCTATCCTGGTTAAACAATCAAAAAAACAATGACTTACCTGTGATTATCGACTTAAAGTCAAAAAACTGAAGGCCAACATCAGGCCATTGTTTTAATTGAATATTTGATGGAATTACGCCCGGGATATCGTGGCTCCGTTACTTTCGTATTTTTCCTTTTTATTGGTTTTTTCGTTTATATTTGAAGACGATAGCATGCTGGATGGTTTCAGGGCTGCTCCTCGCCCAGATTGAAGGCCTTGTGCAGTGCACGTACGGCGAGTTCCAGGTATTTTTCGTCGATAACCACCGAAATCTTGATCTCCGAGGTGGATATCATGCGAATATTGATCCCTTCTGCAGCCAGGGTATTGAACATGGTGCTGGCGATTCCGGCATGCGAACGCATCCCCACCCCTACCAGTGACACCTTGACGATCTTGTCGTCACCTTTTACCTCCCGTGCGCCCAGGTCATTAGCGACTGCCGGAAGAACTTCCATCGCCCGCGTATAGTCATTGCGATGCACGGTGAAGGTAAAATCGGTATTCGAATCCTCGGCGATGTTCTGCACGATCATATCGATCTCGATACCCTGCCCGGCAACAGTACCGATGATTCGGGCGGCGATACCGGGCTGGTCCGGTACCCCGAGCACGGTTAGCTTGGCCTCATCACGATTGAATGCAATACCTGATATCACTGCCTGTTCCATGCCTTGTTCCTCTACCTTTATCAGTGTCCCCGGCCCGTCTTCGAACGAGGACAGGACACGTAATTTAACATTGTACTTGCTGGCGAATTCCACCGAACGGATCTGCAATACCTTGGCACCGAGACTGGCCAGCTCCAGCATCTCCTCGAAGGTGATACTGTCAAGCCGCCGTGCCTCGGGCACCACACGCGGATCAGTGGTATAAACACCATCAACGTCGGTATAAATCTGACATTCATCGGCCTTGAGTGCGGCCGCCAGGGCCACGGCCGTCGTATCCGAGCCGCCACGTCCCAGGGTAGTGATATTGCCGTTAATATCGATCCCCTGGAAACCGGCAACAACAACAACGCGCCCCGCCTCCAGGTCATGGGTGATGCGCTCGGAATCGATAGCCATGATACGGGCTTTATTATGTCGGTCGTCAGTGCGGATATGTACCTGGCCACCGGTGTAGGATCGCGCCGCACAGCCGCGCGCCTCCAGCGCCATACTCAACAGGGCAATGGTCACCTGCTCGCCGGTCGACAGCAGCACATCCAACTCGCGCGGCTGGGGTCGCGCACTGATCTCAGTGGCCAGGGCGACAAGACGATTGGTCTCGCCACTCATCGCCGAAACCACAATCACCAGGTCATTACCGAGAGCGCGTGCAGCCACCACCTTATCCGCAACATGGTTGATACGTTCCACCGTACCGACCGAGGTACCACCGTATTTTTGAACGATCAATGCCATTATTTTTGGTGAGGGGTAAGGAGTTAGGTGTAAAAAACACACAAACCTTATTGCTCCTTACACCTCACTCCTCACACCTTACTCCTTACCCACTCAGTAACCGAAGCCAGCGCCCCATCCACGGCCGCCGGATCATTACCCCCGGCCATGGCCATATCCGGACGACCACCACCCTTGCCACCGACCTGCGTGGCCACATGATTGACCAGTTCACCGGCCTTAACCCGGTTCGTAGCATCCCTGGTCACCCCGGCTGCCAGGCTGACCTTGTCACCATTGACGGTCGCCAGCACAATGGCCGCCGTGCCCAGCTTTTGTTTGAGTTGATCAACGATATCCCGTAATGCCTTGGCATCGGTGCCATCCAGCTTGGCTGCCAACACCTTGATACCGTTGATATCCTCGGCCTGCGCCGCCAGGTCACTGCCGGCACTGCTGGCCAGTTTAGCCTTTAACTGATCAAGTTCTTTTTCCAGTTGCCGGTTGCGTTCAACCAGTTGCTGAATACGCTCGACAATATCATCGCGTCCACCCTTAAGCAGGGCCGCCGCCTGCTGCAGACGCCGGTCATCATCATGCAGACGCTGCATCGCCCGGGCACCGGTCACCGCCTCTATCCGTCTGACGCCGGAGGCAATGCCGCTTTCCGTGATAATACGCATCAGACCGATATCACCGGTGCGCATGACATGGGTGCCGCCACATAGCTCAACGGAAAAATCCCCCATGTTCAGCACCCGTACCTCGTCGCCGTACTTTTCACCGAACAGGGCCATGGCACCGGCCTCCCGGGCCGCATCAAAATCCATGATGCGTGTCTCAACCGGCAGATTGGCGCGAACCTGCTCATTGACCAGTGTTTCTATCTGCGTCAGTTGCTCGGCCGTCAGGCCTTCCTGATGAGAAAAATCAAAACGCAGGCGTTCGGCGTCAACAAGGGAGCCCTTCTGAGTCACATGTTCACCCAGCACCTGGCGCAGGGCCGCATGTAACAAATGCGTGGCCGAGTGATTACGCGCGGTTGCCTGACGCATGGCCTGATCAATCCGGGCCTCGACCTCATCGTCCCGATGCAGGGCACCCCGGGCAACCTCACCGATATGCATAAAGGCACCATTGGCCTGCTTGCGTGTATCGTTCACGGTAAATATCGTATCTCCGACCCGCAACGTGCCACGATCACCGACCTGCCCACCGGACTCGGCATAAAACGGTGTGCGATCCATGACCACGATACCCTTTTCACCCTGGGATAACAGCTCGACTGCCTCGTGATCACGAAACAGGGCAACAACCTGTCCCTGATCAACGACATGCTCATAGCCACTGAACCTGGTATCTCCGGTGACATCCAGTCGGGCATTATAATCCGTGCCGAACTGACCGGCGGCCCGCGCCCGCGCCCGCTGCGCCTCCATCTCCCTTTCATAACCTTCCATATCAAGCGTAAGCTTATGTTTCAGGGCGATATCGGCTGTGAGATCCACGGGAAAGCCGTAGGTATCATAGAGTTTAAACACGATTTCACCTGGAATCTCCCGCCCTTGTAACCCGGCAATGTCCTCTTCGAGGATTCTCATACCGTGATACAAGGTCTCGGAAAAACGTTCTTCTTCCGATTTCAGGGCCTTTTCAACCTGTTCCCGGGCCTTGACCAACTCAGGATAGGCCTCACCCATTTCCCTGTTCAGGGCTTCGACGAGCGTATAAAAAAACGCCTCCCGCATACCAAGTTCATAACCATGGCGGGCGGCACGGCGGATAATGCGCCGCAACACATAACCACGGCCTTCGTTGGATGGCAGTACGCCATCGACGATCAGGAAGGCGCAGGAACGGATGTGATCAGCAATGACCTTGAGGGAATTATCTTCCAGGTCAGATGTCCCGGTCGCCTTTGCTGCCGCTCTGATAAGATTTTGAAACAGATCGATATCATAATTGCTGTGCACGCCCTGCATCACCGCCGCCAAGCGCTCCAGGCCCATGCCGGTATCCACCGAGGGTTTCGGCAACGGCGTCAGGGTACCATCACTCTCACGGTTGTACTGCATGAATACCAGGTTCCAGATCTCGACATAGCGATCACCGTCTTCTTCGGCTGAACCCGGCGGCCCGCCTGCAACCTCGGCACCATGATCATAGAAGATCTCGGAACAGGGGCCACAGGGGCCGGTGTCCCCCATAGACCAGAAATTGTCTTTGGCACCGATGCGTAGCAGACGTGCCGCCGATACACCGATCTCGTCCTTCCAGATGGCGGCCGCCTCATCGTCTTCCTCGAACACGGTAACCCAGAGTCGTTCCTCGGGCAGTTTCAATTCCCCGACCAGGAACTCCCAGGCTAAGCGGATGGCCTCGCGCTTGAAATAATCACCAAAGCTGAAATTGCCCAGCATTTCAAAAAAGGTATGGTGACGGGCCGTATAGCCTACATTTTCCAGATCGTTGTGTTTGCCGCCGGCGCGTACACAGCGCTGTGAACTAGCCGCACGAACATAGTCACGCTTTTCCAGCCCGAGAAACACGTCCTTGAACGGGACCATCCCCGCATTGGTAAACAACAGGGTCGGATCATTGGCCGGCACCAGTGAACTGCTCGCCACCACTTCATGATCGTGGCGACGAAAATAGTCCAGAAAGGTGGTACGAATCTGTGCGCTGCTTATCATTAGCCTGTCAACTACATCTAAAACCGATATGTCAGGATGCCGCCAACACCCCGGCGGTATTATTCAACATCATCATCGACATCCTGTCTGAACAGAGATTTAATCTGTTCGGCGGTAAAACCGCGATAACTTAAAAAACGCTGCTGGCGGGCACGTTCGCCGAGCGTGGTCGGCATCTCGCCGGCATAACGCCTGGCATGGACATCACGCAGTGCGATCCGCCACGCAGGATCGCGCATATCCACCCAGGCCTCGATCAAATCCTCGCTGATACCGCGATCGCGCAACTCGGCCCTGATACGTACCGGACCCTGTCCCCGCTGCATTCGCGAACTGACAAAACTCTCGACAAATCGCTCGTCACTGAGCAGGCCTTCGCCAACCAGCTGCGTAATAACCTGCTCCACCAGTTCCGCGGCATACTCACGTTGCAACAGACGTTGTCGTAATTCCTGGCGACTGTATTCACGCCGCGCCAGCAGATCCATGGCCTTGACCCGGATTCGCTGACGCATACGTTGCTCATCAGTCCCGGCTGCGGCGATATCGATATCCAGCCCCGCCATTTCCCTGATCTGATCCGGTCAGTCAGTCCGGACCCATCAGGCCAGTTCTTCCTCCAGCTCTTCAGCCAGACGTTCATTGGATTTTTTCACCGTCAGTAACCGGGCGCGAATGGCCTGTTCAATCTCTTCCGCCATGTCCGCATGCTCCTTCAGAAACTCGCGCACATTATCCTTGCCCTGGCCGATACGTTCACCATTGTAGCTGTACCAGGCACCCGCCTTGTCAACCAGGCCTTCCTTGACCCCCAGTGAGATGATCTCACCCAGACGTGAAATGCCCTCGCCATAGAGGATATCGAATTCAGTCTGTTTGAACGGTGGTGCTACCTTGTTCTTGACTACCTTGACACGGGTCTCGTTGCCGACGACTTCATCACCCTTCTTGATCGCACCGATACGACGAATATCCAGGCGTACCGAGGAATAGAACTTCAGGGCATTTCCACCGGTGGTCGTTTCCGGATTACCGAACATGACCCCGATCTTCATACGCAGCTGATTAATGAAGATCACCATGGTGTTCGAGCGCTTGATATTAGCGGTTAATTTACGCAAGGCCTGGGACATCAGGCGGGCCTGCAGGCCCATGTGTGAATCACCCATATCCCCCTCGATCTCGGCCTTGGGCGTCAGCGCCGCCACCGAGTCAACAACGACGACATCCACGGCCCCTGAGCGCACCAGCATATCGGTGATCTCCAGAGCCTGTTCACCGGTATCAGGTTGCGATACCAGCAAATCGTCGACATTGACACCCAGCTTCTCGGCATAGGTCGGATCCAGCGCATGCTCGGCGTCGACAAAGGCCGCCGTGCCGCCCAGCTTCTGGGCTTCGGCGATAACCTGCAGCGTCAGTGTGGTCTTGCCGGAGGATTCGGGACCATAGATTTCGATGACACGGCCGCGTGGCAGGCCGCCGATCCCCAGGGCGATATCCAGTCCCAGCGATCCGGTTGATATCGCCTCGACATCGCGCACGACACCGCCATCGCCCATACGCATGACTGAACCCTTGCCGAACTGCTTTTCGATCTGACCCAATGCCGCAGTTAATGCCTTCTTTTTATTGTCGTCCATCCTTTCCTCCATACCCTCTCCACAGAAAGGGCTCATTAGCTATTTATGTAGACCCGTACCTTGAACAGACTGTTTCAGCAAAGCCCTGACCGGCTCGCGTCAGCGTTTGCACAAAACCTGTCATCTGGGAAGCGGTTAGACCTTCGCCGCCACATCCAGCACCATTTCAGGGGCCGATTATCCCACAAATCACGGCGACCAGACCAGTGAAGATATCAGTCCTGCATCAGGCGCCGGTCAACGGCCAGCTACGCAACAGTGGGTAACGGACACCCTCGGGCGTCGATACCGACTCCATCAGGGCGAACTCGTTCAGTGTCCATTCGACCGCTTCGATATGCCCTCCCCTCGGCCCCCGGGCAAGTTTCCGCGCCATAGTCACATGGGGGCGGTAGGCACGCTGCTCCAGCGACACATCACAAGAGGCCAGGCCCCTATACAGACTTTCAACCAGCGCGGATAATGCACCCGGCAGCGCCATTGGATCCGGCATGGCCCACAACATGCGCTTGCGCGGCCAGTAACCGAGGCGATCGAGCCTGAGCGAAAAGGCCGGCATCACCACACTGGCCGCGACCTGTTCGATACAGGCCTGCGTCTCGGCGGTAACACTGCCCAGAAACACCAGCGTTATATGCAGGTTATCACACGGCACGGCACCCGCGCCGCCGGCGTTTAATTCAGGACAGTGCTCCTTGACCACATTGGCCAGACGCCGGCGCTGCGCCAACAGGGGATACAGGGCCAGAAACAACCGCCGCCGGGGCGGCTTATGGCCAGCCGTCAAGGACATCCAGCACTCCCTGTAGCGAGGCCATAATGGCCTGGGTACAAATCTGTTCGCGATTACCCGGAAAATGCTCGAGCTGACAGCAGGTTTCCCGCCCCAACGCCGCCCACGCCAGCCATATGGTACCCACCGGTTTCTCCAGCACCGCGCCACCCGGACCCGCAATACCGGTAACAGCCAGGCTGATCTGAGAATGACTGTGACGTAGCGCCCCCTCGGCCATGACCCGGACCGTCTGTTCACTCACGGCACCGTATTGCTGCAATAGTTCATCCGGCACGCCGAGCATCTCCTCCTTCGAACGGTTGCTGTAGGTGACAAAACCGCGCTCAAACCAGTTTGAACTACCGGGCATCGAGGTCAAGGCCTGTGCCACGCCACCGCCGGTGCAGGACTCGGCCGTCGTTAGGTACAGGCCATGACGAACCAGCAACTCAGCAATCTGCCGGACCAACTGTTCTAATTGACTGTCCATAATGTCCACACCTTAGCAAAAGCTGTACATCCATCTCTTTTCCTCTATCGCCGGGAAGCAGCATTAATGCATCCTTACGCCCATCTATCTGATAAATATCGTATAATTAATCCAGTTACCAGTAGCCCATAGCGTCTCAGAGAAAACCATCATGACCAGCAACCGTCATACACCAGCCAACAAGCGGGGCGCTGAAACAGACCTTCAACAGGTCCTGCAACAAGGCAATCTTCTTTTACAGAAAAAAAATTACCGCCAGGCCCTTGAGATTTGCCATCGCTATCTCGAGACCGCACCGAACAGCACAGACATACTTAACCTTGCAGGAATCATATCAGATCATAACAACCAGCGCCTCGAGGCAGCAGATTATTTCCGCCGTGCAATCAAGATCGAACCCGACAATGCTTTGCTGCACTGCAATCTCGCCAATACCTTGAAAAAATCAGGACATATCCAGGAAGCCATAACGGCCTATCAAACTGCCTTGAGGTACGCCCCCGGTCATCAGACGATATTACTCGATCTCGGCAACCTCTACATGTATAGCGGGAATCACACCGCCGCCGTGCAAATTTTTCAGCAACTACTCAACATTAATCCCGGGCACGGCACGGCATTTCATCAACTTGAGCAGTATTATAAGACTATCCTGGGTAATAACCCGGATGATATCGGCGCCCTGTGCAATCTCGGCGTGGCGCTCAAGCTCGTCGGCCGCTTCGAAGAAGCCCTGCAATGTTTCATCAACGCAAACAACATCGCACCTGACGACAGCAATGCCCTGAGGTTGCTTGGCGATATCTATTATTTACTCGACAGACCTGCGGAAGCCGAACCCGTTTATCGCCAGGCGACCGAACTGCGGCCGGACGATGCAGCGTTACACAGCAACCTCGGCATCGTCCTCGACAACCAGGGAAAATCGACAGAGGCGATAGAACAATACAGAAAGGCCATTGCCATAGACCCCGCCTTCGCACAGGCACACAAATTATTGGCCTATGCTAACAAACACGATGAATATGACCAGGACATAAAGGCTATGGAAAATCTATTGGCCTCCGCGTCACTCACTAACATGCAGAAGGCCGCCTTGAATCTGGGACTGGGCAAGGCTTACGAGGATTTGCGCGATTACGACAACTCATTCACTTATTATGCAGATGCCAACACACTGGAAAGGATAAGCAAACACTATGATACCGCAACTGACGAACGATTGTTCGACAACATTATTCAGACGTTCAACCGTGCTTTATTCGAACGTCTAAAAGGTTGCGGCCATGAAGACAGCAGGCCTGTCTTTATCGTCGGTATGCCGCGTTCGGGCACCACCCTGCTGGAACAGATACTGGCAAGCCACCCGGACGTCAATGGTGCCGGCGAACTCCATCATCTGGGTAATATCATTCGCGGTTATTTCAACACAGAATTACACAGCCATTTTCCGGAAAATATGGAGCGAGTAACATGCCATGTCCTGTCGGAACTGGGCCGGCAATACAGCACCAAGACGATACAGCTGACCGATAATGCCAGGTATTTTACCGATAAAATGCCGCATAATTTTCTCTACATAGGTATGATTAAACTGATGCTTCCTGCCGCCAGGATTATTCACTGTACACGCAACCCCCTGGACACTTGCCTGTCGTGTTATACGAACAGCTTCAGGGGAACACATCTCTATTCGCACAAGTTGGATGAATTGGGACGATACTACAGCCTTTATCATCGATTGATGCGACACTGGCATCAGATAGCGGACCTCGATATTGTTGATGTTTCCTATGAAACACTTATCAACGACCAGGAATCCGAGACCCGCCGCCTGCTTGATGCCTGTGGGCTGCCGTGGAACGATAGCTGTTTATCCTTCCACAAAAATGAACGCACCATCATGACCACCAGCGTACGCCAGGTCAGGCACGGACTGTACAACAGGTCTGTCCGGCGCTGGAAGCATTTTGAGCCCCGCCTGACACCCCTGATCGATGCCCTCCGTAGTGGCGGAGTTGACGAGGCATCATGGCTTTAGATAAATACCATTGCCTCCCTGTGATTGCCAGACTGCCAAATTGTCTACCATTAATCACCAGCGCGGTATTCAACCGCCGCGGAGTGTACCGACTCACTACAGCAGCGTATGATACAGCGTCGGAACCGTACTTTAACTAGCGGATGAAACTACATATAATCATGTTCTTAAACTATTTTTTGGTGCCTTCACATGGCTCGACATAAATCAGGCAGGCAACGCGACCGCACCCGGACAGCCATTACTCCAGCAGATACCAATAAAATCTTACAACAAGTAGATATTCTGCTTCAGCAGGGGCAAACCAAAGAAGCCGCAAAAATCTGCAAGAAAACGCTTAAAAAAATACCTGATGAGCCTGCCTTATTAAATGTAATGGGCTATCTGGATTCATTATTGGGCAAATCCAGCGACGCTGAAAAACACCTTGAGCGTGCCACCCAGATTGCACCCAATAATGCTAATTATCATTATAATCTTGGTAAGATTTTTTTACTGAACAGCAAGCAGGATAAAGCTATCGCCAGTTTTAATGCGGCCCTGGCTATTAATCCTAATTTTTCAAAATCTTATTTCAGCATTGCCAAGATATTGGAACAGCGCAACCAGCTTACCGAGGCCATCGATTATTACAATCAATCCTTGCGCTGCAATCCACATCAGGCCGAAGCCCATTATAATCTCAGCACAATCTATCGTACACTACATCAACTAAAAGATGCCTACCAGCATTGCTGCGAGGCAATCAATCTCAGACCGAATTACGCTCTGGCTTACGACAGACTGGGGACCATTTTGTCTGAATCAAATAGATTACATGAATCTCTCAAATACCATAAACAAGCCCTGCGCTATGACCCCGGTCTGGCAGAAGCACATTATAATCTCAGCGTCGCATTAAAAGAGCTTGATCAATTGACAGAAGCCTTGGATCACTGTCGTGAGGCCATAAATCTTCAACCTGGATATGCGCTGGCCTATAGTTTACTTGGCTTCATTTACGCAGAACAATATGACTGGCAAAGCGCCATAAAATACCAGCATAGCGCCATAGAACTACAACCCGATGAAGCATTATTCTACGAAAAACTGGCCATCATCTACATGAATCAAGGCGATCTCATAAATGCTCGCAAATATTTTCAACAGGCCATAGATAGGCAGCCAGACTCTGCCAGGGCCATCTATAGTCTGGCCATGATATCGACACACGACGTCGATGACCCTGCTATCGCTACCATGCAGAAACTATACAACCAAACCGAAACCAACCCGGAAAACAGGATTCTACTGGAATTCGGACTCGGCAAAGCCTATGATGATGCGGGCGAATATGATTTGGCTTTTAATTACTATCTGCAGGGCAACCAGCACTACCGAACGAAGATAAATTACAATCTTGAAAAACATTTCGCTTTCGTTAAGGATTTAATGGAATTGCTTGATACCGACCTGCTTAGTCAATCCGAAATGTATGGCAGCAACGATTCCACACCCATTTTTATAATTGGCATGCCTCGCTCCGGGACAACATTAATCGAACAAATATTATCAATGCACTCCGATGTGACCGCTGCCGGAGAGAAAAAATTTTTACCATACCTCTATGTTCAGGAATTAGACGCAGAAAATACCGAAGAAAGACGAAAGAAATGCAGTAAACAATTATTTGAAACGATAGGTAAAAAATATATAAAAAAGTTACGGCAATTTCTACCGACAACTAAACACATCACCGACAAAATGCCACACAACTTTCTTTATGTTGGCCTTATCGCCCTGGCATTACCGAAAGCGAAAATCATCCATTGTCAACGTAACCCTGTGGATACTTGCTTATCCTGCTTCACAAAACTCTTCGAGTTAGGACATTACTATAGCTATGACCTTCAGGAACTAGGTAACTACTATAGTTCTTATCAGGAAATTATGGCCCATTGGCACAAATTATTACCCGGCAAGATACTAGACGTCCAGTATGAAAACATAATTAATGACCTGGAGCCTGAAGCAAAAAGACTGATCAATTACTGCGACTTGCCCTGGAATAACTCCTGCCTTGAATTTTATCGCTCAGACCGACCCGTGAAAACGGCCAGTCTAAATCAGGTTAACAAGCCCATCTATAGAAATTCCATGCAACGCTGGAAGCATTACGAACGACACCTGGAACCGCTGCTTGCAATCCTCAACAAATCCTCAAAAATATAACGGCATGATTACATCAACCATAGATCCAGGGTTGCAATCTTTATCCATCATTAAAAATCACATATAATAGTGATTCCAAATAACTTTTTGGCGAATGGATATGGCTCGACATAAATCCGGCAGGCAACGCGGCCATCCACAGACAGCCACTACTCATGCGAACGTCAATTCCGCCATAGAGCAGGCAAATCTGCTTCTCCGGGAGGGACAACTGCAACAGGCTATTTCGATCTGCCGGAAAAAGCTCAAACAAATGCCCGATGAGGTACCATTGTTAAACATGTTGGGCATCCTCTATGCAAAATTCAATAAACCTGATGCTTCCGAGAAATACCTTAGACGAGCAATACAACAAGCGCCCGACAATGCCGGGTTTCATTACAATCTCGGCAAAGTACTATCCCAATCCGGGAGAACTGATAAAGCCCTGGACAGTTTTCGGGCTGCCATAGCAATTAATCCGAACTTCACCGAACCCTATATCAGTATTGGCAATAGTCTTAGACAGCAAGGTCGACTCGATGACGCGGTCAGCAGTTATCAACAGGCCCTCCATCGCAATCCGGATTTACCCGAAGTACATTACAATCTCAGCATCATTTATAAAGAGCTTGGCCAGACGGCTGCAGCCGAGGAACATTGCCGCCAGGCCCTGCGGCTCAAACCGGATTACGCCCTGGCATACAACCACCTCGGCTCGATCCTCAGCGAACAAGACAAGTTGCAGGAAGCAATCCATCATTATCAGCTGGCCATACACTATGATCCAGCACTGGCAGAAGCACATTACAATCTGGCCCTGAGTTACAAGCAGCTCGGCCAATTGCCGCTGGCCATCGATCACTGCCGGGAAGCCCTGAAACTCGAACCCGGCTTCGCCCAGGCCAATAATCTACAAGGCATGCTCCTGTCAGAACAGAACAAACCAAAGGAAGCTATCCACTATCACCAGCAGGCTATAACCCTGGAACCCGAATCGTCCAAATTTCAAAACAGCCTCGGTATCACCTATATGACAGACGGCGACCTCGAGCAAGCCCGTCAATGCTTCCAGCAGACGATCGCCAGAGAACCCGCTTATGTAAAAGCCCACTATCACCTGGCCATGTTAAAAAAACATAATGCTGATGATCCGGAAATAACCGCCATGCAGTCCCTGCTCAAGAAACCCGGACTCAGCATTGATGATAAAATCCAGCTGGAATTTGCCTTGGGCAAGGCCTGCGATGACGCGGAACTATATGATGACGCATTCAATTACTTTCACCAAGGTAATCAGGACAAGTGGGCGCAGCTCGACTACGATCCCAGCCACTATGCTTCGTTCATAAATTCATTAATGGAATCGTTTGATACCGAATTATTCACCAGCTTGAAACAATACGGTAATCGTGATGCGTCGCCTATTTTTATTGTCGGTATGCCCCGCTCCGGCACCACTCTCATTGAACAAATCCTGTCCACCCACCCTGATATCCATGCCGGTGGTGAACTGGCGATACTGGAACCGCTCTTTCGCAAATACTTTCATGTCGACACATTAAACAGCGAAATCCATCGGGCGGGTAACGAAATGTTCCACGAATTTGGTCAGCAATATGTCGATGAGCTTCGCAAGCTTGATTCAGAGGCCAGGCATATTACAGACAAAATGCCACATAACTTCAACTATATCGGCCTCATCGCTCTGGCCTTACCAAACGCAAAAATAATCCACTGTCAACGCAATCCCATTGACACCTGCCTGTCCTGTTATACAACACTGTTCACCTCGGAACATCCTTACAGCTATAACCTTGAGGCACTCGGAAATCATTATCTGCTTTACCAGAAAGTCATGACATACTGGCAAGAATTATTACCGGATAGAATGTTGAGCATCCAGTATGAAGATGTCGTAGCCGACCTGGAATCGCAAACTCGGCGTCTGGCAAAGCATTGCGGTCTGCCATGGAGTAATATATTCCTGGATTTTCACCACTCGAAGCAGCCCGCTAAAACAGCCAGTCTGGACCAGGTCAACAAACCCATTTACAACAGCTCGGTGCAGCGCTGGAAACATTACGAACGATTCTTGCAGCCGCTACTGGATGTGATTAACCAATACTCATAACCATAAACACCCAATTAGCTATCATGAATCAACTGATCGTTTTATTCCAGAAATTCCTGCCCCACCACATGCTGTCACGGATAATGCAGGCCATTACCCGCATTCGTCTGCAGCTGCTCAAGGATTTATTTATCCGTACCTTCATCCATCTGTACAAGGTCGATATGTCCGAGGCCGTACAGCCCGACCCGAAACAGTACCCGCACTTCAATGCGTTCTTCACCCGCGCCCTCAGGCCCGAGGTGCGCCCCATTACCAGTGAGGCCAACAGCATCATTTGCCCGGTCGACGGCGCGGTCAGCCAGGCCGGTGAAATCAGGAACGGCCAGCTGTTTCAGGCCAAGGGTTTTGATTACAGTCTCACCAGCTTGCTCGGTGGCGCCAATGACATGGCCGGTCTGTTTCATAATGGCAGCTTCGCAACACTCTATCTTTCACCACGCGACTATCATTGCATCCATATGCCCATCAGCGGTCACCTGGAGGAAACCATCTATGTCCCGGGGCGTCTGTTCAGTGTTAACCGCCGCACCACCCATCACCTGCCCAACCTCTTTACACGCAATGAGCGCCTGGTAACGCTGTTCACGACCGAGGCCGGACCCATGGCACTGGTCCTGGTCGGGGCCTTGTTTGTTTCCGGTATCGAGACCGTATGGCAGGGTATGATTACACGATCATATGTCGAGCCACAGCGCCAGCGCTTTCGCCAGGGCATCGATTCCCCGGTAACCCTGCAACGCGCCGAGGAGATGGGTCGCTTTAACATGGGCTCTACGGTCATCGTCCTGTTTGATCAACGGGTATCCATGTCCACCACCCTCAAGGCGGATACACCGGTACGCATGGGACAACTGCTCGGTCAGTGGCAGACCTGACAGTCCATACGAGCAGGAATATACTCAGACCATGCGCCCGGATAATCAGGAATTGATCGAATTACTCGCACCACGGACGGGGCATCCTTATCTGCGCCAACGCCTCGGCATCGAGGCCGAGGCCGAACACCGGGTCTTTCACAGGGGAAGATCATTATTCCATATCGAGAATATGGACTCGTTACACGGGCTGATTCGCCTGTTCACCCGCTTGACCCTGCTGCATAAGCGTGGCCGCTGCAACGCCCTGGATATCCAGGTACGCCATAACATCTTTTCGCTTGCCCACCTGCCGCCCGCCTTCGACGGTTATACGATACTGCAGCTCAGTGACCTGCATGTTGATATGAACAGTGAATTTCCGGCGGCATTACATAAACAACTGCTGGGAATGGAATATGATCTGTGCGTGATGACCGGTGATTACCGCTACCTCACCCACGGCCCCTGGGACAGGGTGATGGAGGGCCTGCAGGTGATACGCCCTGCAATCAACAAACCGGTCTACGCGGTGCTCGGCAACCATGACTCTTTACGCATGACGCCGGCGATAGAGGCGCTGGACATCCGCCTGTTACTGAATGAGTTTGTACCACTGAACCACAACCAGGAAACAATCTATCTCGCCGGTATCGATGACCCGCACTATTTCCGCACAGACAACCTCGATCGCGCCAGTGCGGCTATCCCCGCTGATGCCGCTTCAGTGTTACTGGCACACAGCCCCGAGATCTTCCGCCAGGCGACCCATGCCGGTTTTGACGTTATGTTATGTGGACATACCCATGGCGGGCAGATTCGACTGCCGGGAGGTGTGGCTTTAACCTATAATGCCAAATGCCCTCGTCGGTATTGCGCCGGTGCCTGGCAACATCACCTCTTACAGGGTTATACCTCAGCCGGCACCGGTTCATCGATTGTCGACCTGCGCTTCAACTGCCCGCCCGAGATCACCTTGCATCGATTGAAGTGTGGGTGAGGAGTGAGGGGTGAGGGGGTGTAGGAGCGGCTCCGCCGCGATAATCGTTTAGTAGCACCCAGGCATCGCGGCGGAGCCACTCCTACATCTTTTAAGGTTTTACTTAGCGTGTGACTATTCTTAATTCCAGTACTTAATGTAGACCGCTTGTTTAAATTTTCTCCTAACTCCTCACCCCTCACCCCTCACTCATTACCCATTACTCATCACTCAGCACTCAGCACTCAGCACTCAGCACTCAGCACTCAGCACTCAGCACTCAGCACTCAGCACTCAGCACTATTTTTACCAGGTCCAGTTACCATAGCCGGGGATACTAACGGTATCATCATCATAAACACCCTTGTCGGCCTGCTGATGGCAGGCATCACAATAACTCAGTGATCTCACCTTATCATTCGGCTTGATCAGTCGCGCCGGGATCTCATGATGCTTGCGGTGAATATAAGGCACTTCGGTAATACGCAGTGGCGTTGCCCCATTCAGTGATGCCATGATCTTGCGTGATCGTTTGTAATAAGACGTCTCGGCCGCATCCTTTTCCAGCAGTTTCAGTAACTGCAAACGCAATTCCTCATCCAGTTCCGCATTTTCGCCGAAGTGATCTTCGAGGGCCTTGGGGGCCAGCAGCTTTTTCCACGACCCTGACGGCAACAGTCCCGGTTGATAGGGAAAATGACAGGCTCCGCATTCTTCCTTATAGGTCTCACTGGCTACCGGAGCCACTTCATTCCTGCGTTCAAGACTTAGCAACCAGGAAGCGAAACCACCCTCATCTGCACTGACGGTACTACCGGCGCAGACAATGATTAACAACAAGATACCCGTAATGACTCGACAACTATTCATGTCATATCCATAGATTATTTAAGGGACAGAAATTTCAGGACATCACCTTTTTCCTGGGCCGTACATTCTCGCCCCAGGGTCCATTTACAATTGCGCTTAAACCATTTTTCAACCTTTTTCCGGTCAGTGAAGCGCTCCTTGTTAACCGACGGGGCCATGGGATCAATTACCTTGCCGGTTCTGGCATGTTCACCGGACTGGGTCAGATCCTTGCCGTGACACACGGTGCAATCCCGCATCTTGCCGTCTTTGGCGGGCGTCTGCCTGAACCACAGATCCTTGCCACGTTTGTCATCCAGGGGCAGACTGCTCCGGGCGCCGTAATAGCTGAATAACTCCGGCAATGACGTCGGGATTGTCTTGCCAGCCGCCATGACCGCAGTCGTGGTAAAAAACAGGGTCACCATCAAGAAGCGATGCATTGGAACTCCATTACTGAATTGATTAAGTACTCGATGTTAGAACTACCAGACCATCTTGATACCCAGCGCCATGCTGGCCGCACCAAAACTGCCATAGCCTGAATGACCCTCATCCGGCGCCAGATCAACAGCCTTGGCATAACCCAGCGTACCCAGCGTGGTCAGCAACATATGCAGATTATCGGGATCACTGAAACCGTTCGCCAGACTGATATCATCCCAGTGAAAAATCAGACCAGTCAAAACCGCCGCCCCACCCAGTCCGGCCGCCAGCTTGGCCAACTGGCCATGGGTACCGCCGTCTGTGCCTTCCGCCTCACCGGAGGCCAGCAGTGTCAGGCCGGCGGCACTGATCGAACCGATACCAAGGTACTTGTGCACCTTGTTAGCCGTCAGCCAGCGTTCGTGGTAAGGCTCGTTGACACTATCCGCGCGACCGGCAGATGAGGAGGACATACCGTCAGCTGCGCTGGCGAGTTGCAAGTCGGCGAGCGGAGAGGCTGTGGCGATGATGTTTTCGTGGTCTATCGGCACAGGTTCCTGGGCCATGACAACGAAAGCGGGGAACAGCAGCAGACAGAATAAAGTCCAGTAACGTAACATTATTATTTACCTTGTTCGTTGTAGCGGAACACACAGCCTTTATTCAGTGCATTTTTTATAGCCGTTAAACATGGATAAAACCAGGTTTTCCCGGTGTTGGACGCTGGCCAGCACGACACCGGAGACGTGTAGTAATACCATCACCCAGACGACATCCACGGCCAGGCGATGAAAATCAGTGAGTCGGTAGGCCCATGCATCACTCAACCCGGCAGTCAAACCCAGCAAAGGCCCCTCATATTCGATAGCGGCCGATATTACTAGACCGGACAACGCGACGGCAACCAGTAACAGCAACAATCCGATTACCATCATGCCACCGGCGGGATTATGTCCAAGATGTCGTACCGGATTACCCCGTATGATCGAATGCAGATATTGCATTACCGTTTGCGGGTGATGAACAAAACTGGCAAAGCGGGCATGTGTGCTGCCGATGAGACCCCAGACACCGCGCATGACAAGCAGGGCGCATAATAGATAACCGCACAGCATATGCACTTCCTGCATGCCTGTCTTTATCGCTCCATAGGCGACAACGAAGGACAGTAACAATAACCAGTGGAAGGAACGTACGATAGGATCCCACACCTTGATGCGGGTCTGACTGATTGTACTCATAGCAACCGGATGCTCCTTGCCAGCGCCCATATACCTACCGTTCGGGCATGGATGTCACTATGCCGGTTACGGTCATCCTCAAACCGGGCACAGATTAGAGACCTAATCTTAATAAAACATTAACGCGGTGATCGCGCGACCGGACCCGGCAACGCCGCCCGTCCTCAATAGGGTTGTTTGCGTACGCCGAGCCAGTACAGGAACCGGGACAGAAACAAGGCCAGCACCAGAAACAATAAAACGATGACAATCACCTCTATCAGCGCCAGGCCCAGCGGCACCGCCAGTACCGCTACCGGTAATAACGATTCCAGCAGATAATCAAATCCCAGCGCCATACTGCTGGCCTGCATGCCCAGACGACGTTTGATAAAACTGGTAAGCAGGTCTCCACTCATCGTCAGTGCGGCAAACAACAACCCGAATGCAAATGACAGACCCAGCAACCAGGCCATCACCGCGGTCAGCAGCAGTGACGCAAACAGCCCGCGCCAGGTCTTTGACGCACCCAGCAACGGCTGACCGTCGGCCAGAATCAGACCGCCATCAATAGGCCGGTAAAGGCGATGCCGCAATAAACGCCGCGCCAGTATCGGCGCGCCGTTGGCGACAATCAGTAATAACAGGACCTGGCCAATAAGCGGATAATTCAAGCCGGCATATCCATCAGGGGCAGGTAAACACAGATCCGCGCACCCTGCCAACGACCGCGGTCTATACTTAAACGGCCCGCATAGGCCGCGACGATATCCTGGACCACAGCCAGCCCGATCCCCTGGCCCCCAACCGTCGCAGCGCCCGTTTCATCCGCCCGGCCGTCGACATCGGGCCGGATGCGGGTGCCACGTTGCAGGACATGCTCGCGTAAATGCTCGTCGATGCCCGGCCCGTCATCCTCAACGCAGCACTCGAATACCGGGCCTGAGCGGTCTGTGGCGGCAGAGACCTCTGCGGTTAACAACAATCGGTGACGGCCATATTTATAGGCATTGTCGAGCAGATTACCCAGCAGTTCCATCAGGTCCTGGCGATCGACCTGGACCTGCAGGTCCGCATCGACCAGGCATTCAGCAGACATGCCCTTGTCGTAATAGACCTTGTCCAGCGCATCCATGACCTTACCGGCCACCGCGGCCACCGACACCGGTGTCGCCAGCGCCGTGCGTCCAGCCGCCGCCGCACGCTGAAGCTGGTAATCGACGATCTGCACCATATGGTCGATCTGCTCACGCACCAGCGCCTGTTGCGGTCGGGATGATTCGAGATCGCCGCGCACCAGCGCCAGCGGCGTCTTCAGGCTGTGGGCCAGATCCCCCAGCGCATGCCGGTAGCGTTGCAATTGAAGTCGCTGCGTCTCCAGCAACGCATTCAGATTGGCCGTCAGGCCACGCAATTCCTGCGGATAGTCCTGCTGCAGGCGCTGTTGACGGCCATTGTTGATCTGCATCAATTCGACCGCCACTCGTCGTAACGGCGCCAGCCCCCAGCGCAGGATGCTACCCTGTACCAGCAGGAGCCCGGCGGCCACGGCCGCCAGCCAGCCCCACAGCAGGCGCCTGAAGGCCGCTATCTGCTCATCAAAAGCCTGGCGATGTTCAGCCACGGTAAAGGTGTATCCGCGGTCAAATACGGCCTTGTCGTCCCAGCTGATACCGAGACTGAAGACAAACACGGGCAGACCGGCCTTTAAACGGGTCTGATACAGGCGCTGCTGTCCACGTGCCAGCGATGCGGCAATGATCTCATCGCCAGACAATGACAACGAGCGCCAGCTGTCTCGATGATCATTGCGGACGACCTGGCCATACAGGCCTGAGTCCGGGGTAAAAAAACGTGTCTCGGCCAGGGCATTGGCGAGATAAACCGTGCCATCGTCGTGTTGTTCCAGCGCCGCGATCAGGGCGATGACCTGGCCCTGCAGACGGTCAAACACGGCCTGCTCGGCACTGTGTCGATAGGCACGTTCCAGTACCAGACCGGTGATACCAAAAAATGCGGCCAGCACGACAGATGCAGCCAGCAACAGGCGCCGGTTCAGCGACATTGTCACAGCGTATTCTCCCCGTTACTGGCGGATACGTCATGACAGTCCAGCGAAAAACGGTAGCCCCGGCCGCGCAGGGTTTCTATCGGCTGCAATCGCTGCTGCGGATCCAGCTTGCGTCGCAGTCGACCGATAAAGACCTCGATGACATTACTGTCACGATCGGCCTCTTCATCATACAGGTGCTCGCTCAACTCCGTCTTCGACAGGACCTGCCCGGCGTGCAGGACAAGATACTCCAGCGCCTTGTATTCAAAGGCCGTCAGTTCCACCGACTCGCCGTCGATATGGACCAGCTGGCTGCGGGTATCGAGCTGCAACGGCCCGCATTGCATTACCGGCCGGGTCCAGCCCTGGTCCCGCCGCATCAGGGCGTTCAGCCTCGCCAGCAGTTCCTCGATATGAAACGGTTTAACCAGATAGTCGTCGGCACCGGCCTCCAGCCCTTCAACCTTGTCCTGCCAGCGCCCCCGCGCTGTCAGGATCAGGATCGGGAAACGCCGCCCCTGATCACGCAATTTCCTGATCAGTTCTATACCGGACAGGCCGGGCAGTCCCAGATCAATAATACCGATATCACAGGGATATTCGCTGCCGGCAAACAGGCCCTCGGGACCATCCGCCGCCGCATCAACGGCATAACCCTGCTGGCGTAATTGTGCCGCCAATTGTTCACGTAGTGTCGTCTCATCCTCAACTACCAGGACCCGCATGTTATCTCCTGCTCATGCTTTCCCCCCACCTTACCATGAGGCTCCAGTGTAATCGAAGCGATCTGAATGACACCTCCATGAGCCATGGAAAAACATGGGCGGAGACATAACTGTCGTATTCACGACACATGTCCCCGCCCATATCCGCCAACCATGTTCGACGTCCCCCCGCATACCCTGCGGTTGATTGTTTGTTTTCGCAAATCACCGACACGACTATTCCAGGGACAAAACAAAATCCACCAGTGACTCGATGTTGGCATCCGATACCCGTGGTGAATACGGCGGCATCGGCACCCCGCCGGTTACCTGTAACCAGTTACCCTTGCCGCCGCGTTTTACCTTGTTGATCAATTGTGCCCGCGCACCATCGACATTCCGGTAACGGGCGGCAACATCACTCCAGGCCGGTCCGACCACCTTTTTTTCGACGCTGTGGCAGGCCAGACAACCGCTCTGGCGCGCCAGATCCAGGCCCTGTTCTGCGGCCTGAGTGGCCAGCGGAGTCATCGCGGCCGCGATGACCAGTCCAGCTATTGCATACCATTGTATTTTCATGATGGGGTCTCCGTTAATAAGCTATTGTTAAATCGGCGTTTTCTGATACCTGCGCAGCACCGATTCTTCAACGTCAGTGTAGCGGGAGGTCGCTGAACCGGCGCTGAACAAGACTTGCCTTATGACGGCAAAGCGGGCTACACTGCGAATGAGAACTTTTTGAGAACATTATGCTGACGCGAAGAGAACAGGCTGCCTATGATTTCATCCGTGCCTTCATCACCCGGCACGGACACGGCCCGTTACTCAGCGAGATCGCCCTCGGCATCGGCATCCGCTCCAGGGGCACCGCCCATCGCTATGTCCAGGCACTGGCCAGGCGGGGCCTGATCCGCTTGCACGCGGGACGTCATCGCGGCATTACGCTCTGCCCTGACCCGGCGGAACCCGGTCCGGTCAATGACAATACCCTGCCCCTGCTCGGCCGCATCGCCGCCGGCCTGCCCATCGAGGCCATTCCCGACCAGGACAATGTCAATCTCAGCGATTTTTTCATGGGTCCCAACCGTTATGTGTTAAAGGTCCAGGGCGAATCGATGATCGAGGCCGGCATCCTTGACGGCGATATGGTCGTCATCGAACAATGCGATCACGCCGCCGATGGCGATATGGTCGTGGCACTGATCGACAATAACGAGGCCACACTGAAATACCTGCACAACAATGGCGATGGCAGCGTAACGTTAACACCGGCCAACAGTGCGATGGCGCCGATGATCTATGGCAGCGCGCGGGTCCGTATCCAGGGCGTTGTGGTCGGCCAGATGCGCAGCTACCGTTAACGCCCCCGCCACAAGCAAATGGGACATTTTATGTAGGAGCGGCTCCGCCGCGATGGACTCGGTTTAGCCCCGGCATATCGCGGCGGAGCCGCTCCTACATTTTTTTCACAGCGGGCTGCGGAGAATTGAACCCAATCAAATTAAATCAGCATGACATGAGCAACACCAACAACGATATCATGGATCACTGTCCCGTCATCTGGCCCCGCGCCATTATTCATCTGGACATGAATGCCTTTTTCGCCGCCGTCGAACAGCGCGACTTTCCGAAACTGCGCGGCAAACCGGTCGCCATCACCAATGGCAACACCGGCACCTGTATCATCACCTGTTCCTACGAGGCCCGTAATTACGGCATCCATACCGGCATGCGCCTGCAGCAGGCGCGGCGCCTGTGTCCCGAGATCATCCAACGTCCGGCACGGCCCCGGACCTATGCCGCCGTGTCGACCACCATCATGCATCTGTTGCGCGATATTACTCCCGATCTCGAGGTGTTCTCGGTCGACGAGGCCTTTCTCGATGTCACCCACTGCCAACGCCTGCATGGCACGCCACCGCATATTGCCCTGATAGCCAAGACCCGCATTTTCAAGACTACCGGTCTGCTGTGCTCGGTCGGCATCAGCGGTGACAAGACCACCGCCAAGTTTGCCGCCAAGCTGCACAAACCTAACGGTCTGACGATCATCCCGCCGTGGCAGGCCCGCGAACGGCTGCGCAACGAACCGGTCACGGCCCTGTGCGGTATCGCCGCCGGTATCGGTCAGTTCCTGGCCCGGCACGGCGCCATCACCTGCGGCGATGTCGGCCAACTGCCGGTCAGTGTGTTGGCACGCCGTTTCGGCAATCTCGGCCGGCGTATCTGGCTGATGTGCCAGGGTGAGGATCCGGACAAGATCCACCTCGACGTCGCCGCACCCAAGTCCATGGGCCATGGCAAGGTCGTACCCCCCGACACCCGTGACCATGATGTGCTGTTGACCTACCTGCAACATATGAGCGAAAAACTGGGCGCGCGGCTGCGCCGTCATGACATGGAAGCACAGCATTTTTTTATCGGCCTGCGCGGCAAAAATAGCTGGATCAGTGAAACGCTGCATACCGCCACGCCGACGCAGCAGGGCACGACTATCCTGAAACTGTGCCGCTATCTGCTGCGCAATCACTGGCACGGCGAAGGCATCCATCAGATCCAGGTCACCGCGCTGCACCCCAGCCCCCGCGGCCAGCAACTGGAACTGTTCACTGACGTTGACACCCATCCCGACCATAACCACGTCATGGATGCCATCAACAGACACTACGGCGAATTCACACTGGCGCCGGCCCGGCTATTGAATCGTTCCGACATGCCCAACGTCATCGCCCCGGCCTGGAAACCCGATGGCCACCGGCAGACGATCGATTAAATAATTACCGGAGTCCATGCCTCTCAAAAACCAGCGAACAGCATCACTGATGTCAGATTATCTCCACCACTGGCGGGCCTGGGATCATAGGCATTACCACTGTAACTGGTATTCCATAGCTGTAACTCGACATTCATCGCTAACAACCAGGTGGCACCGAACATCAAGCGCCGATCCTCACTCGCCCCAAGCGCGGTGGAAGTACCATTATCGCCATGCAGATAACCCAGCAGCAGTGTGGCTTTATCCGGGATTACTCCCCATTCACCGGTGAGCGACCAGGCTGTCTTGTCGTTGACTTCGCTGTTGAACAGGTTGGATGCACCGGGCTTTGCCCGGCCATAGGTAAAGTAGAAACCTACCGGCCTGGCGCCCAACTCGCCCTGGGCCTGGGCATCTATAGCCCAACCATCGGTATCGATATCACCTCCGCTGGCGATACTACGAGATGCCTTGCCACCGAAATACTGAAAACCGAATCCGGTATCCCAGCCAGCGATCATAGGGGTCAGGACCCCTCGCAAATAATGAGCGGGACTGTTGACCGCGACGTTACCATGATCAGGTGTCCACAATGACAGGTTAACAAAACCGGCAACATTAGAGGCTACAAAAGCCACGCCCTCCGCGCTTCCTTCGCCCAGGCCGATAAATTGTTGTGCGGAAATGGCCTTGCGATCTTCGGCCACACGAATGAAACGCTGAGCACCCGTATTCAATAGTTCAAAACCGTAGGGCGCGCCGCCGCTATCCGTGGAGAACACCACGGCACCATAATTTGTGTCATTGACAAGATAATTGAGATGCATCTTATAGGAGCTGAACAGGGAAAAATCACCGGTAGTGGTATCGGCCGCACCAAAGGTCCCCAGTTCCAGCAAGAAGCCGATATTGCTGCCGCCACGCCCGCCTATCAACAGGGCTGCCTCATCGGGGAATTGCAGCTCCCCCACATCGGTTTCAGCACTTGAACCGTTGGTCTTCTGATACCTGATCTTTGTCAGCAGCGAGGTATTCAATGTTACCGGGATAGACAGGGTATCGTTTGCCTCAATGTTTTCCTGACCGCTTAGTGTATAGGCCTGTTGCTTGAACGCCCGGCCGAAACCGTTTAGTGCCGGGTAATCCTGATAATGACAGGACGAACAACCCATACTCGTCTGGCGGGTAAAGGCCGGAACAGCCGAGGCCGCTTGTGGAAGCAGCAGGCCTATAAGCAGCAGAATAAAACCAATGATCATCAAGGGTGGAACTACCATTTCTTGTTTTTCTTTATTCATCGCCATAACTCCTGTAGATAGCAGAGGTACGTTGAATAAACTAATACAACACATACATTACGTCTATCAATTTTTTCCCATCTGAAAGCCCAGCAGGGTGGGCAATGCTCACCCTACAGCACTCAGCACTCAGCACTCAGCACTCAGCACTCAGCACTCAAGTCCAAGTCCTATCCTTTACTCCTTACTCCTCACTCCTTACTCCTCACTCCTTACTCCTCACCCCTCACCCCTCACCCCTCACCCCTCACTCATTACTCCACCTGCAAGCGGGCGAACCAACTGACGATATGGCCCGGTTCGATCATGCCGGACAAATGCTCCAGAATAGTCTCGACCTTGTCCGGCTCATCGAAGAACTCGACCACGACCGGCAGATTCAGCGACATATCGAGCAGTTTGGATGAATGGAGGGCCCCGGACTTGCCGAATCCGGTGATACCGCGAAACACCGTCACACCGCGAACCTTCTCCCAGTCATGCAAACGCTTGAGTAGAGGGTCGATCATTTTCTCCGCTTCGGTGAGATAAATACGCACCATGGTTACATCCATTGTTTTCATAACTGCCTCCCGATCAATAATCCCAGCCCGGTTGCGAGCAGACACAGTGTGACGCTGAGTACGATATTCAGCAGCGCCTTAAGTTGTTCACCCTGCTCCAGCAGATTCAGGGTTTCGATGGAAAAGGTAGAAAAGGTGGTGAAGGCACCGAGCAGGCCGATCAACAAGGCCGCGCGCCATTCCGGTGACAGCTGGGTACGCTCGAGCAGATACACCGTCAGTATCCCCATCAGGAATGACCCGATGACATTAACGGCCAGGGTCCCGAATGGAAAACTGCGCCCGAACAGCAGATAAACGCTCTGCGAGGTCCAGAAACGCAACAGGGCGCCGCTGGCACCGCCAATCGCTATAGCCATAACCTGCATCACGGATTATATCTCCGGACGTTATCGCTGATATCAAAGGCCATCAATCAGAGGCCTCCTTGTGCGTTGCTGCAGGCCGGGTAGACGGCTGCGTTTGAACCTTGTTCGCCTGCCGGTCACGCTGTCTCAGGCGCTCCAGCTTTTCCGCGATGCGTTGTTCCAGCCCCCGCGCTACCGGGTGGTAATAGCGCCGCCCGGCGAGTTCATCCGGCAGATAGTTTTCCCCGGCCGCATAGGCATCCTCTTCGTCATGGGCATAACGATAAGTCTTGCCGTAACCGAGCCCCTTCATCAGCTTGGTCGGGGCATTGCGCAGGTGCAGCGGCACCTCCAATGATCCCTGTGAACGAACATCACTGATGGCCGCATTGTAGGCCATATAAACCGCATTACTCTTGGCTGCACAGGCCAGATAACTGACGGCCTGGGCCAGGGCCAGTTCACCTTCCGGACTGCCCAGGCGTTCCTGGGCCTCCCAGGCATTCAGTGCCAGCGTCAGCGCCCGCGGATCGGCATTACCAATGTCCTCGCTAGCCATGCGCACGACACGCCGGGCGATATAGAGTGGATCACAGCCACCGTCGATCATCCGCGCCAGCCAGTACAACGCCGCATCCGGGCTGGAACCACGCACCGACTTGTGCAGGGCCGATATCTGGTCATAGAAGGCCTCGCCACCCTTGTCAAAGCGACGCAAGGTACCACTCAGGACCTCGTTAACCAGTTGTTCACTGACAATACGCTGACCCGCCTGTTCAGGCACCAGATCAGCGATGATCTCGATAAAATTCAGGGCCCGGCGCGCATCCCCATCAACGGCCTGCGCCAGCCGTAGCCGCAGTGGGCGCTCCATCTGCAATGACCAGCCGCCGAGCCCACGTTCATGATCCTGTAAAGCAAGATCGATGATGTCGCTGATGTCTTCATCCTGCAGGCGCTGTAATACATAGACCCGCGCCCGGGACAGCAGGGCGTTATTTAATTCAAACGAAGGATTTTCGGTCGTCGCGCCGATGAAGACAAAGGTACCATTCTCTATAAACGGCAGGAAGGCATCCTGTTGTGCCTTGTTGAAGCGATGCACCTCGTCGATAAACAACACGGTATTGCGGCCATGCTGTTGCTGATGTCGCTCGGCCGTGGCAACGGCGGCGCGCACATCCTTTACCCCGGCCAGTACCGCTGACAAACTGATAAACTCGGCATCGGCATAATGGGCGATCAAACGTGCCAGGGTTGTTTTTCCGGTACCCGGCGGCCCCCACAATACCATCGAATGCAAGCTATCGGACTCGATGGCCTGTCGCAACGGCTTGCCAGGAGCAAGGATATGCGCCTGGCCAAAAAACTGTTCCAGACGTTGTGGCCGCATGCGATCGGCCAGTGGCTGAAAGGTGGCGGTTTGGACTGGGCAACTCATGGATAGCTATAATCCGTTGTTAAAATCTCAAGAAAGAGTGTAGGAACGGCTATGCCGCGATAGATCAGTATTACGGTACTTTCTAAAGCGGCATAGCCACTCCCACGACAAACTATCATCGATCATGCTGTTCATCTTGCTGACCGAAACCCTGCCCCATATCCCGCACCACATCAACCCCGGGCGGCGGAACAAAGGTAAAGCGCTGCGGATCAACAGACATATTACGTTCGACATCGTTAAAATTGAGCCTGGTGATGTGCCCGAGACCGTCATGAAGTACCATCGAGTGCAGCTTGCCATCACGCAGGCCCAGACGCAGATCCCTGAACGCTGCATCCTGTGACCGCGGCAGCAGTGTCAACCACACTATACCTTCTGCTTCCCGTGATGAGGCAACCCTGAACGTATCCAGTATCGGTTTGTCACTGCTCAATAACAGGGCCGGGGTCTGGCCGATCGTGGCATCGACGGCCTGCACCGTGACCTGCTCGAGGTCCTCATCATAGACCCATACCTGGTCACCATCACTGACGATCAGCTGGCGATAGGGCTGCTGATAATCCCAGCGGAAACGTCCCGGGCGCTGCAGCCACAGGCGCCCCCGTGAATGCTGGATCAGGGCACCATCGGCATCATTGACCTGCTGTTCGAAGCTTGCAGTCAGGGTGCGCAAACTATCAAAAAAGCTGTGTAATTGCTGCTCGGCCTGGCCGGCCTGGACCGGCGACAGGTTAGACAGCAGCAGTCCAAACAGCAACAATAGCCTGCCGTGACTGCTGCCTCGCAGCATGCGGCCGAACATTCTCGTCAAGATCAATCCACCACTACCGGTGGTGGCGCCAGCACCTCACGGGAACCGTTGGATTCCAGCGGACCGACCACCCCGGAGCGCTCCATCTCCTCGATCATGCGCGCCGAACGGTTGTAACCGATTTTCAGGCGACGCTGGACATAGGATATGGATGCCTTGCGAGTCTCGGTCACGATACGCACCGCCTCATCGTAAAGTGCGTCCATTTCCTCACCGGCATCGAGATCGACAACCAGACCGTCATCACTGATATTCTGCGGACCGCTCAATATCTCTTCGATGTAATCCGGCTCGCCGCTCTTCTTCAGTTGCTTGACCACCCGATGCACCTCGTGATCATCAACGAAGGCACCATGGACACGGGTGGGCACACTGGTACCGGGTGGCAGATACAACATATCACCGTGACCGAGCAATTGCTCCGCCCCCATCTGGTCAAGGATGGTACGGGAATCGATCTTTGAAGACACCTGGAAGGCGATACGGGTCGGAATGTTGGCCTTGATCAGGCCGGTCAATACATCGACGGAAGGCCGCTGTGTCGCCAGCACCAGATGGATACCGGCGGCGCGGGCCTTCTGCGCCAGACGGGCAATCAGTTGCTCGACCTTTTTACCGACCACCATCATCATATCCGCCAGCTCATCGATAATGACTACGATCTGCGGCAACGGCTCCAGTGTGGGGATGAAATCATCGTCGGATAGTGGCTTATAACCGGGATCTGCAAGGGGCTGGCCGTCATCGATGGCCTGTTGTACCTTGCGATTAAAATTGGCGATATTACGCACACCGAGTTGCGACATCAGCTGGTATCGCCGTTCCATCTCAGCCACTGCCCAGCGCAAGGCATTGGCCGCCTCCTTCATATCCGTCACGACCGGAGCCAGCAGATGTGGTATACCCTCATAGACCGACAGCTCCAGCATCTTCGGGTCAATCATGATCATGCGCAACTGTCGCGGCGTCGCACTGTACAACATACTCAGGATCATGGCGTTGATGGCCACTGACTTACCGGAGCCGGTGGTTCCGGCCACCAACAGGTGCGGCATCCTGGCCAGGTCGACGACACTGGGGTGACCACTGATATCCTTGCCCAACGCCAGCGTCAGTGGTGACGCCATGCGATCATATTCCTCGGATTGCAGTATCTCACTGAGGCGGACGATCTCTCGGTTTTCATTCGGGATCTCCAGACCGATGACCGTCTTGCCCGGGATGACATCGACGATACGGACACTGATCGCCGACAATGCCCGGGCAAGATCCTTCGCCAGGTTGCTGATCTGACTGACCTTGACTCCGGGCGCCGGTTGCAGTTCATAGCGGGTGATCACCGGTCCCGGATGGACAGCCACCACCTGCACCTCGATACCAAAATCCCGCAGTTTCAATTCCACCAGACGCGAAATAGCCTGCAGAGCCTCTGTCGATACCGGGTGTTTGGGTCGTTGAGCGGGATCCAGCAAGGCCAGTTGCGGCAGACTGCCGCTCGGGCTGTCCTTGAACAAAGAGGCCTGGCGCTCCTTTTCAACCCGTTCACTGATCTTCATGGTCTTGACCACGGGCTCGACGTGTACCGGCTGACTCAGTAGTTTACGTGTCTTTTCTTCCTTGATGGCATCGCTGCGCAGCAGTCGTGCCCGCCGGCCTTGCCAGGCATCGCGGACATGCCAGTAGGCCATACGCAACCGGGACAGGCCGTGCAGCGTCAATGCCCCGAGCCGGTCCATCAGCGTAAACCAGGACAGACCGGTAGCCAGCGTGATCCCTGCCAGAAACAGCGTCAGCAAAAATAACGTGGCGCCGATAAAACTGAAGGGCCTGACCAGCAGCGACTCCATCAGGTTGCCGAGTATGCCGCCCGGATTGGCCGGCAGTACCTCCGCCGGGGCGACGATATGCAATGTCGCCAGTCCACAGCCGGACGCCAGCGTGACGATAAAACCAAGCCCGATGAGGACGATCTGCGCCGGCTGCAAACGAACCTGGTCAGTGATCCTGCCGCGATACAGCAACCAGCCGCTGTAGCCGATCATCAAAGGGAATAACAGGGCCAGATAGCCAAACAGATACAGCAGTACATCAGCCAGCCAGGCACCTACCAGCCCGCCAATGTTGACGACCTCGGTCGTGGTAGTGCTGTGTGACCAGGCCGGATCGTTAGTGTCGTAGCTCAGTAACGACATCAGCAGATAGACCGCCACGGCGGCGAAAACAAAAAGGGCGCCTTCACGAATCCGCAGCTGTATATGTGTATTCAATGGCACTTCCCGGGTTTTCTTACGTCTCGCCTGTACCAATCGTTCCCCCGCTGCTGTTTCTGAATCAAGTAAATATTAACATTGTCCTGCGTCAGGATTATGTCACATATTGTATCAGGGCGGGATGGCAAACCTGACCGGACTGAACATTCAGGCCATCTTTCAGCCCGGCATGCTGTTGCCAGTCCGGTTGTGCCAATGCCTGTACATAGGGCATCAGGGCTGCCGACAAGGCCTGAGAGGCTGTCCGCGGCACGGCACCGGGCATATTGGTTACGGCAAAATGGACCACGTCATCGACCCGATAGGTCGGATCGGCATAGCTGGTCGGCCGTGTCGTCTCGATACAGCCACCCTGATCCACTGAAATATCAACCACCACACTGCCGGCCGTCATCGTGCTGACCTGCCGGGCCGAAACCAGATGCGGCGCCTTCTCCCCGGTGACCAGCACGGCACCGATCAGTAAATCGGCGCGGCGCAACTCGGCATCGATCTGCTCCGGATACGGATAGAGTGCCGTGACATTGCCCCCCAGTGCCCGCATGGCCGCCAGACGATCCCGCTGTTTATCGAAGACCACGACCTCGGCCCCCAGTGCCGCCGCCATGATGGCCGCCCCGCCGCCGGCGACACCGGCACCCAGGATCATGACCCGGCCCCGCTCGGCCGCCGGCAGGCCGCCCAGCAACAGGCCTTTACCCCCGTGAGGCTGATGCAACAGGGTGGCGCCGATCTGGGTCGCCAGACGCCCGGCAATATCACTCATCGGTGCCAGCAACGGTAGACGGCCGGCCGCATCCGTGACGGTCTCGAACGCCACTGCCGTCAAACCAATATCCTGCAGGCGTTGCATCAACTCCTGGTTAGCCGCCAGATGCAGATAGCTGAACAGGATATGGTGCTCGCGCAGCAGTGCCAGGTCACCGGCGATCGGCTCTTTAACCTTGACGATTAATTGCGCCTGATCGTACACAGTCCTGGCATCTGCCACAACGATAACGCCGGCCTCCTGATAGAGGGCGTCATTATAACCACTCAGCAGACCGGCGCCCTGTTCCATCACTACCGTATGACCGGCACTGACCAGTTCACCCGCCGCCGCCGGGATCAACGCCACCCGTCCTTCCAGGGCCTTGATTTCCCTTACTATTCCAATCTGCATCGTCACTTTACCTCATAAAGTTGTTAACGTAACATTAATCGGATGAGACTAAAATTAATTCATTGTCTGCAGGTATAATTCGCATAATATCTTGATTCTGCAGGCCCTGGCTGTATCATACCTCGCCTCGACTACCGACCCAGCAGGAGCTGAAAGTCACATGAGCACTACGAAACATTGTCGTTTATTGATCCTGGGTTCCGGCCCTGCCGGTTATACCGCAGCCGTCTACGCCGCTCGTGCCAACCTGAATCCGGTGCTGGTCACCGGCATGGAACAGGGTGGCCAGTTGACCACCACTACCGATGTCGACAACTGGCCCGGGGATGCCGACGGTGTGCAGGGTCCCGAACTGATGGAACGTATGCTCAAACATGCACAACGCTTTGACACCGAGGTCGTCTTTGACACCATCAATGAAACCGATCTGAAAAAAACTCCTTTTGTATTACGCGGCGACAATGCCGTCTATACCTGCGATGCATTGATTATCGCTACCGGTGCAACCGCGAAATACCTCGGCCTGCCATCCGAGGAGGCCTTTCAGGGTCGCGGTGTATCGGCCTGCGCCACCTGTGATGGTTTTTTTTACCGCAACCAGGCGGTCGCCGTTGTTGGCGGCGGTAACACCGCCGTCGAAGAGGCTTTATACCTGGCCAATATCGCCTCGCAGGTGACAGTCATCCATCGTCGTGATTCATTCAAGTCGGAAAAAATTCTGGCCGACAAACTGCTCGCCAAGGCCAAAGATGGCAATGTGGACATACTGTGGAATCATACCCTGGAAGAGGTATTAGGCGACGACAGCGGTGTTACCGGTCTGCGTGTCAAATCGACACTCAGCGGAGAGAACCAGGATATCGCCGTACAGGGAGTGTTTATTGCCATCGGTCACCAGCCCAATACCGGCATATTTGCCGATCAGCTGGAAATGGATCATGGCTATATCACCGTCAACCATGCCCAGGGCAATACCGCCACCAGTATCCCCGGTATCTTTGCCGCCGGTGACGTCGCCGATCCGATCTACAGGCAGGCCATTACGTCTGCGGGTGCCGGCTGTATGGCGGCACTGGACGCCGAACGCTACCTGGACAACCTGAACACTCGCTAAGCACTGCATCAAGAATGGTATCTTCCATGGACAATGATAATGATAATCGTAGTATCCGCCGCATACCCATTGAGTGCCCATTGTCCTATAATAGTATCGACCAGCAGGATATAAGAAAGGGTATCGCCCTTAACATCAGCAATAATGGCATTCTGTTTCTGGCTAATGAGGAGCTCGAAGAAGGCAGCCTGAAGGAAATCAGGCTCGAACCCCTGGATGAATCCATAGCCCCGCTGAGTGCAATCGTACAGATCCTGCGCGTCGAGCTGGCCGAAGGCATAAACAACCAGTATAAAACGGCTGCTGTTATAAAAAGACTCAAATAAGTCATCACCCCGAACCCTGGCACGATAACCGGAAATGCAAACCCGCTTCATCGACGATATCGATGACATTCCGGCCCGCGAATGGAATGCCCTGGTGCGCGATAACAACCCGTTTCTCGAGCATGCCTTTCTCGCCGCGCTGGAACACCACGGTGCCGTCGGTAATCACACCGGCTGGCAGCCCCGACACCTGATAGTCACTGATAACGGCAGGTTGTGCGGCGCCGTACCACTTTATCTGAAAGATCATTCCTTTGGTGAATTTGTCTTTGACTGGGCCTGGGCCAATGCCTATGCCCGCGCCGGCATGGCCTATTACCCCAAACTGGTCGCGGCAGTACCGTATACACCGGTCAGCGGTAGTCGCCTGCTGACTGCCGAATCGCCGAGTCATGAGGATGTCGCCAGGCTGCTGATCGATACAGCCCTGGATTTTGCCCGGCGGAATGACCTGCCATCGCTGCACTTCCTGTTTATCGATAGCCGGGATAAACAGCTACTTGAACAACAAGGTCTGTTAACACGTTATGGTAGCCAGTTTCACTGGTTTAATCGGGGCTATAAAGACTTCGATAATTTTCTCGCCGCGCTGACTGCCAGGCATCGCAAGAACATCCGTCGCGAACGGCGACGGATCGAGGAGCAGGATATTACTATCGAATGTCTGCACGGCAATGAGATCAACTCCGAACAATGGTCTTTTTTTCATCAGTGTTATCAGGCCACCTTTGATAAAAAGGCAAATATAGCGCCGTTGCCCGTTGGCTTTTTCCAGGAGATCGGTCGTCAACTCGGCACCCGGGTTGTACTGATGCTTGCCCGTCAGGGACAACACAGACCCGTGGCCAGCGCACTGTTCCTGCGTAATCAGCATACGCTGTTCGGACGTTACTGGGGTTGCCTGGCTGAGTTTGACCGCCTGCATTTTGAACTCTGTTATTACCAGGCCATTGATTATTGTATTGTGCATGGCCTGCAGCGCTGCGAGGCCGGCGCCCAGGGCGAACACAAGGTCGGCCGCGGTTTTACCCCGGTCGTCACCCACTCAAGCCACTGGATCGCCGATACACCTTTCCGTACTGCCATCCGTCAGTTCCTCCACCAGGAGCAACAGGGTATTGAGCAGTACATCGCCGATATGCAGCACTACCTCCCCTATCGGGAAAAGAGTTGATACGGACCCGCTCGATACAGCCGCCGAGGCGCAACCTCTAACGACAGCTCTGTTATAATAGTCACTCGCAAATAATTGCCACAACCCGACCGCTATGGATATACCCGTATGGCTTGATCAGAATGACTGCCGCTTCCCGGATAGCCGCCTGGCACTGCGGCAGCCCAATGGTCTGCTGGCCGTAGGTGGATCACTGGATCCGGACACGCTGCTCAAGGCCTATCACCAGGGCATCTTCCCCTGGTACAGTGACGACCAGCCGCTGCTATGGTGGTCACCCGATCCACGCGCGGTACTCTTTCCGGAACAACTGCATGTTTCACGCAGCCTGCGTAGAACCATCCACAGCGGTCGCTTCACTGTCACGGCCGACCAGGCCTTTGAGCGGGTCATTCGCGCCTGCGCCACACCGCGCTCGGCCAGGGATGAAGCCGGCACCTGGATAACCGCAGCGATGCGTGATGCCTATAACCGACTCCACCAACTTGGTTACGCCCATTCGATTGAGGTCTGGCAGGCAGATGCACTGGCCGGCGGTCTCTATGGTTTGGCGCTGGGACGGGTTTTTTTTGGTGAATCGATGTTCCATCATCAGCGTGACGCCTCCAAGGTAGCACTGGTTTATCTGGTACAACATCTGCAAATCCAGGGATTCCGCCTGATCGACTGCCAACAGGCCACATCACACCTGGAAAGCCTGGGAGCAACCACGATCCCGCGCAACCAGTTCAACGAACTCCTGCAACGCTATAGTTACGATGAACGATTCAAGCCGAACTGGCGGCTATCAGCGACGCAGTCATGAACAGACAGTCATTAAAATATTTCCTCAGTGATCCCCAGCCCTGCGCATACCTGCCTGACAGGCAGGCAGTGATGGCGATTATTGACCCGCAGGAGACACTGTTCCCCGATCAGTTTACCCAGTTGGCGCAACTGGGATTTCGTCGCAGCGGCAACTATGTCTACCGCCCCCAGTGCCCGGGCTGCCAGTCATGTATCCCGCTACGGGTGGCAGCCGCTGATTTCATGCCAGGCCGTACACAGCGCCGCGTCTGGCGGGGCAACCAGGATATCCGGGTCAGCGACCTCAAGGCCGACTTTGATGAACAGCATTTTGACCTGTTTCAACGCTACGTCAACGGCCAGCATCAGGGCGGCGGCATGGACAACCCGGAGGCAAGCGATTATCTGTCTTTACTGGTCAACCCTGACGGTAACACCCGTTTATTCGAATTCCACCACGGGGATCGCCTGCAGGCCGTCGCCATCACCGACCTCCTCGAGGATGGCCTTTCCGCCGTTTACACCTTTTATGACCCCGATCTGGCCAGTCGCAGCCCCGGAGTATATACCGTGTTGTGGCAGATTGAGCAGTGCCGCAAGCTCGGCCTGGACTGGTTATATCTCGGTTACTGGATCAGCGAATGCCGGAAAATGAGTTACAAAGACCGATACCGACCCTGTGAAACACTGACCCCGGAAGGCTGGCGCCCGCTAGCATGAGCGCTTAACAGAGACCGGGAATTAGTCTATGATGCGCATCTTGGAAATCCTGCGGGCATGTAACGGATAATTACAGTATAATGCCCGACCGTCGATACAGAATGCGACTTAGCGGACAAAAACAGGGCATATGGCTAAAGAAGAACACATAGAAATGGAAGGCACGGTCATCGAGACCTTGCCCAACACCATGTTCCGGGTCGAACTGGAAAATGGTCACGTCGTTACTGCCCATATCTCGGGCAAGATGCGCAAACATTATATCCGCATCCTTACCGGTGACAAGGTCACCGTCCAGCTGACACCCTATGACCTGAGCAAAGGCCGCATTACTTTCCGCGCCCGTTAATCCTGCCCGCGTTCTACTGACATTGTTAACTGGCAAGACAACAATGTTGCCGCGGGATCCATATGTATGGTCCAGAGGTAACGCATCCCGGCCAGTCTAATTGACGATGCAGCAATGGCCCGGACAAAAAAATCCCCGCAAATGCGGGGATAAAAAACAGGCCAAGTGTTAGTTAACCTGTCAGCTTTCGACAACCTCGGCATTGGCTGTCACCTGGAAGTCCAGTTTATCTCCACGCACTCCGATATGGACATGCCCGCCCTTAACCAGTTTGCCGAACAATAATTCTTCGGCAAGCGGTTTCTTGATATAGTCCTGAACCGTGCGCGCCATCGGTCGTGCACCCATTTTCGGATCATATCCGCGTTCGGCGAGCCAGGTCTTGGCCGAGGCCGAGACATCGATGGTGACGTTTTTTTCATGCAGCTGGGTTTCCAGCTCTATGATAAATTTATCGACAACATAGGCAATTGTTTCCGGGGTCAGCGGATCAAACTGAACCACCGTATCCAGACGGTTACGGAATTCCGGTGAAAATGTCCGTTTCAACACCTCCATGCCATCTGTCGCGTGATCCTGATGGGTAAACCCGATCGAGGTGCGACTCATCTGCTCGGCACCGGCATTGGTTGTCATAATGATAATGACATTGCGGAAATCCGCCTTGCGGCCATTATTATCCGTCAGGGTACCGTGATCCATGACCTGCAACAGCAGGTTGAAAACATCCGGATGAGCCTTCTCGATTTCATCCAGCAATAATACCGAGTAGGGGTGTTTGTTGATCGCCTCGGTTAATAAACCGCCCTGATCGTAGCCGACATAGCCCGGGGGTGCGCCAATCAAACGGGACACCGTATGACGCTCCATGTACTCCGACATATCAAAACGAATCAGCTCTATACCCATGATATGGGCCAACTGGCGGGTTACCTCGGTCTTGCCGACACCGGTGGGCCCTGCAAACAGAAAGGAACCGGTCGGTTTGTGCATATCACCCAGTCCTGAGCGGGCCGTCTTGATCGCGGCGGCCAGGGCCTCTATCGCCTTGTCCTGACCAAAGACAATCATCTTCAGGTCACGTTCCAGCGTCTGCAGCTTGTCCTTATCGGAACTGCTGATGCTCTTTTCAGGAATACGGGCGATACGGGCAACGATACTTTCCACATCACGGACACCGATAGTCTTCTTGCGTTTCGAGGCCGGACGCAGGCGCTGAAAGGCGCCGGCTTCATCGATGACATCAATGGCCTTGTCCGGCAAATGACGGTCGTTGATATAACGGGCCGACAGTTCCGCCGCCTGACGCAGGGCCTCGCGAGTATATTTAACGCTGTGGTGTTCCTCGAACCGCGGCTTCAGTCCCTGGAGTATCTGAAAGGTTTCATCAACGCTCGGTTCAGTGACATCGACCTTCTGGAAGCGGCGCGCCAGAGCCCGGTCCTTTTCGAAGATACCGCGATATTCACTATAGGTAGTTGAACCAATGCAGCGCAAATCGCCGGATGTCAGCACCGGCTTAATAAGGTTGGAGGCATCCATGACCCCGCCGGAAGTTGATCCGGCACCGATGATGGTATGGATCTCATCGATAAACAGTATTGAACCCGGCTCTTTACGTAACTGGCCGATGACACCCTTCAGACGCTTTTCAAAATCGCCCCGGTATTTGGTACCGGCCAGCAGGGCTCCCATATCCAGGGAATAGACCACGCCATCCGTCAGCACTTCGGGGACATCGCCTTCAACGATACGCTTGGCCAGACCTTCCGCGATGGCCGTCTTGCCGACCCCGGCCTCACCGACCAGCAGCGGATTGTTCTTGCGACGACGACACAGTACCTGAATCACGCGTTCAGTTTCGTCATCACGTCCGATCAGCGGATCGATACGACCCGCCATGGCCTCTTCATTCAGATTGACGGCATAACTTTCCAGCGGGGTCTTTGGTGCCGCCTCATCATCCTGTTCATCATCGGGGGTAATGGCGATACCTTCGATACCGTCATCATCGGTGAACTTGGTTATACCGTGAGATATATAATTGACTACATCCAGACGGGTAACATTCTGGGTGTTTAAAAAGTATACGGCCTGGGAGTCCTGCTCACCAAAGATGGCCACCAGCACATTCGGGGCACCAACCTCGCGCTTACCGGATGACTGGACATGGAAAACAGCTCGCTGCAGGACCCGCTGAAAACCCAGCGTTGGCTGTGTTTCCTTGTCTTCGCCGATAAGCAAAGGTGTTGTTTCATCCAGGAACTGACCGATATCATTCTTCAGCGTTTCCACATCGGCGCCACAGGCACGCAATACTGACGTGGCAGCCGTGTTGTCAAGCAGTGCCAGCAGCAGGTGCTCGACCGTAATAAATTCATGGGTCTTGGCACGCGCTTCCTGAAAGGCAAGATTGAGTGTCAGTTCTACATCTTTGCTTAACATGAAACACCTCTTAGTCTGGTTAAGCTTTTTCCATTGAACACTTCAGCGGGTGCTGGTTTTCACGTGCCGCCTGATTGACCTGGGCTACCTTGGTCTCAGCGATATCGCGCGTAAAAACACCGCAAACTCCAACTCCCCGGGTATGTACATGCAACATGATTTGCGTGGCCTTTTCGACATTCATGGCAAAAATTTCCTGCAAAATATGCACGACAAATTCCATCGGGGTATAATCATCATTCAACAGTACCACCTTGTACATCGGCGGTCTTTTCAGCTTGGGCCGCGCCTCCTGCAGCACCAAACCGGTATCGAAATCAGACTGTTGCTGAAACCTTTCCATAGGCTGATTATAGTCCAAACAGTGAATTTTTTCCTGTCCAGACAACCAGCTTACAGGATAAATTACCCTCTGTTTATCCCTTCAGCACCCGCTATTTCCCCCCGGCCTAATCAGACCAGGCTTAAATTGTTTATCGACATTCGGCGAGACAACTTGACAAAAGCTTGACACGGCAGAGGTGAAAAAAGGACACCGGCCCGGGTCGCCAGCTGGCTATAAACCACCCAAAATCCATGGATTAAAGGTTCTGCCCGATCATCAGATATAAATAGATTATTGGAACATCTTCTGTGGCCTATGCCGTAGCAGGGTACGGTAACGGTCCGTTTGGCGGCCTTCCCAAACCTGATGAATGTCTTGATTTATTGGGGGAGGGATGAATATGAGGCTAGCTGTTACGATCCTGATATACCTGATACTGCCATCACTGGCCAGCGCCAATGAACTGGTCGACAATTATTTTCGCCACACCAATATCGACATCTCATTTTCGTTCCATGAACTCGGTTTTGAGGTCAAGGACCGTGATAATAACCAACTCGGAAAGCTTGCGGGTGGCATGCTCCCTACTTTCCTGGTCAATTTTGAGACACCGGGATATTATCTGGGTAAGTCCCATCTAGGTTGGAACCTGATTGCGGGGCTGTCAACGTACTGCGTCAACACACAGAAACTGGGAAATGACAAGGTAGTCAACCTGAATACCAGTGCCAGCGGTATGTCTGCCTACGTCACTCCCGCGCTGTTCTATACCTGGGGTGACAAGGTCTATCAGGAAAACAATTTTAGTGCCTTCAGGGCCGGGCTGGGACTGGGCGTCGGTTATCTTTCGTCAACGGGCAGCCTGGTTTTGACTGAAACACCGGCCCAAAACACCCTTGGTCTGGATGTCAGTGGTTTTGGTGTGTCCAGCACTTTTTTCCTTGAGTACCGCCTTAATCGCTGGATCTACCGGTTACGCTCAATGGGCCCCTCATTCCGCCAGGGGGATTACAATTACAGCGTTTACGATGTCTATTTTGGAATCGGTTACCTGGTCAGGATGTAGCACCGGAGTGATGGGAGAGCGTGCAAACAGTCACTGATGGCTCGAAAATTCTGGCAACCTCCCACTCTGCGGCCTGGGGACTACAGGCATACATTGACCGGGCGGACAGGGCTCAGTAGCCCGGCGACCGGAACCTGGCCTGCTCACATTGCCGCGATGACGGCCTCGCCGAATCCGGAACAGCTGACATGCTCGGCGCCCTCCATCAGCCGGGCCAGATCATAGGTGACTGTGCCGGCCGCGATGGCGCCACCGACACCCTTGATCACCAGATCAGCGGCCTCGACCCAGCCCATGTGACGCAGCATCATCTCGGCCGACAGGATCAGGGAACTGGGATTGACCTTGTCCAGGCCGGCATATCCGGGCGCCGTACCATGGGTGGCCTCGAACAGACCGATCTCATCCGACAGGTTGGCGCCCGGGGCAATCCCGATGCCACCGACCTGGGCGGCCAGGGCATCGGAAATATAATCACCATTGAGGTTCAGTGTCGCTATGACACTGTAATCTTCAGGCCGTAGCAGGATCTGCTGCAGGAAGGCATCCGCAATCACATCGTTGATGATAATCTCGCTGCCGTTGCGCGGGTTTTTAATCCGGCACCAGGGTCCGTCATCTATTTCCGTTCCGGCAAACTCTGTTTTGGCCAGTTCATAGCCCCAGGCCTTGAAGGCGCCCTCGGTGAATTTCATGATATTACCCTTGTGCACCAGGGTCACCGTGTCGCGATCATTGTCGATGGCATACTGGATGGCCTTGCGCACCAGGCGCCGGGTCCCGTCACGGGATACCGGCTTGATACCGATACCGGAACTGTCGGGAAAACGGATCTTGGTTACGCCCATCTCATCCTGCAGGAAGGCGATGATCTTTTGCACTTCCGGGGTACCGGCCTCCCATTCGATGCCGGCATAGATATCCTCCGAATTTTCACGAAAAATGACCATATCCGTCTTTTCCGGCTCCCGCAGCGGGCTGGGGGTACCGGGAAAATAGCGTACCGGTCGCTGGCACACATATAAATCCAGCTGCTGGCGCAGGGCGACATTCAGCGAACGGATGCCTCCACCAATCGGTGTCGTCAATGGACCCTTGATAGCCACCAGATACTGACGCAAGGCCGTTAATGTTTCCTCCGGTAACCAGACATCGGTGCCATAAACCCGGGTCGCTTTTTCCCCGGCATAAATCTCCATCCAGGCAATGGAACGCTCATTGCCATAGGCAGTACTAATGGCGGCATCCACTACCCGACGCATCACCGGGGTAATATCGATCCCGATCCCGTCACCTTCGATAAACGGGACAATCGGACGCGCCGGTACATTCAGCGACTGGTCCTTGTTGGTGCTGATCTGCTCACCATCAGCCGGGATCTGGATGTGTTCGTATGCCATGAAATTTTCTGCCTCTGTTCGATGAATGAGGCTATATTAGCAGCTCAATTCGCTATGGCCTAATGGTGCATGAATTTCCTCCTCACTCAGCACTCAGCACTCAGCACTCAGCACTCAGCACTCAGCACTCAGCACTCAGCACTCAGCACTCAGCACTCAGCACTATGTTAACTTGCCTCTGTAACACAATCTCTTGTATCTTGAATCGATGGCCCGCATTATCCTGTTCAATAAACCCTATGATGTCCTGACCCAGTTTAGCGACCAGCAGGGTCGCCGGACCCTGAAAGAATATATTGATATCCCGGATTTTTACCCGGCCGGACGCCTGGATCGGGACAGCGAAGGGCTGGTCATACTGACTGCTGACGGCAAATTGCAACAGCGCATCAGCGATCCCCGCTTCAAGATGGATAAAATCTACCGGGTGCAGGTGGAAAATATCCCCGGCTCAGTGGAACTGCAACAACTCCGTGACGGCGTCGAACTGAAAGACGGTCGCACACGACCCGCCCGGGTAAAACTCATCGAAGAACCGGAGGGAATGTGGCCGCGAAACCCGCCGATCCGGCACCGCGCCCGGATACCGACAAGCTGGCTTGAACTGACCATACGCGAAGGTCGGAACCGACAGGTGCGCCGCATGACGGCGGCGGTGGGTCATCCGACGTTACGCCTGATTCGTTATGCCGTCGGTCCCTGGAACCTGCAGGGACTGCAGCCGGGGCAGTGGCGTTTTGTCGATCTCGATACCCGCGTCCAGTTTCAATCCGGCAGCCGTACAGGAAATCAATAACCATGATCTGGAAACCCCATGTCACTGTCGCTGCCATCGTAGAACATCAGGGCAAGTTCCTGATGATCGAGGAAGTCGCCGAAGGTAAGGCCGTTTTCAACCAACCGGCGGGGCATCTGGAAGACGGGGAGGACCTGATCACCGCCGTCATCCGGGAAACACTGGAAGAAACGGCCCGGCATTTTATCCCGGCCGCGATCACGGGCATCTATCAATGGACCTCACCCCGGGATGGCAATACCTTCCTGAGAATCTGCTTTAATGGTCACTGCGATGAGCCAGATCCCGGGCGGGCGCTGGATCAGGGTATTATTCGGGCACTGTGGCTGAGTCGTGACGAGTTGCTCGATTTGCCCCTGCGCAGCCCGCTGGTGTTGCGGGGCATTGATGACTACCTGGCCGGCAAGCGCTTCCCGCTGGAGTTATTAACCCTGGTTGAATCTGGATAGACACAAACTCCTTTTAACATCCGTAGGGGCGGCTCCGCCGCGAATGTAGGCAGCGTAGTACTGAGACGATCGCGGCGGAGCCGCCCCTACGGTTGCTTCAGTACCCTGTGGCGGGACCTCCCGATCACCACTCCCCCGATCCCTGGCAGTATTCCTCCGGGCAATCCCTGCTGTGTTATAATCATCGCGTTTTTACCCGTTAAGCCTACTAGATAACATTACCCACTTCATGAACACAGCACGCGAACGTATCATTGTCGGCATGTCAGGCGGTGTCGATTCTTCGGTCAGCGCCCTGTTGCTGCAGCGCCAGGGCTACGCCGTCAGTGGCCTGTTCATGAAAAACTGGGAGGATAACGATCCGGATGCACCCTGCCCGGCCGCCATCGATGCCGAGGATGCCATGCAGGTCTGTGACCGACTGGGTATAGATTTCGATGCCGTGAACTTTGCCCGCGAATACTGGGATCGTGTGTTCGCGCATTTTCTGGATGAATACCGTCACGGTCGTACACCCAACCCCGACGTGCTGTGCAATCGGGAGATTAAATTCAGGGCCTTTCTCGATTACGCACTGGCACAGGGGGCTGAACGCATCGCCACCGGCCACTATGCCCGCGTTGACGAACTCGACGGTCGTTATCGCCTGTTGAAGGGACGTGATGGCAACAAGGACCAGAGCTATTTTCTCTATATGCTCGACCAGCAACAGCTTGCCAGGACCCTGTTCCCCCTCGGCGATCTGGATAAATCCCGGGTCCGGGAGCTGGCGGCGAGCCATCACTTTGAGAATCATGACAAGAAGGACAGTACCGGCATCTGCTTCATCGGCGAACGCCGGTTTAACGAATTCCTGCAGCGCTATCTGCCGGCACAGCCCGGAGAGATCCGCAGCGTTGATGATGAACTGCTTGGCGAACACCAGGGACTGATGTATCACACTATCGGTCAGCGTAAAGGCCTGGGTATCGGTGGTCGTCAGAATAACAGCGGTGAACCCTGGTATGTCGTGGCCAAGGATTTGCAGCGGAATATCCTGCGCGTGGTCCAGGGTGACAATCACCCCTTGTTATTCAAATCGACGCTGTACGCTGATCAGCCGCACTGGATCAGCGGCATGACACCCGCATGGCCTATGCACTGTCAGGCCAGGATACGTTACCGTCAACAGGACCAGGCCTGTAGCGTCACCCGTGACGGCGAACGATTACTGATCAGGTTTGCACTGCCGCAACGGGCAGTAGCGGCAGGACAGTCCATCGTCTTTTATCAGGGCGATGAATGCCTGGGGGGCGCCATCATCAACCAGGATGAACAGTTGACAGCGGCGACGGCCGACACGGATGCGGCGGTTGCTGAACGGTTATCCACCCCGCTCCCGCATATGGACTGTACGGTAGCCTGACACATGCAACACACCCTGAGCGAAAGAACCCTGGCCCTGGCCGGCATCTACCAGGCCTGTCGCCTGGTCGGTAAAATAGCCCGCGAAGGCCTTGCCGACCTGGCGGCCCAGGATGTCTGTATCCGCAGCCTGTTTGTCACCGATCCGGCGGATACCGCTGCTGTCTATGGCGGCGCTGACAACATCGTCGACAATCTGCATATCGGCCTGATGACACTGATCGAACAGTTTGCCCAACCTGATAAACGCGATATCGAGCTGACACGTTATGTCATCACCGTCATGGCCCTGGAGCGCAAACTGTCCAAAAGACCGTCCATGCTGAATATGCTCAGCGCCGGCATCGACAAGGCGATGGCGCAGGCGGAGCATTTTTCCCCCAGCCATGAAAACGTCATTGCCAATCTGGCCGATCTGTACGTCACCACTATCAGCAAGCTGACTCCCCGGGTTATCGTCAAGGGCGAGCACGGACATTTAAGCAATCCGGCCAATGCCAACCGGGTCAGGGTACTGTTACTGGCCGCCCTGCGCTCGGCTATCCTCTGGCATCAATGTGGCGGTAATCGCTGGCAATTGATCTTCCAGCGTAAAAAAATCATTGCCGCAGCGGAACAATGGCGCTCTGAACTGAAATCAAGGCTATAATTCAGTACAATTTCGCAAACAAATGAAGATATGGGAATACCATGGAACTGACCGCATTGACAGCAATCTCCCCCATCGATGGTCGCTACGGTGAAAAGTGCGCCGAGCTGCGACCGATCTTCAGTGAATACGGGCTGATCCGCCACCGGGTGCTGGTTGAAGTGCGCTGGCTGCAGTTACTGGCCGCGCAGGCGGAGATCAGCGAGGTCCCGCCACCGGGTGAACATGCCGCCCGTATCCTCAATGACATTGTCGACAACTTCAGCCTCGAGGATGCGCAACGGGTCAAGAATATCGAGCGCACCACCAATCATGATGTCAAGGCGGTTGAGTATCTGCTCAAGGAAAAGATTAGCGGCAACAAGGAACTGGAAGCGATCAGTGAATTCTTCCACTTCGCCTGTACCTCGGAAGACATCAACAACCTGGCCTATGCCCTGATGCTGCGTGAGGCCCGCACCCAGTCCCTGCTACCGCAAATGGATGAGATCATCCAGGCCATCGCCACCCTGGCCCATGACAATGCCGGCCAGCCGATGCTGTCGCGCACCCATGGTCAGACCGCCTCGCCGACAACGGTAGGCAAGGAAATGGCGAACGTTGTCCATCGCCTGAAGCGTCAGCGTCAACAGCTGATCGATGTCAGCATCATGGGCAAGATCAACGGCGCCACCGGCAACTACAATGCCCACCGTGTCGCCTACCCGGACGTCGACTGGCAGGCCCTGTCGGCACAATTAATGCGGCGGCTCGGCCTTGACTGGAACCCCTACACCACTCAGATCGAACCGCATGATTACATTGCCGAGATGTTCGATGTGCTGGCGCGCTTCAATACCATCCTGATCGACTTCTGCCGTGATATCTGGGGCTATGTCTCGCTGGGCTATTTCAGACAAAAGACCATAGCCGGTGAGATCGGCTCTTCGACCATGCCGCACAAGGTCAACCCGATCGATTTCGAAAATGCCGAGGGCAATCTCGGCGTTGCCAATGCCCTGTTTACCCACCTCGCCGGCAAGCTGCCGATCTCCCGCTGGCAGCGCGACCTGACCGACTCCACCGTGCTGCGCAATCTGGGCGTCGGCTGTGCCCATTCAGTCATCGCCTATCAGTCATGCCTGAAAGGCCTGAGCAAACTCGAGATCAACCCGGAACGTCTTAGTGAAGATCTCGATAATGCCTGGGAGGTGCTGGCTGAACCGATCCAGACCGTGATGCGCCGTTACGGTATTGCCAACCCCTACGAAAAACTGAAGGAACTGACCCGCGGTCATCGTGTCGATGAAGAGACCCTGCGCCGGTTCATCGGTACGCTGGAGATCCCGGAGGACGCAAAGCAGCAGCTTCTGGCCCTGACACCGGCGAACTATATCGGTGATGCCCGTACCCTGGCCGAAAAGATCTAGCACAAAATCTCATATTACTGACTGATTTCATTGATTATTTTATCCGGCTCTACGGGCCGTAGAATGGCATTTTGTGACCCGGGTCACGGTTTGGCTTTGTGGAATCTGGATAATAGGTATTGCGGTGACACGAGTTCCCTCCCTCCTCCAAGTGAGTGTCGCCTTTGCACCCTTCACCCGGGGCCGCCTCCTCCTCCCAGGCGACCCGGGTTTTTTTTTACCTGGAAAAATCGCAAATGACTCTAAATGCCACATTCAACAAAAAACAGGGGTTAGCGTTTAAGCTCAGCCGCGCATTTTGTGCGTCGGCTGTAGCGGCTGGTTAGGTGTAAATTATCACCCACTACCTTTGTTTGGTTCATCCTTTCCTATTCCCGATAAAATATAGCCAACAATCGCTCCAATCAGCGTCGCTGTCGTTTGGCCGCTAAGCACGTTTTCCAGTGCTAATATGAGAATACTTGGGAGAACCAAGGTAACCGTCAGGAATTGTATTACTCGAACGCCGATTCCTCTTTTTGTGCGCATCCGTTCGATGAATACACCAACGACACCACCCACCATTATTACGCAGGCAACAATCTCAATCGCTAGTCTCATCCAGGCGGAGGCTTCCATATCTAACTTCCTCTTTATATAATTTTACACCTGACGTTTGGCTTCATAAGCGATGCGCCGCTTTTTGGCCACGAGTCATGGTGAAAGCCACGGTTATATTTTCAATTTGTATTTTTGCATAAATTACTATTAGTTATCCGTTACTATGCTCTCGACCTGAAAGGGTGACGATCAAATACAAAACCTTTACGAACGGGATCATGTCCTAGGCCTCATTCTTGTCGATAAGCTGCACTTGAACACCCTGCGCAGCAGGATACACCGGAGGGCCGAACTGATTGTAGACAGCAACATCTGCTGCATCACGTCCATAACCTATAGCCACATAGCCACCCCTGGGTACGGCCTGTGTCGCATCGAATGTATACCACCGTCCAGCAACGTATGCCTCGAACCAGGCGTGCATATCCATCGGCTCAAGTCCGTAGAGATAACCCACCACCAATCGCGCCGGAATACTGAGACTGCGACATAATGCAATGCCCAGGTGTGAAAGATCCCGGCAGACACCCGCTTGCCTGGTATTGACCCCCACCGCCGACACGGGGGTATCACTGCCCCCGGGTTCATAGCGAATGGTGTTGCGTAGCCATGCCTCGATGGCCGCAACCTGGTCGTAACCCAGTAGCCGGCCGGCCGTAATCTCGGTAGCCATCTGCCCAAACAGTTCCGACTCACAGTATCGGCTGGGTAAGAGGTAATTGAGCACGGCATCGGGGAGATACTGGACTTCGACAAACGGTGCCCCCGGTGCCTGATCTGTATAATCTGCAGTCATTACATCAGCAACCGTGTGGACCTCGAAGTTTCCCGGAGGAGCGACCAGTCGCTGACAGAGATTAGCGTAAATATCCGTATATTCGAACACGGGTACGCTCGGTACGAGTCTGTACTCCTCGCGCGCTATCCATTGCTGAGCACCGCTACGCGGGCGCAGCATTAAGATGAATGGCGTCGGTACAGTAATATCGAACGTTAAATCACAGCTCGCACGCAACCACATGTTTTATACCCTTTTCACATGTTATATGCTGTCAAATGCCTGATGGTACTTGATGACGCCTTTATGGTTTTTTAAACATCCCGGGCTTAGCTCCAGGATCATGAATACGTCATCCGGAACGTCGTATTCTGATTTTATGCCATACTTTACAGAAGGCTCAAAACCGAATCTGGGATAATAGGCCGGATGCCCCAGAACAACAACCGCATCATATCCAAGCGATCGACACTGCTCCAAACCGGCCTGCACCAATCCGGTGCCGATACCCTTGTTTTGATGTTTGCTTAATACCGCCATGGGCGCCAGGCCCATAATTTTTAATGTATTGTTGTTTCCGGATAACTCAACCGGCGTAAACAGTATGTGCCCGACCACCTCATTATCCACCTCCGCCACCAGGGACAGATACGGACATCCACTGTCTCTAAGCGCGTCCACCAGATCAGCTTCCGTCTCGGTTGCAAATGCCTCGGCATTGACTTTCTGTATCGTGTCGATATCAGAAGCAATCTCTTTGCGGATATTCATTGAGAACCGTTTCCATCTCCCGCTTACCCGGCCAGGACTATGGGGCACTCGATCTCATCAAGCACCTGCTCGAAGCCTGTCTGTGTCAGGAAGCGCTCCCGCCTGGCCAGCACCAGGCAGCCTGCGGCTTCACGATGCGCCGCCTGGATCAGGTGGGCGCCATCCAGGGCGGGCAGCCAGACGAAACGCGCGCTTGTTTCGCGCGCCTGCAACGCGGCCTTGGCGTCAGTACACGCCGCCCGATAGGTGTCCTCGCTGCCCGCGTTGATCAGCAGCACCAGTTCAGCGCCGTTGCGGCGGGCCAGCATGGCGCCCAACGCCAGGCTCTCGGCGGAAGTCGACTCATCTTCGTACAGCACCAGCACCGGCCCCACCTGCACGCCCGGATAAGTGCCCGTCACGCGAGTCCGGGTCATCCTGACGATGTTGAAGCCGGTACGCTTGCCCAGCACGATGAGGTCGAATGCCTGCGCCTGCGTATTCATCTCGGCCGCGAGCCGGCCGCGCGCCACCCGGAATGACCAGCGCAGGCGCAAGTGTCCGGCTGTCTCGGCCAGTTGTTGTTGCAGGACTTCTGCTTCGCGCCGCCAGCTATGTTCCACATCGTCGCGTGACAACGGCCGCCCCACGCCGGACAGCAGACTGAATTCGCGCGCAAAGGGCAGGCCGACCAGGTGCTGCAGGTTGACGTCCTCGATGAACAAGCCCGCCAGTTCCGCACCGAGCTCGTCCGCCAGGGAGGCGGCGGCCTTCAGTGCCGCGGCACTGCGCGGCGATTCGTCCAGCGCCACCAGGACCCTGACGCCTGCCGCTGGTTCACTCATCGTCCTGTTCATGATTGCCACCGGAAACGTGTTCGGTTTTCTTCATGTACTTGCGCCGCAGTTTGGCCAGATGCGTAAGCCGTCGCGCCACGCGCTGATTGAGACTGCCCTCCGGCAGCTTGCCTTCGGCATCGGGGGTACCGACCTCAATACCGGTCAGCAGTTCGAGCGCCTGATCGACCGTTTCCACCGGGTAAATATGGAATCGTCCGGCCGCGGCCGCCTCGACCACATCGCGGCGCAGCATCAGATGCATGACGTTTGAAGCAGGAATGAGTACGCCCTGCGTGCCGGACAGGCCGCGCCCGTTGCAGATATCGAAAAAGCCCTCGATCTTTTCGTTGACCGCGCCGATCGCCTGCACCCGGCCAAACTGGTCGACCGAGCCGGTCACCGCCAGCGACTGACGGATCGGCGCGTTGGCCAGCGAGGACAGCAGCGCGCACAACTCCGCCACGGACGCGCTGTCGCCTTCCACCTCGCCATAGGTCTGCTCGAACACCAGGCTGGCCGACAGCGAGAGCGGCTGCTCGGCGGCATAACGCGCCGCCAGCAGCGAAGACAGGATGAGCACGCCCTTGGAGTGGATCGAGCCGCCCAGCTTGACCTCGCGCTGGATGTCGATCAGTTTGCCCGTACCGAGACGGGTATTCGCGGTGATACGCGAAGGCTGGGCAAAGCTGAAGTCGCCGAGTTGGAACACCGACAGGCCGTTCACCTGACCGACCTGCTCGCTTTCGGTATCGATGTGCAAAATGCCGCGCAGGATGGTCTCGTGCGAACGCTCACGCAGACGATCGGAACGCCTGATCTGGGCCTCGATCGCGCGCTCGACGTCTTCACGCGTCACCACCTCGCGCTTGTCCTGCGTCGCCCAGTAATCGGCCTGGCGTACCAGGTCGGCCAGGCTCTCCATGTGGGTGGAGAGTCTCTCCGCATCCTCGGCGCAACGCGCACTATGCTCGATGACCCGCGCGACCGCGCCGCGATCGAACGGCCGCAGCTTTTCCCTGCGCACCACGGTGCCGACCAGGCGTGCGTACAGCAGGTCGTTATCCGCACTGCGTTCCACTTCGTCCTCGAAATCGGCCGCCACCTTGAACAGCTCGCTGAACTCCGGATCGTATTGGGCGAGTAGATAATACAGCAGGCGATTGCCCAGCAGGACCACCTTGATATCGAGCGGGATCGGCTCCGGCTCCAGCGACACCGTGCTGACCAGGCTATACATCTGGCCGAGCGACTCGATACGGATTTCATGCGTGGATAGCGCGCGTTTCAGGCCCTCCCAGGAAAATGGCTGGCTCAGCAGCTTGACGGCATCCAGCAGTAAATATCCGCCGTTGGCCGTGTGCAGCGCCCCCGGCTTGATCAGCAGAAAATTGGTGACTAGCGCGCCGAGTTGGGCAAGGTGCTCGACCCGCCCCAGCAGGTTCTGGTAAGTCGGGTGGTCTTCATAGACCACCGGCGCGCCTTCCGTGCCGTCATGCCCGACCAGCAGGTTGACCCGAAAGCGGCTGAAATCCGACTGATGGTCGGTGAGTGCAGCCAGACCGGACAAGCCGCCCTCCGCGGGTTTGCGGAACTCGTCCATGCTCTCGATGACGTTCAGCTGCACCTCGTTCAAATAATCACAGACCGGCGGAAACTCTGCGTAGTCATGCCGCAGCTCGTCAATCAGGTGACCGACGGCGAACAACACGGTCTCCTCGTTGAGCTTGCGCACACGCTCGATCCGCTCGCGCCGCCATTGCTGGACCTGGTGAATCACCTTCTCCAGCCGCTCCTGCAGTATGCCGATCTGTTTGTCGAGGCGGGTCTTTTCGTCCTGCGGCAATTTCTCGTAATCCTCCGGATTCATCACCTCGTCGCCCTTGGCCGGCGCGAACGAGAATCCGTTCGGTGTCCGCAGCAGGGCCACGCCTTGCTTGTTGGCCTCGTCACCCACCTCGCCAAAGGCCTGCGTCTGTCGCTCGCTGTATTCCTCGTCGATCTGGTTCAGGCGTCGCCGATATTCTTCGCCCTCGAACACGGCCGGGATCGTGGCCTGGAGTTCCTCGACCAGCAGCTGCATGTCTTCATGGAAACGTTTGCCCTTGCCGGCAGGCAGCTGGATGGCCTTCGGTTTGTGCGGTTGACTGAAGTTGTATACATAACACCAGTCGGCTGGTTTGGCCTCCTGCTCCACCCGCTGATTGAGCAACTGCTGGATCATCGTACGCTTGCCGCTGCCGGGCCGCCCCATGACATAGAGGTTATAACCCGCGTGACGCATGCCGATGCCGAAATGCGCTGCGTCGATGGCACGCATCTGGCCGATGCCCTCGGTAATATCCTCAAGATCGTCTGTGGTCGAAAATGTGAAGCGCTCGGTATCGCACGGGCGATACAGACGGTCTGCTGAAAGAGGCGGG
>Ga0210101_1000020_pt1 | contig 61429 bp, 66 predicted proteins | sample Muzzi_PWC_D1_FD_185534 | JGI IMG/M metagenome (GOLD analysis project Ga0210101, IMG submission 185534) | Wetland microbial communities from San Francisco Bay, California, USA, that impact long-term carbon sequestration - Muzzi_PWC_D1 (SPAdes) | ecosystem: Environmental > Aquatic > Marine >... | reverse complement strand
GCGATCGGGCTACGGGTTGAGGGGCGGGGTCCAGGTTGGGGTTCCGCTTAACTTTTTCCGTAGATAGGCGCTGGCTGTCCGCGGGCGTTGCCGCGGAAAAAGTACAAGACGCTCCACCCCCACCCGGACCCCGCCTCACCTGCGATTCCGCTCTGCACACTCGGTCTCGACCCGAACAAGCCGATCGCCCGCCGTGCGGATGACCGCGAGAATGACGACATGAGACTCGACATCTTCAGCTTGTTTCCCGAGGCGTTCGAGTGGTTCCGATCGCAGCGGTCGGTCCAGAACGCGTTGGCTCAGAGGAATGAGCTTCGACTCTTCGATTACCGCGAGACGACGCCGCTGGGGGCTGGGCAGGTCGACGATGCGCCCTACGGGGGCGGGGCGGGGATGGTGCTGCGGGTTGACGTGGTCGATGCGGCGCTGCAGGCGGCATATCGGAACGGGGAGAGCCCGCGGGTGGTGCTGCTGTCTCCGACGGGCCGGCTGCTCGACGATGAGCTGGCGGACGAGCTGACCCGCGAGCGTCACCTGGCGCTCCTCTGCGGGCGGTACGAGGGGTTCGACGAGCGGGTGCACGAGCACCTGGCCGACGACGAGGTCTCGATCGGGCGCTACGTGCTGGCCGGGGGCGAGCTGCCGGCGATGGTGCTCGCGGACGTGGTGATGCGGAAGCTGCCGGGGGCGCTGGGGCACGAGCGGAGCGCGGTGGAGGAGTCGTTCAGCCCGGTGCTGGAGGGAGCCCCGGAGTACCCGCACTACACGCGCCCCGCCAGCTATCGCGGTTGGCCGGTGCCCGACGTGCTGGTCTCCGGCGACCACGAGCGGGTGCGCCGCTGGCGCGCCGAGCAGAGCCGGCTCCGGGCCGGTCAGCTCGAAAAAGATCCCGAGTAGGTACGATTCCTCGGCCGCGCGACGCCCAGCACGGGTCGGGCGGCTTTTTCTCGCCAGCGAGCGAGGCGCGAGGATTTGAATGAGCAGCGTTATCGACAGCATCGAGCGGCGCCAGCAGAGGCAAGGGCTTCCGTCCTTCGCCCCGGGCGACCGCGTGCGCGTCCACTTCCAGGTCATCGAGGGCAGCCGCCGCCGCACCCAGGTGTTCGAGGGAATCGTCCTGCGGCGGCAGGGCTCCGGCGCCCGCGAGACCTTCACGGTGCGCAAGCAGTCCTTCGGCGTCGGCGTCGAGCGGACCTTCCCGCTGCACTCGCCGAAGATCCAGAAGCTGGAGATCGCGGCGCGGGGCGACGTGAGGCGGGCCAAGCTCTACTACCTGCGGGGCCGGGTCGGCAAGGCCGCCCGAGTGGCCGAGCGGCGCTGGGGGATCGACGAGGAGCTGATCGCGACGCCGGCCGGGGTCGAGGAGCCCCAGGCAGTCGACGCCGAGGGCGTCACTCAGGACGAGCTCGAGGCGACGGAGGCAGAGGAGCCGGCGACGGAGGCCGAGGCTGAAGGAGAGGCAACGGACGCCGAGGCGCCCGGGGCGGGGGAGACCGAGGAGAACGCCGCGGCGGAGGATGCCGGGGACGAGTCGCCGCCCGACGAGGGCGAGGGCTCCGGCAAGGACTCGGCCTGAGCCGGCTCGTCCCCAAGCCGAAGAGCCGCACCGGCGGGCTGGTCGAGCTCGTCGTGATCGTGGCGCTGGCGCTGGGCCTGGCGCTGGCGATCCAGGCCTGGCTGGTCAAGCCGTACCAGATCCCCTCGCAGTCGATGGAGCCGACCCTCGACGTCGGCCAGCGCGTCCTCGTCAACCGCTTCATCTACCACTTCACCGATCCTGGGATCGGCGACATCGTCGTCTTCCATCCGCCGGTGGGAGCCGACCGCGGCACCGAATGCGGCGTCCGCCATCTGCCGCGGGAAGCCTGCCCGAAGCCGACCGCCGCCGAGTCGAGCCAGAACTTCATCAAGCGGATCGTCGCCGGCCCGGGCGACACGCTCAGCGTCCGCAACGGCCACCCCGTCGTCAACGGGGTCGAGAAGGCGAGCGAACCGTACACGCTGCCCTGCGGCGCGAGCAGCGCCTGCAACTTGCCCAAGTCGATCACCATTCCACCCGACTCCTACTTCATGATGGGGGACAACCGTGGGGCGAGCGACGACAGCCGTTTCTGGGGACCCGTCCCCCGCGAGTGGATCATCGGCGAGGCATTCGCCACCTACTGGCCGCCCGACCGGATCGGCACCCTCTAAGAGTCGGTCGAAGGCGCATCGGCGCCGCTTGGCCCGGTCCCGGAAGCTGTTCTCCTTCGACCGGGGCCTGGGGTCGCGGTTCGTGGCGGGGGCGGACGAGGCAGGTCGGGGCTGCCTCGCGGGGCCGCTGGTCGCCGCCGCCGTGCTGATCGACTACAGCGCCCTGTCCCATGCGGACCGCCGCGCCCTGGCCGGCTTGCACGACTCCAAGCAGATGGACCCGGAGCGGCGCGAGGAGCTGTACCCGGCGGTGCTGCTGGCCGCGGCCCGGGTCAGCGTCGTGGTCCGCTGCGTGCGGGGGATCGACGGCCGCGGCCTGCACGTCACCAACCTCGAGGCGCTCTCCACCGCCCTGGAGCGGCTGGCGCCGGACGGGGAGACGACCTGCCTGGTCGACGGCTTCTCGCTGCGCGGGTGCGCGGTCCCGCACCGCGCCGTGGTCGAGGGAGACGGGACCAGCGCGGCGATCGCCGCCGCCTCGGTGGTCGCCAAGGTGAGCCGCGACCGCTACATGCACGGCGCGGCCCGCCGGCACCCGGGCTGGGGCTTCGACGCGCACGTCGGCTACTCGACCCCCGAGCACCGCGCGGCGATCGAGCGGATCGGCATCTCCCCGCTGCACCGCCGCTCGTTCGACTCCGTCGCCTACTCACAGCTCGAGCTGTCCGGCTAGCGCCGCACTAGAACGCACCCTGGATGTGCTCGACGTCGACCGCGCGGCCGACCCGGTCGAAGCTGACGCCGACCGCGTCGAAGCGGATCGCGGCGTAGCGCGGCAGGTTGCGCCGCTCGCCCATCCAGGCGGTGGCGAGGCGGCGGACGCGGCGCTGCTTGCGCGGTCCGACCGCGAGGACCGGGCGCTCGGGGCCGTAGGCGGAGTCCTCGCTCCCCGCCTTGACCTCGACGAAGACGAGGGTGCGGCCGTCGAGGGCGATCAGGTCCAGCTCGCCGTAGCGGCTGCGGGCGTTGCGCTCGACGATCTCCCAGCCGGCGGCGGCGAGGCGTTCTGCGACCAGCTCCTCGGCCAGCCTGCCCAGCCGTTGTCGACGCGCGCTCATCGCCGTCGAGGCTAGGGGCCGGCGGCGCGCGCGTGGCGCGCAGGTGGTGACGAAAGCGAGACGAGGATTCGCGGCGCCTTTCGGCACGGAGGATTTGCAGAAAATTGACATCCGGCGCACCACGCGTGAAGCGAGACCCGCGAGTGTCCCCGCCGTGCTCGCCACGGCGCGGACATTCACGCTCGACGGCATCGAGGCCCGGCCGGTGCGGGCCGAGGTCGACGTCCGTCGCGGCCTGCCCGCCTTCTCCCTGGTCGGTCTGCCCGATGCGGCGGTCAGGGAGGCGCGGGAGCGGGTGCGGGCGGCGCTCGCCAACTGCGGCTTCGACTTTCCGATGCAGCGGATCGTCGCCAACCTGGCGCCGGCCAGCCTGCGCAAGGCCGGCCCTGGCTTCGACCTGCCGATCGCCGTCGCCCTGCTGATCGCCTCCGGCCAGCTCGAGTGGGAGGCGCTGCCGCGCCTCGCGATGGTCGGAGAGCTGGCGCTCGACGGAACGGTTCGGCCGGTCCCCGGGGTGCTGGCGATCGCCGAGGCGGCGCGCAAGATGGGCGCCGAGGCGATCGCGGTGCCCGCCGCCAACGGGCGGGAGGCGGCCTTGGCGGGCGAGATCGAGGTGCTGGCGCTCGACAGCCTCACCCAGGTCCAGGCGCTGGCGGCGGGGGAGTGGAGGCCGCAACGGCCCGAGCCGCTGCCCCTGCCGCTGACCCCCGGGTCCGGCGTTCCCGACCTCGCCGAGCTGCGCGGCCAGGCGCACCTGCGCTACGCGCTGGAGGTCGCCGCTGCCGGCGGCCACAGTCTGCTGATGGTCGGTCCGCCGGGGGCCGGCAAGTCGCTGGCGGCCAGCCGCCTGCCCTCGATCCTGCCGCCGCTGGCCGAGGAGGAGGCGCTGGAGGTGGCGCGGGTCGCCAGCGCCTGCGGCCGTCTGGACGGCCGCCCGGGGGGCCGTCCCTTCCGCGCCCCGCACCACACGGTCAGCCCGGCCGGGCTGGTCGGCGGCGGCAATCCGCCCGCTCCCGGGGAGGCGACCCTGGCGCACCGCGGCGTCCTTTTCCTCGACGAGCTCTGCGAGTTCCACCGCGACTCGCTGGAGGCCCTGCGGGCGCCGCTGGAGGACGGCTGGGTCTCGATCGCCAGGGCGGGCAGCGCCCGCCGCCTGCCCTGCCGCTTCATGCTGGTCGCAGCCGCGAACCCCTGTCCCTGCGGTCGCGGGGAGGCCGACCCCGAGTGCGACTGCGCGCCGCTCGAGGTGCGCCGCTACCAGGGCAAGCTGAGCGGCGCCCTGGCCGACCGCATCGATCTGCTGGTGCCGATCCGCCAGCCGAGCGCCACGGAGATCGGCGGCCCCCCGGGCGAGCGGTCGGCCGCGGTGCGCAAGCGGGTCGCGGCGGCGCGCGAGCGGCAGCGGCAGCGCCTCGGGCCGGGGCGATGCAACGCGGATATGTCCCCCGGCGAGGCGCGCGAGTGCGTCCTCGCCGAGTCCGCCGCGGCGCTGCTCGCCGACGCCTACGCGCGCCGGCGGCTGAGCGGCCGCGCCCACGACCGGGTGCTGCGGCTGGCGCGCACCGTCGCCGACCTGGCCGGCATGGAGACGGTCGAGCGCGACCAAGTTGCCCAGGCGCTACAGCTGAGACGGAGGGACGATGACTGAGCCGACCGCCTGTCCCGCCTGCCTGCGCCGCGCCCGGCTGCTCGCCCACCTCGCCCCCTACATCGAGAAGCTCGCCACCGGCGAGCCGGGCTCGCGCTCGCCGGAATTGCTGCGCCTCTCCAACCAGGATCTGGCCGCCGCCGCGGCGCCAAAGCTCGCCGCGCAGGTGCTGGCCCGGGTCGAGGCGACGCCGGAGGGTCGCCTGCGCTCCGAGCTGGAGGCGGCCGGGTGCTGGGCCTGCTGCCGGCACGACCGGCTCTACCCGGCCGCCCTGCGCGACGCCGCCGACGCGCCCTGGGCGCTGATCGGCAGGGGCGACCCGGCGCTGCTGGAGGGGCTGGAGCCGGCCGGGGTGGTGACCGTGGTCGGGGCGCGGCGGGCCAGCTCCTACGGCCGCGAGGTCGCCCGCCAGCTGGGCCGCGAGCTGGCCGCCACGGGCCTGGTCGTGGTCAGCGGCCTCGCCTTCGGGATCGACGCCTGCGCTCACCGCGGCGCGCTGGAGGGGGGCCTCAGCTTCGCGGTGCTCGGCTGCGGCGCCAACGTCGCCTACCCAGCGGCCCATCGCTCGCTCTGGCGGCGGATCGGCGAAAGCGGCCTGGTCCTCTCCGAGCTGCCGCCGGGGGAGGGCGCCTGGCGCTGGACATTCCCGGCGCGCAACCGGATCATGGCGGCGCTGGGAGCGATGACGGTCGTGGTCGAGGCGGCGGAGCGCTCCGGCTCGCTGATCACCGCCGACCTCGCGGCCGACCTCGGCCGCGACCTCGGCGCGGTGCCCGGCCCGGTCGGTTCGCGCCTCTCGGCCGGGCCGAACAACCTGCTGGCCGGCGGCGCCTGCGTCGTTCGCGACGCCCAGGACGTGCTCGACGCGATGCTCGGGCCGGGCGCGCGGCTGATCGAGCGGACCGGGCCGCCGCTCGATCCCGGTCCGCGCGCCGTGCTCGAGTCGCTCGAGCTGGGCGCTGAGACGGGCGACGCGATCGCCGCCGCGCTGGGCCTCTCCGGCGCGGAGATTGCCGCCGCCCTCGCCGACCTCGAGGCGGGCGGCTACGTCTCCTGCTCGCTGGCCGGGGCCTACTCGCGCACAACGCTGAAGCCGCCTTCCGCCATCTAGGCTGCGCTGCGATGAGCTCGACGAGGATCCCCACGGCACTCTCGATCGCCGGCTCGGACTCGGGCGGCGGCGCCGGCGTCCAGGCCGACCTGAAGGCGTTTGCCTGCTGCGGCGTGCACGGGATGGCCGCGATCACCGCGATCACCGCCCAGAACACGATGGGGGTCGAGGCCGTCGAGGCGGTCTCGCCGGAGATGATCGTCGCCCAGGTGCGCGCTGTCGCCGAGGACATCGGGGTCGACGCGGTGAAGGTCGGCATGCTCGGCACCGTGGAGACGGTCGACGCCGTGGTCGAGGCGCTCGACCTGGTCGGCGAGGCGCCGGTCGTGGTCGACCCGGTGATGGTCGCCGAGAGCGGCGCCGTGCTGCTCGGCGAGCCGGCGCGGGGGGCGCTGGTCGAGCGGCTGCTGCCGCGCGCCACCGTCGTCACCCCGAACATCCCAGAGGCGCGGGCGCTGACCGGCGCCGGCGAGCAGGATTCGCAGAAAGTCCTCGCTCGCAGGATGAAGGCACTGGGGCCGCGCTCCGTTGTCGTAACCGGCGGACACAGCGAAGAGCTGGTGGATGTGTTCTGCCAGAGCGCTCGTGCTACCAAGGAGATTCCGGGCAGGCGCCATTTCAGCGAGGCCACCCACGGAAGCGGCTGCACCCACTCCTCGGCCCTCGCCGCCTTTCTCGCCCGCGGCTACACGCCGCTGGAGGCGGCTCGGACGGCGAGAGAGGTCGCCGCGCAGGCTGTGGCCGAAGGCCTCCGTGGGGTCGGGCATGGCGTCGGTCCAGTCGACGTACTGGGGATGACGGGTAAGTTCCCAGCATGAACACCAACAGCGCCACCTCAACCAGGCTGCCCCGGCCCCGATCCAGCACCGTCTTCGACGGCCCCGACCGTGCCCACGCCCGCGCCTACATGAAGGGCATCGGGTTCGACGACGAGGCGCTCAGCCGGCCAACGATCGGCATCGCCAACACCTGGACCGAGGCGATGCCCTGCAACTTCCACCTGCGCGGCCTCGCCGAGCACGTCAAAGAGGGCGTCCGCGCCGCCGGCGGCACGCCGCTGGAGTTCAACACGATCGCGATCTCCGACGGGATCACGATGGGAACCCAGGGGATGAAGACCTCGCTGGTCAGCCGCGAGGTGATCGCCGACTCGATCGAGCTGATGGCGCGCGGCTACCAGTTCGACGCGGTGGTCGTCCTCTGCGCCTGCGACAAGACGATCCCCGGGGGCGCGATGGCGCTGGCCCGGCTCGACGTCCCCTCCGTCCTGCTCTACGGTGGCTCGATCGCCCCCGGCAGGTGGCACGGGCGCGACGTCACGATCCTCGACATCTTCGAGGCGATCGGCGCCCACGCGGCGGGCGATATGAGCGACGAGGAACTGAGCGAGCTGGAGGGGGTCGCCAGCCCCGGCGCCGGAGCCTGCGGCGGCCAGTTCACCGCCAACACGATGGCCTGCGCGTTCGAGGCGCTGGGGATCATCCCGGGCGGCTCGGCGATGGTGCCGGCCGAGGACGACGAGAAGGGCACGGTCGCCGAGAAGATCGGCGAGCTGGTGCTGAACGTGCTCGCCGAGGATCTGCGCCCCAGCCAGGTGATCACCCGCGAGTCGCTGGAGAACGCGATCGCCTGCGCCTGCGCCTCGGGCGGCTCGACCAACGTTGTCCTCCACCTGCTCGCGCTCGCCCACGAGGCCGGGCTCGTGCTGCGCATCGACGACTTCGAGCGGATCTCGCGCACGACCCCGCTGCTCGCCGACCTGAAGCCGGGCGGGCGGTTCGTCGCCACCGACCTCTACCGGGCGGGCGGCGTGCCGCTGGTCCTCCAGCGGCTGGCGGAAGCCGGAATCCTGCACGAGGACGCGCTCACCGTGACCGGCCGCACGATCGGCGAGGAGGCCGCGGCGGCGAGCGAGGCCCCGGGCCAGGAGGTGGTGCGGCCGCTGTCGGACCCGCTCAAGCCGGAGGGCGGGCTGGCGATCCTGCGCGGCAACCTCGCCCCCGAGGGCGCGGTGGTGAAGCTGGCCGGCACCGAGCGCACCAAGCAGACCGGGCCCGCCCGCGTCTTCGAGTCCGAAGAGGAGTGCTTCCGGGCGGTCAAGGAGCAGAAGATCCAGCCCGGCGACATCGTCGTGATCCGCAACGAGGGGCCGGCCGGCGGTCCCGGGATGCGGGAGATGCTCCACGTGACTGCGGCGATCGTCGGCGAGGGCCTCGGCGAGGACGTCGCGCTGCTCACCGACGGGCGCTTCTCCGGCGCCACCCGCGGCCTGATGGCCGGCCACGTCGCCCCCGAGGCGGTCAGGGGCGGCCCGATCGCCGCGCTGCGCGAGGGCGACGAGATCAGCCTCGACGTTGACGCCCGCCGGCTCGATGTCGCCCTCTCCGACGAGGAGATCGCCCAGCGGGTGGCCGAGTACGAGCCGCCCCCGCCGCCCTACGAGCGTGGCGTGATGGCCCGGTACGCTGCGGCCGTGAGCTCAGCCGCCACGGGTGCCGTTACCTGACGCGCTGGCTTGCGCGCCGAAAGACGCTCCCACCGCGATCCATCGGCGGGCGGTCACCGAGAGCCGAGTGACGACGCGTCCAGCGGGAGTGCCAGCCTGACATGGCCGCTCGGCCCACAAGACCCGTGGCTCGGCCCACAAGACCCGTGGCTCGGCCCACAAGACCCGTGGCTCGGCCCACAAGACCCGTGTATGGGCGCTCGACTTCGGTAGATGCCAGGTTTGAGGCGGCCATGGCCGCCTCAAACCTGGCATCTACCTCTTCGACCAGCACCACCGGGCGATGCCTGCCGCTCGCGGGGTTCGGAACGCGGTGAGGGACGCATCTAGCCGGCCAGGAAGTCGTCGAGCAGGGCGTTGAAGCGGTCCGGGCGCTCCATCTGCGGGACGTGGCCGGTGCGCTCGAACAGCTCCAGTCGCGACGCCGGGACCAGCCGGTGGTAGCCAATCGCCGCCTCGACCGGGACGATGCGGTCGTGCATCCCCCAGACGACCAGGGTCGGGATCTCGATCTCGGTGAGCCGGTGGCGGGTGTCGTAGCCGCCGATCGCGCGCAGCGCGTTGGGGAAGCCGGGGCTGCGGATCCCCGGCTCCATCTGCTCGGCCAGCAGCTCCGGGCGGATCCGGTTCGGGTAGCGGACGAGGTTGCCGAAGGCGAGGTCGCGGCCGCGGGGCCGGGTCAGCCAGGTGTCGCGGCGGCCGGCGAGGAACGGCATCACCGCTTCGAACAGCCGCACCTGCGCCTCGCGTCTCCGTCCGAGCGCCTCGGCGAAGCTGATCCCGGCGGCGGAGACGAGCACCAGCCGCTCGAACCGCGAGGGATGGTCGATCACCGCCTCGGTTGAGACGAAGCCGCCCATCGAGTTGCCGACCAGCGCCGCCACGCGGTCGAGCCCCAGCTTCTCGCAGAAGTCGTGGATGAGGCGGCCGTAGGCGGGCATCTCGATCGGCCAGGAGGGCATCGGGCTGTGGCCGAAGCCCGGTAGGTCGAGGGCGATCGCGCGGTGGGTGCGGCCGAAGTGAGGCAGATTCTCCAGCCAGTTGCGCCAGCAGCCGGCCAGCCCGTGCACGAAGAGGATCGGCTCGCCCTCGCCAATCTCGGCGTAGTTGACCTCGGCGCCGGGCAGCTGCACGCGGTGCAGGTGCTCCCGCCAGTCGACCTTCAGCCACTCGGGGTCCGGGTTGCCGTAGTCGCTGGCCGGGAAGTTCACCGACCCGCTGGTGATCGTCGCGTCAGGCATAGCCCATCCTTTCCAGAATCGGAATCTCGCGAATCTGCGGCGGTTGCAGATGGTCCCAGAGGATGCCGCGCGGGCGCCCGTACTGGCGCTCGACCTCGATCACGGCGCGCGGCGTCGCGATCAGGTCGACCGGGAGGTCGTGCGAGGTGACCATCAGGTGGTGGCGGAGGATCTGGATCGGGTGGACGGTCGTCGCGACCGTCGTGTGATCGTCGATCTTGCCCGCGTCGATCAGGATCCCGTACTCGAGGTCGTTGTAGCCGCCGCCCTTGCCGACCCGCGCCCCGCTCAGGTTCACCGCCACCGATCCGGAGAGCACGAAGTCGATCTCGGGCAGGTCGTCGAGGGCGACGACCCTGCCGTGCTTGAGCGCGCCCTTGATCGTCGCCGCCTCCTTCATCGCCGCCTTCGAGAGCCGCTTCGGCTCGAGCACGCGGAAGGGGTGGGGGTCGCGGAGGCGCGGCACCGCCATGATCAACGTCTTGCCCTGCTCGAGCGCCATGCGGCGGGCGTGGGTCTGCGGCGAGTCGGGGTTCGCCTTGATCGCCCGCGCCCGCTTCCACAGCCGGTGGCCGGCGAGCTTCTCGGCCGCCAGCTTGGCGCCGGCGAAGTTCGGGATCCGCCCCTCGGCGCCGGGGAAGCGGGAGACCCCCTCGCGGTCCATCGCCTTCCAGACATCCTCGCGGACTTCGTCCTTGGAGCGCACCGGCGAAAGATATCCGCACCGAGCCGTCCGCAGCAGCATGTGGAATTGCAGCGCGGGGGCCGTCCTGGCCGACATACCCGTATGCCTAAACTTTCCTTCGGATCGTCCGAGGTTGCCCCGATGGTGTGCTCGCGAGAGGGTTAATGGGTCGCAAGACGAAAATTGCAATCGTCGCCGGTGTGATCGTGCTCGTCCTCGCGGCGGTCGGCGCCTACGCCTACGACAGCTCCCAGAGCGACACGATCGCCGACGGAGTGGCGATCGGCGGCGTCGACGTCGGTGGCATGGACGCCGCCGAAGCGAAGCGCGCCGTGCGCCGCCAGCTGCTGGCGCCGCTGCGCCACTCGATCCGGGTCGGCTACGACGGAGAGAGCTGGAAGCTGTCCGGGGAGGCGCTCGACGTCCACGCAGACCTCGACGGGGCGGTCGACCGGGCGCTCGACAAGAGCCGCGACGGCGGGCTGCCCGGCCGCCTGGTCCGCTACGTGACCGGCGGGGAAGTCGACAAGGCGGTTTCCGCCAAGGTCACCTACTCCGAGCCTGCCGTCAACCGCTTCGTCCGCAAGGTCGCCGACGCAGTCGACCGCGAAGCCCGGGACGCGACCGTCGCGGCGAGCGGCAGCTCGCTCGAAGTCGTCCCGGCCGAGTACGGCCGCAAGCTGCGCGACAAGCTGCTGGACAGGCAGCTGAAGGCCGCGGTGCTGAACGCGAACGCCGACCACACGATCGCCGCCCGCACCCACTCGGTCAAGCCCGAAGTCACCGCAGGCGAGGTCCCCTCCGAGTACCCGAGCTACCTGACTCTCGACCGCGCCGGGTACACCCTGCGCCTCTGGAAGGACCTGAAGCTGGCGAAGAGCTACACCGTCGCGGTCGGTCAGGTGGGGCTGGAAACCCCGGAAGGGCTGTACCACATCGAATCGAAGGAAGTCGACCCCTCTTGGCACGTGCCCAACTCGGACTGGGCGGGCGACCTGGCCGGCCAGGTGATCCCGCCGGGCCCCGCCGACCCGCTGAAGGCGCGCTGGATGGGGATCTTCGAAGGCGCCGGCATCCACGGCACCGACGACACCGGCTCGCTGGGCAGCGCCGCCTCGCACGGCTGCGTGCGGATGTCGATCCCCGACGTGGAAGAACTGTACGACCAGGTCGAAGTGGGGACGCCGATCTACATCGGATGACCCACTCGCAGGACGCGTTCGGGGAAAGCCGAACTAGATCCCGTGAATTGGGACGAAGCACTGTCGGCGTTCGATCGGGATTCGAGGGCGCGGAGCCTGGCCGAGCGAACGCGCAGGGCATATGGGGTGGACCTCGGCCAGTTCGCCGAATGGGCGGACGGGCGCGGCCTGGCGCCGGGCCGGATCCGCCATCGCGACGTGCGGCGCTACGCGGCCGGGCTCTCCTCCGGCGGCGCGGCGCCAGCGACGGTCGCCCGCAAGCTTGCCGCGGTGCGCAGCCTCTTCGACTTCCTGGTCCGCACCGAGCAGCTCGGCCAGAACCCGGCCGACCTGGTCTCCAGCCCGAAGCGGGAGCAGAAGCTGCCGCAGGTGCTAAGCGGCGAGCAGCTGCGGGTGCTGCTCGAGCGGATCTCCGCCCGCACGCCGCTGGAGCTGCGCGACCGGGCGATGCTCGAGCTGGCCTACTCGTGTGGGCTGCGCTGCGGGGAGATCGTCGACCTCGATTGTGGCTCGATGGACTTCGACACTGAGCAGCTTCGCGTCTTCGGCAAGGGCTCGAAGGAGCGCCTGCTGCCGGTCGGCGAGCCGGCGCAGCGGGCGCTGCGGCGCTACCTGGAGCGGGGCCGGCCGCCGCTTGCCGCCGAGCGGCGCGAGCCGGCGCTCTTCCTCTCCAAGAGCGGCCGGCGGCTCTCCGGCTCCGACGTCACCCGCCGCCTGGCGCGCTGGGTGCGCGAGGCGGCGCTGGCCGGCGGCGTCTCGCCGCACTCGCTGCGCCACAGCTTCGCCACCCACCTGCTCGAAGGCGGGGCCGACCTGCGGACGATCCAGGAGCTGCTCGGCCACGCCTCGATCTCGACCACCCAGATCTACACCCGGGTCGACGCCGCCCGCCTCAGGGAGGCGTACGCGAGCACCCATCCGCGCGCATGACGTTCAAATAAGGCCCAGCGACCGTAGAATCGAGCTAGCGCAATGGAAACCGGCGTCAAAGAGGTGGAGCTGCGCGACCTGTGGCGTCGCTACAAGGGGGAGGGCGACGACGGCGCACGAGAGCGCCTCGTGGTCGCCTACTCACCGCTGGTCAAGTTCGTCGCCGGCCGGCTCGGCGCCGGGCTGCCCGCCCACGTCGACGACGCCGACCTGATCTCCTACGGGTTGATGGGCCTGATCGGGGCGATCGACCGCTTCGAGCCGGAGCGCGGGATCAAGTTCGAGACCTTCGCGATGACCCGGATCCGCGGTGCGATCATCGACGAGCTGCGCTCCCTGGACTGGGTGCCGCGCTCGGTCCGCTCGCGGGCGCGGGAGATCGAGGGCGTCCAGTCGAAGCTCGAACATCAGCTGCAGAGGGCGCCCAGCGAGGCCGAGCTGGCGGCCAAGCTGGGGCTGAGCGAGGAGGAGCTGCAGACCTCGTTGCTGGAGATCGCCAACTCCTCGGTCTACGCGCTCGACGAGCTCTGGACGATCTCCGACTCCTCCGGCGATGCGGTCTCGCTGCTCGACACGATCTCCGACCCGCGCGCCGACGACCCGCAGGAATCGCTCGCCAGCACCGAGATCAAGGACCGCCTCACCGAGGCGGTGGCCTCGCTGCCGGAGCGCGAGCAGCTCGTCGTCGCCCTCTACTACTACGAGAACCTCACCCTGCGCGAGATCGGCGAGGTGCTGGGGGTGACCGAGTCGCGCGTCTCCCAGCTGCACACCAAGGCTGTCATGCGCTTGAAGTCGGCACTCCAGGAGGTTTAGGCTCGGCGGGTGGCGCATAAGGCCGCAGACCGAATTCGCAACGTCGCGCTGATCGGGCACCGCGGCTGCGGCAAGACGAGCCTGCACGAGGCGATCCTCTTCGAGGCCGGGTCGAGCCGCCGGCTGGGCAGCGTCACCGACGGCACGACGATCTCCGACCAGGAGCCCGACGAGCAAGAGCGCCAGATGTCGATCGGGGCCTCGGTCGCCGCCTTCGAGCACGACGGGCGCGAGATCAACCTGATCGACACGCCGGGGGAGCCGAGCTTCGTTGCCGACGCGGCCGCGGCGTTGCGGGTCGCCGACTCGGCGGTCGTCGTCGTCAGCGCCGTGAACGGCGTCGAGGTGCAGACCGAGCGGCTCTGGCGTCGCGCCGACGCGGAGGGCCTGGCCCGGCTCGTCTTCGTCAACATGCTCGACCGCGAGCGGGCCGACTTCTTCGCCGTGCTCGACTCGCTGAAGGACGTCTTCGGGTCGCACGTGGTCGCCACCGAGATCCCGATCGGCGTCGAGCACGAGGTGCGCGGCGTGGTCGACCTGATCGACCTCGAGGCGTTCGTCTACGAGGGGACCGGGCCGGGCGCCGCGAAGCGGGTCGAGATTCCCGAGGAGCTGCGAGCCCAGGCCGAGGAATACCGCGAGCGGCTGATGGACGAGGTGGCGGAGAACTCCGACGAGCTGATGGAGCGCTACCTGGAGGGCGAGCAGATCGACCACGCGGAGATCGTCGGCGTGCTGAAGCAGGGCGTCAGCGCGGGGCGGATCTTCCCGGTCACCTGCGGCGTCGCGACCCGCAACCTGGGCGCCGACCGGCTGCTCGGGGCGCTGGTCGAGGATCTGCCCTCGCCGGCGATGCGGGGCGCCGTGCGGGCGATCGGCGCGGGGGAGGAGCCGGTCGAGGTCGAGCCCGACGAGGACGGCCCGCTGCTCGCCTACGTGTTCAAGACGCTCGCCGACCCCTACGCGGGCCGGATCAACCTCTTCCGCGTCTACCGCGGCACGCTGCGCTCCGACTCGCAGACGGTCAACGCGACCCGCGGGGAGAAGGAGCGGATCGGGCAGCTCGCCCGCCCGCTGGGCAAGGAGCTGAACCCGGTGGCGGAGCTGGGTGCGGGGGAGATCGGCGCCGTCGCCAAGCTGAAGCAGACCCAGGCCGGCGACGTCCTCTCCGCGGCTCGTGAGGAGATCGGCTTCGCGCCGCTCGACCTGCCGGCGCCGGTGATGGCCTTCGCCTACGAGCCGAAGTCGAAGGGCGACGAGGACAAGGCCGCGGCGGCGGTGCGGCGGCTGAGCGAGGAGGACCCGACCCTCGACGTGCACCGCGATCCGCAGACCGGAGAGCAGATCCTCGCCGGCCTCACCCAGGTCCACGTAGAGGTGCTGGTCGAGCGGATGAAGCGCCGCTTCGGGGCCGAGATCGAGCTGCACCCGCCGCGCGTCCCCTACCGGGAGTCGATTCGCAGCCCGGCCGAGGCGCACGCCCGCTACAAGAAGCAGTCGGGCGGGCGCGGCCAGTTCGCCGACTGCAAGATCGAGATCGAGCCGGCCGAGGAGGACACCGGCCTCGAGTTCGTCAACAAGATCAAGGGCGCGGCGATTCCCGGCAGCTTCATCCCTGCGGTGCAGAAGGGGGTGGAGGAAGCGATGCAGCGCGGCACCGTCGCCGGCTACCCGGTCAGGGACGTGCGGGTGCGGCTGGTCGACGGCAAGCACCACGACGTCGACTCCTCCGAGATGGCCTTCAAGGTCGCCGGCTCGATGGCCTTCCGGGAGGCGATGGAGGCGGCCGATCCGGTCCTGCTGGAGCCGATCGTGCGGCTCACGGTGAGCTGTCCGGAGGAGGTGGTCGGCGACGTGATCGGCGACCTCAACTCGCGCCGCGGGCACCCGCTGGGAATGGAGCCGAAAGGGGCGGCGACCGAGGTGAAGGCGGAGGTGCCGATGGCCGAGGTCCTCGACTACGCGCCGGACCTTCGCTCGATCAGCGGCGGCCGCGCCGACTTCACGGTCGAGTTCGACCGCTACCAGGAGGTGCCGGCGCAGCTGGCCGAGAAGGTCGTCGCCGAGGCTCGCGGCGCCGCCGAGGTCGGCGCCTGAGCCGCCCCGGCCGCTGCTAGACGAGTGATCGTCTAGTTTGGCGGGGTGAGCCCCGACGAGAGCTGCGCGGTCTGCGGCCGCAACATCCTGGCCGGCGAGCGGATCCGCAGCTACATCAGCCCCAAGCAAGGCCCGAGGCTGGTCTGCGACCTCTGCCGGGGGCGCGCCGAGCGGCTCGGCTGGGTCGATCCGGCGGCGCCGGGGGCCAACGTCGGCCGCCGCCCTGTCGAGCCCGAGCCGTCCGAGTCGCCGACCGGGCGGCTTGAGCGTGCCGCCAGCCGCTTCAACTCGAGCGATGCCGCCCGCACGGTCGCCGGCCTGATCCGGACCCTGGGTCGGCCCTGGGTGTCGATCGGCTCAGCGGCCGGATCGCCCAGCGAGGTGCGGGTGACCGTCGCCTGGGAGCTGGGCTGGTACCAGTGGGGTGTCGATCTCGCTGACGAGATGCGCCCGGTCTTCCAGATCGACAAGGGCGACGAGCTGGACCAGCTGGACGGCTCGGCGCGCCAGTGGAACGCCAGCGCCGGCGAGAGCGGCCGGATCGCGCCGGGCGCCGAGCGGGCGGCGGACGGCGAGCCGGTCGGCTGAGCCGGCGGGGCGGATGGTGAAGCTGGTGGTCAACGTCGACGGCGGCGCCAGGGGCAATCCCGGGCCGGCGGCGATCGGAGTGGTGGTGCAGAGCCCGGCGGGGGACGTGCTCGAGGAGCGCGGCGAGGCGATCGGCAAGGCGACCAACAACGTCGCCGAGTACCGGGCGCTGCTGGCCGGCGCCGCGCGGGCAGCCGAGCTGGGGGCGAGCGAGCTGGAGCTGGTCGGCGACTCGGAGCTGGTCGTCCGCCAGGTGAAGGGCGAGTACAAGGTCAAGGACGCGGCGTTGCGCCAGCTGCACGCCGAGGTGAAGCGGGTCCTGCGGCGCTTCGACGCCTGGTCGATTCGCCACGTCCGTCGCGAGCAGAACGCGGAGGCCGACCGCCTCGTCAACGAGGCGCTTGATGGGACCGGCGGCTGAGCAGCCGCCGGTCGAGCGCCCGGTCGCCGGGCCCGATCCAGAGCAGGAAGAGCATCGCGACGAGCAACAGGGGGGCCAGGGTGAGGCTGGGCACGACCTCGCCCTGGCCGATGCCGGAGAGGGCGATCGCGCCGACCATGTCGCCGGCCAGCGCCAGCGCCGCGAAGCGGGTGAGCAGGCCGGCCAGAAGCAGCGCTCCGCCGACGATCTCCAGCGCCCCGATCAGGTACGCGAACGCGTCCGGGGAGGGAAGGCCGTAGGTCTCGAACGAGGCGACCTCGCGACCGTGATCGGTGAACTTGCCGATCCCGAAGACGACGAAGACCGATCCGGCGGCCCAGCGCACCGGCGGCGCCCAGCGGGCCGCCGCCGCCGGCCGCGTGCCGAACAGGGTTTCCGGCCCGAGGATCACGTCCGTCAACCTTACGATGCCGCGGGTATGCTGCCCGGCGTGAGCGGGGCTGATCTGCCGGCAACCGGTGCCTGAGATGACGCCGACCCTGCGCTCCGCCTCGACGCGAACGATCGTGGCCGTTGCGATGCTCGGCCTCAGCGGGGCCTGGAACGCGGGCAACGTCGGGCCCGTCGCCGGCGAGATCGCCGACGACTTCGACATCTCGCTGGCGGTCGTGGGGCTGCTCGCGGGGACCCTCTTCCTCGGCTCCTGCGTGATCGGGCTGTTCGTCGCGGCCCAGGTCGGCGAGCGGTTGGGGGCGGGCCGCGGGCTGAGGCTCGCCTGCCTGATGCTCGCCGCCGGCAACCTGCTCTTCGCGGTGTCCCCCGACTTCGCCGGCCTCGCGGTCGGCCGCATCCTGCCAGGCCTCGCCTTCGCCCTGGTCAACGCGCTCGGCGCGGTCTGGGCCCGCACCGCGGGGGGAGTGGGCCTGCTCGGGATCTTCGGCGCCTCGATCCAGCTCGGCATCGCGCTCGCCCTGCTGCTCGGCAGCGGCCTCTCGGACCTCGACGTCGACTGGCGGCTGGGCTTCCTGGTCAGCGCGGCGCTCGGCGCGGGGGCGTTCGTCGCGACCCCGAGGGATGCCGGCGCTCCCCCCATGCAAAAACGCGAGTCGGGGTTCCTGGGAGCCGCCCTGCGGCGCCTCCGCGTCTACCGGCTGGCGCTGCTGTTCGTCTCGATCTACGGGGTGCCGATGATCCTCAGCGCCTGGCTGATCGAGTACCTGGGCAGGGAAGGAGACATCGCCAAGGCGCTGGCCGGCGTGATCTCGTTCCTGCTCTTCGGCCTCTCCGCGGCGGCGCGCATATTCGGGGCCCAGCTCCAGCAGCGCGGAGTCCCGCACGCGCTCCTCAGTGGGGCGCTCGGGCTGGCGGCGGTGGGGATCGCGGTCGTGACGCTCGACCCTGCCGCCGCCGCCGGGTTCGCCGCCGTAGGTCTGGTCGCGGTCGGGTTCGGCGTTCCCTACGCGACCGCCTTGGGCGAGGCCCAGGATCTCTACCCTGCCGAGCCGGCGGAGCCGGTCGCTCTGATGACGCTCGCCGCCCTGATCCCGCCGATCGTCGCGATCCCGCTGATCGGCCAAGCGCTCGACAACGGGGACGGCGAGCTGTCTTTCGGCATCCTCGCCGTCTTCGTCGCGCTCGCCGCCCTGGCGAACCTGCGGCGCACGGGGATACCGGTGACGGCGGGGCCCCCACATGTCGCCGCGCAGCCCGCCGGCGCTCCCGCTGGGATGCCCGACCGATGAGCAGCCGACCGAGCAGAGGGGTTCTCCTGGTCGTCCTCGCGATTGCGCTCGGGGCGTTCGCCGCCACCGTCGCGACGGCCAAGCCCGCGAACCGGACCTACGTGACCGCCAACTGCTCGGGCGCCGCCTTCAAGCCGAAGTCGATCGTGCTCGCCTGCGGCGACGCCGGCCTGATCGCGACCCGGCTCCAGTGGACGCAGTGGGGCACGAAGAAGGCGCACGGCGCCGGTCTCGGCGTGGAGAAGATCTGCAAGCCCGACTGCGCCGCCGGCAAGGTCGCCAAGGAAGCGATGAAACTGATCCTCTCGAAGCCCCGCCTCTGCCGGCAGGACGGCAAGCGCCACTTCACCAAGGTCCACTACAAGTGGCTCCCCGCCTCTCCCGGCGAAGGCCCGAACCAGGGCACGATCCCGCTGCCCTGCTCGCTGGTCCGCCGCTAAAGCAGAATTTGGCCAGCTTGACTTTGGTATTGCGACGAAATACGCTGCCACGAGTTGACGGGTCCCGTCCCGGCGTCGCGGATCGCATTTTGGAAAGGAATATGCGGCAAGACCAGAGTGCACCGCCTGCCCGCCGGCGTGTCTGGTGGCGCCCGGTGCGCTCAACCTGGGGGGCTCTAGGTGTGGCAATTACCCTCACGGCGGCGTTCGCTGCCACGGACGCGACCGCCAAGGCGACTCCCGGCGCTGGCCTCGGCCAAGGGCGCTCGGGCCGATCAAGCGCGCGAGCACCATCAATTCAGCTGCAATCCAGGTCTTCCCACAGGCACAGGCGAAAGCGGTGCCGGAAGGGCTACAAGAAGGTGAAGAGGCGGGGCCGTTTCGTCTGCCGGCGTAAGCACAAGCATCATTCTCACAAGGCGCCAACGGCACCGCCAACGGCGCCAACCGCGCCAACGGCACCGCCAACCTCGGGCAGCGATCTAGGCCAGCAGATCCTGGACGACACCTACGAACTGACCGTGAAACTCGGCGAGGAATACATCAACGGCAGCCACGGCACTCTGCCTTACTGGTACAAGTACCAGGTCAACCGTAGCGACTGCGTGCTCCTGACCGGCGATACCGGTCGTTGCCTGATCTACCTGTGGGAATGGTCTTACGCATCTGGCTACGGTTATGGCGATTACGAGTCCGCCATCTGGCGCGACTACTACATCGCGACCCGCGTCGGCGACAGGCTCTACGAACCAAAGGTCGTACAGATCGATTTTCTCTATCCCTATGAATGGGTGTGCAGCGACGATCCGAGCAAAGGGATCGCGCCTTGCAGCTGACCGATCCGCAGCGAGGGTCGCTAAGAACCCGCTTGCGCCCCCGCATGCAGGAAACCGCAGCGCCGAGCTAGAATTGACCTCCGTGCGGCTGTAGCTCAGTTGGCTAGAGCGTCTGCTTGCCATGCAGAAGGTCGTGGGTTCGAATCCCATCAGCCGCTTTTTCGCGAATCCCCTGCACGTGGGCGGGTCGGGTTCGGCGGGAGCATCCGAATCCAACTGGAACCACCCCCGCATATCGCCTTCATTTCGGGAACTAATTTGAATTAGTTCCCGAAACTGCCCAGATGCGCGGAGATTAGCGACGGTGGCCTACCGATCGGACGCCTGGCGCGGATATGCGCGCCGTACGAAGTCACCGAACAGCGGCGCGGTGTAGGCGTAGATGCCCTGGCTGACGCGGTAGACGTGGTTGCTCTTCAGCAGCCGGTTGACGCTCTGCTGGGTAGCATTGGGGTTGCGGCTTTGGAACTGGGCGGCGAGCTCTGCGATCTCGAACCGCTCGCCGCCGAGATCGGCGGCGACACGGAGCGTAAGCTGGTCGGCGCGCGGGGCATCCAAGTAGCGGTTCTCGAAGAACTCAGCGTCGAGAGCGTCCTGCACGCGCGCGCGAGTGCTTGCGTAGAGCTTGGGGGTGATCCCGTCGAGGTTGGCGGCATCGGCCGCGTCCCAGAGCGCCTCGCCGTACTTCTGGATGAAGTAGGGGTACCCGTCGACATCGGCGGCGACTTGCTGTGCGACATCGAGCCCGAATGGGATGCCGGTATCGGCAACCGGTCGTATCAGCGCAAGCGCAGCCGGACTGGACTCGTGCCCGTTCTTGGGCTCGAGGCCGAGGTTGCCGAGCTCCTCGACACGAAAGAGCCGCTCGGCGTGGCTCCGGGCCGCCTGCAGATTCTGAACGAGTGGCGGCAGGCCCGAGACGACGAGCATCACCGGTAGCGGTGGTTCCTCTTGGTCCTGGGCTTCGACGAAGGCGCCGAGCAGGGCGCCGAGGGGATACTGGTGCTGGCGCGGCTGGTCGTGCAGAGTGTGTGCCTCGTCGTAGAGGAAGACGACGCCGCGCCCGGCTTTCGCGGCGAGGCGCCCGACCTGGATCAGAGCCTCACCAATACGATCCTCTAGGACGGACGCGCCGCTTCGTGAGGTCCCTGGCTTGATGCTGATGCTCGTCCCGTCCGGCAAGCCGACGGTGATCTCCCCGACAGCCCTGCGCGCGGCTGCGAGCAGCTTTCGCAGCTTCGCCATGTTGGAGAAGGCGCGGATCGCCGTGGAGAGGTCATCGGCGATCGCGGTTGCGAAGGCATCCTCTTGGCGCAGCCGGGCAGTGAGGTCCCGGCGAATGGCGACCCAGTCGCGCTCGCGGGCCGCATCGCGGAACTCCTTGAGCAGCACGGTCTTGCCTACGCCGCGCAGACCACTGAGGCGGACGTTGCGACGCTTCTCGGGGAAATCGCGCAGGTAGCCGCGGAATCGCTGCAGCTGCTGCTCGCGGTCGGCGAGGTAGGGCGGGGTCGTCCCAACGCCCGGCTGATAGGGGTTGCGCGCCATGTGCGGCGAGTGTATCGCTTCTTACGGCACCTTACGAGAAAACCATAAGAAGCCGTAAGACACTGTAACTGGCCTGAGGACCCTGAGGGCAGTTGCTCCCTCGATCAACCGCACGATCGACTTCCTGCAGTGGGTGCTCTCGGTCGCGATCGAATACAAGCGCTTCGGCCTCACCGAGAACGCTGCCGAAGGCAAGCGGCGACGCCTGCGCGAGAGGCGCCCGGCCCCGGTCCACATCGACAGTGCCGCACAGGTCGATGCGCCGCTGGAGGCGGCGACCGAGCTCGACCGCGACCCCCACTACGAACTCGCCGAACGCGAGGCTATCGTCGCGACCCTCCTCTTCTCCGGCCCGCGCGCGCACGAGCTCTGCAACCTGCTCTGGCGCGACGTCGACCTCGCGAGCGGGCGCCTGTTCATCGGCCGCTCGAAGACGCCGGCCGGGCTGCGGGAGATCAGGATGCTGCCGGTCCTGCGCGACGTCCTCGCCGCCTACAAGGCGACCGCCTACCGCGGCGATCCCGACGACCTCGTCTTCCCGACCCTCACCGGCTCTCGCCGCGACCCAGACAACCTGCGTGAGCGCGTCCTCGCCGCCGTCCTGGGGCGCGCTGACGAGCTGCTGGAGCGCCGCGGCCTGGTGCCGCTCCCACGCGGGCTCACCAGCCACAAGCTGCGCCACGCCTTCGCCTCGGTCCTGATCGCGCTCGGGGGGATCCGGTCTCGGTGATGCGCCAGGTCGGCCACACCGACCCGCAGTTCACCCTGCGCGTCTACACCCACATGATGAGCCGCGACAAGGTCGAGCGGAGGCGGCTGAAGGCGCTGGTGCGCGGCGAGCGGGTGATCGCGCGCACGGCGCCGCCACCCAAGCCGGTCGATCTCGCCGAGTACGAGGCGCCGATCGTCGCCGCGCCGGCCGAGCGCGGCGGTCGCGCCCCGAGGCGGGAGATCCTCGCCGCGGTCGAGGAGGCGATGGCCGATCGCCACGGCGCGGCAGACCTCGAGCCGCTGCCCAGCGGCGGGCTTCGCTGGCAGTCGCGCCTGGGCAAGGCCCGAGCGCGGCTGGTCGAGCGCGGCTGGCTCAAGGCAACAACCTGGCGCGGCGATTGGCAGCTGACCGAGCGGGGCTGGGCCAAGGCGCGCCGCGACCGGGTGCGAGGCGAGACGCCTCGGGCTAGCTCCAAGCTGGAGGCCACCGAGGCTGAGCTGGCGACAGCGGCGTGATCCTCGTCGCCCTCGCCATCTTCGCCGTCGGCGCCGCTCTGGCTCGCCAGCCGTGAGTGGAGATGTCGAGGGGCCCGTCTACAGTCAGGACGATGAAGCGTGCTCGTACCGCGGGCAGGTCAGCTGGGTCACGGGGCCGTCGTCGCCAATCGCGACATTTGCGCCAACTTGGGGTCGTTGACCGGCGGAGCTCATGGGCTTCACTTCGGGCGGCGCCCCGTTCGGCCTACGACTCTCCGACTTCAGCCCAACGGATCTCGAAGCCATGGGGCTTGGCCCCGGGTTCGCAGCCGCGAGATCGCCGGTCGAGCAGCCGGGCCCCTGGCTTGCCCGCGACGCACGGGGCCGATCCGATGACGCTGGGGTCTCCTTTGTGCCGGAGGAGGAGTGATGAGCCTCGTGGGCTGGTGGCGGATAGTGGAGATGGAGCTGTGGGTGCAGGAGGATGTGGACCTCGTGGGTCCCGCCTTCCTCGAGCTCGGCGGGGACGGGATCGGCAGCTTTGCGTTTCTCGCCGTCGAGGGCCAGATAGATTTCCGCAACGCGCGCCGCGACGGGCGGGTGGGTGTTGAGTTCTCCTGGGAGGGCTGGGACGACTCCGATCGCCGGAGCGGCCGTGGCTGGGCGGTGCTTGCAGAGGACGGCTCGCGGTGTGGACGCATCTACTTCCACCTCGGTGACGACTCGAGCTTTCGCGCCGAGCGGATCGCGGACAACCCGCGAGCCAAGCTGCAACGGTGACCCCCCTACCCCCGGCGTAGCTCCTGCAGTCGCCGAGTTCGCGCCTCCGCTGCTTCCATCCGGGTCGGGTGTGACCATTTCCGGATGACGATGGATCCCCTCCAAAGATCCAGAGCATCAGCGGCCCGCCGAAGCCAGAGCCGCGGCGCGCGGCGCCGCGCGATCGTCGTCAACTACGCCGAGGATCCAGACGGCTGCGCCGATGTGATCGCCGAGCTGGTGGCCGAGTACGAGGTGTACATCGAGGGCGAGCATGAGCACTGCCCGGATTGCCCCGTGGCGCGGTCGGGCCCTTTCATTGCCTACTCGATGCTCGAGTGGAAGGCGATCTACGCTGACGGTTGCCTCGACCGGTGGACCGTCCCCGACATCCACGAGTACATGCTCGACCACTTCCCGCGCAAGGTCTCTGCGGACGGTCGACTGCTCGGCGCGACCCCCGCCTGCGTGCGCGATCTCATGTACTTCCTCGCCGATCGGGGGTCGCTGCGCGGTGAGGACCCCAGCCTTCCCGGCGACGCCGCCGACGAGTTCTTCGAGCGATTCGTCGAGGCGAATCGCGATCGGCGCAACTGGGGCTTCGCCAAGCGGACCTTCACGGGGCCGCTAGGGGCAATCGTTGGGCGGATGGCCGAACGCGCGGAGCCCGAGGCGGACGAGCGCGCAGCGCGTGCGCCGGTCGGCAACGTGGATGGTTCCCTCGGGAACCGGCGACGAGCGAAGGAGAAGGCGGTCGCCGCTCGTCGCCGCCAGCGTAAGGCGGCGCGCGCCGCGCGGAAGTGGAGGCAAGGTTGAGCGATGGGAGCGGGGGGACGACGGTCCAAATCAGCGACCACGCGGACGTCCAAGACGCCGGCGCTTGACACGTTGCGGGTCGAGGAGCGGGCTGGCGTGCTTGAGCTGCTGCTGCGGTCGGCCCCGCGTCTTGCGACCGATGCCGAGCGCATCGCCCGCGAGCTGCTCGCCGACACGAGCATCGAGACGGTTGCCGAGGAGGTGGTGGGGGGACTTCGGTCACGGGAGGCCGACGAGCTCCAGGGTCGCGCCGGGCGCCAGCGCTATGGCTACGTCGAGCCGACCGAGGCGGCGTGGGAGATCCTGGGCGAGGAGCTCGACCCGTACCTGAAGGACGTCGAGCGGCTTCTGCAGCTGCGAATGAGAAACGCCGCCCAGGACACCGCGCTCGGCATCGTCGGCGGTCTCTACCGCTGCCGCGACGTTGACGATCCGGAGCTGCTGCTCTCCTGGGCCCCCGACCTACCAGCCGATCACGCCGACGAGCCGCTTCGCATGCTGCGCGAGGCCGGAGTCGACATTCCCGAGGGCGAACTCCAGGAGCTGGCACCGGAGTGGGCAGGCTGAGCTGGCGCCCAGCGGACTGGAACAGGTCCCCAGTCTCGGGAACATCTCGCGTGAAGTGGTGCGCCGGGATAACCGGCGTGGTCAAATTGCGTGTCGTCCTACGGTTCTCCGCGATCTTGCATGGATTGGGCGATGGCGAGCGGCTAGATTCCCCCCGTGGGCATTACGCTGAGCGATGGTGAGCGCGAGGAGCTGCGAGAGGCCTTCGGCTTGAAACTGGTGGAGGTCGGCATCGAGCTTGACCGCCTCGAGGCGAAAGATGAGCTCACCCCGGACGGGCTCGAGCGCCTGGCGCTGGAGGCCACGGGCCCGGGTCGCGACGCGGCAGCCCCCACCGAACTCGGCGGCCTGATGATCGAGGCGATCGAGGGCCTCGGCGGCCGAGCGGGGGCGCTGCTGCTTGCTGCGGTCGAGCTTCTCGTCCCCGAGCTCGCGGTGGCTGCTGGTGACGCCCTTGGTCGCCTTCGCGCATCCGGCGCGCCGTCACCCGGTCTCCCCACCGGGACCGGCGAGCTCCGGCTGGCCGAGGCGAAGCGCTACCGCAAGCAGGACGAGGACCTCTACCTGCTGCTGCTCGAGCGTCCGACGACCGCGGGGCCCCAGCCAGGCGCACGATGGCAGGTGGCCTGTGTGCCAATCGACCGCGACGACGGGACGATGTTCGAGGGGTTCCTGACCCCCGCCGATCTCGAGGGCGCGGCGCGCGACCTACTCGAGGCGCCGGAGGAAGGTTCGGCCCCGGATCCTGAGCGGATCTCAGGCGCCGAGGTGGAGCAAGCTCTGCGCCGCGCAGCGGCGCGCAATCGCGAGCGAGGTTGGCCAATCCGCTGGGAACTCGGTTTGGCCCTGCCCCTGCTGGCGCGGGCGCTGTGCGACGAACCGGCCTTGCTCGGCGGCCTGAGGATCATCCCCGAGGGCGGTGAGCTGTGGGCGGATCCGGAGGACGCCGATGACTTCGAGCGACTCGCGGATGCGACGCTGGGAGACTACGAGATCCATCTGGAGGAGATCGGGCGACTCGCCGAGGCCGGGGCGGAAAGCCCGGTGTCCTTCCAGGACGTCGACGCCCTGCGCCGCAACGGCGTCTTCGTCGCCCGCACGATGCTCGAGTGGAAGTGGGGGCTGGACGGCCGGATGGGGCAATGGACCGCGGAGGACATCGACGCATTGCTGCTCGATTACGCCCCGCGCAAGCTCCCCTCCGACGAGGAGACGATTGCCGACGCCCCAGCCTGCGTTGCTGCCTTCATCGATTTCCTCAGCGGTATCCGCATGCTGAGTGGCGACCTCGCCGGAACGCTCTTCGCCTGCTGTAACGACTTGCGTGAGGAGTTTGCCGAGGCGATGCGCGACCGCAGCCGCTGGGGCCCAGCGAAGGCGGTCGCCGCACAGATGCGTGCCGACGATGTCGATCTGGAGAGCCCTGAGGAGGTGGATGCCTGGATCGCCGACTTCAACGCCCGCCCCAGAGCCGAGCGCGATGAGGCCTTCGACTCCGCGGTCGATCGCTCCGTCGCCGAAGCGCTGACCGGCGATCCCGAGGCGCCGCCGCCCTGGGAGATCGGCGCCGCTCTCGGGGGCCGGGGGGACCGCACGGCACTGGCGATCACCTGGTTCCCCACGGATGAGTATCGGGCCGCGCTAGAGCGCTGGGAGGAGCTCGGCGAGCGTTGGCACGGTGTCGGGCACCGCGAGTACGTGCGTAGGATGGAGGCGACTTTCCGCGGCTGGGAGCGAGCTGGCCATAGGCCGCGACTCGTCGCGGTGCTCCTCGACAACTACATCCATTGGTGCGAAGCCGGTGGCCACAACCCCGCCGAGGCGAGGCCGACCTATGCCGTCGCGATGCTCGAGGCCGGGGAGGCGATCACTTGGCCCCCCGCTCGCAACGAACCCTGCTGGTGCGGTTCGGGCGTGAAGTACAAGCGTTGTTGCGGCACGGTGGATGCCGCGACACTCGACCCGCTCGCCGCGTTCGGATCTGCCGGCTGAAGGGTCGTGCAAACTGGCATGGGATCATGCCCTACATAGTGCCCTATACTGATTGCTCCATGCGCAAGACCAGTATTTACCTGGACGACGAGCAGGCAGAGCGTCTTGCCCGCCTGGCCCGCGCGGAGGGCCGCCCCAAGGCGGAGATCGTCCGCGAGGCGATCTCTTGCTATCGGCCCGCCCCTCGGCGGGATCGGAACTTCGCCCTCGCCGGCAACTTCGAGCGCATCGATAGCGATTCTCGGCCGATCTCGGAGATTTCCGAGGACGAGTTGATGCGCGGCTTCGGCGAGTGACGCTCATTCTCGACGCGGCGCCGCTGGTGGCGTTGGCGGACGCCGAGGAGTCGCAGCTCGAGGCGCTGCTGAGAATCCGCGAAGAGGAGGAGGGCCCATTGGTCTTGCCGGCGCCGGTTGCGGCCGAGGTCGACTATCTGCTCGGCGTCCGCTTCGGTCAAGCGGCCCGACGCGCTTTCCTCGGCGACCTCGCTGCGCGGCGCTATGACGTCGCGTGCTTGGAGGCCGGCGACTACCGGGTGGTCGCCGAGCTCGACGCCCGCTACTCCGATCTCGGCCTCGGCCTTGCCGATTGCTCGATCGCGGTCCTTGCGGAGCGCTATGAAACTCGGCGCCTCTTCAGCTTCGACGAGCGTCATTTTCGGGCGGTGGCGCCCCTGCAGGGAGGGTCGTTCTCGCTTCTGCCTGCGGACTTCTAACGGGGTGTTCTGCGCCCGGAAGGTGCGACTGAAACCACGCCCGGCGATTTCGGGAACTCCTGGCCAGGAGTTCCCGAAACGCTACATATCCGAGCACATCCCCTCCCATTGACGACGGCGGCTGTCGGTTGGGCCGTCGCGACTTCCCTGCAAATTGGCCGGTTCCTACTCGAAAGTCGCCCGAAGCCAGCGTAATTGCCATGCAGAAGGTCGTGGGTTCGAATCCCATCAGCCGCTTTTCGCGAATCCCCTGCACGTGGGCGCGTCGGCCGCGGTGGGGGATCCAGAACCATCCGGGACCACCCCCGCATATCGCCTTCATTTCGGGAACTAATTCGAATTAGTTCCCGAAACCGCCGTATGCGCGCGACCTCTTCGCGCCCGAGGAGCGGGCGCTCAGCCAGTTCGACTCTTTTTCCCCGCCTCCGTCGATTCCCGCTGAGGCTTGGCGGGACGGCATCGTGGAGCGCTTCGCCGAAGACGGCTGCACGATCGAGCCCGAGGCGCTGGAGCGACTCGTCGCTGCGGGGGAGGGACATCCCCGTACGACGATGCTGATCGCACGCTGGACGCACGAGGCGTCGATTGTCGAGGGCACCCGCAAATTGGCCGAGGCGCATGTGAGCGCCGGCATCCGTGCCGCCCAACTCGCCGACCGGCCGAAGCACGAGCAGACGCTGGACCGCATCCGCGCCCTTGGCCGACACGCCCAGCGCCTCGCGATACGGGTTGCCAGCGGCAGCGCTATCTACTCGGGGCTCAACTCGAAGATCGCAAATGAAACGGTGCGAGCCTTGCGCGATGCCGGAATCATCGAGCAGAGCGCGCCGCGAAGCTGGCGCGTCTCCGACCCGCTGCTGCGCGATTTCCTGCTCGAGCTCGATTCAGGCGAATGACGTCGCGCCTTCTCCGCACGTGAGTTCCCCCGCTCGGTGTCTGTGCGCACCGCGCCTGCTGAGGTAGATTGCCCTCGTCCCTTTGGCCTTCACGAAAGGAAGCCAGTGCGCAAGTCAGCCCTGATCGGTGGTTGCCTCATCTCCGCTGCCCTATTCCTCGCCGCGTGCGGCGGGGGGGAGAGCGAAGAAGACAAGATCGTCGGCGCGATCGAAACCAGCGCGACCAGCAACGATCCCTCCGCCTGCACCGAATACGCCACCGAGAGCTTCAACGAACAGATCACCGGCCAAGAAGGCGAAGCGGCGCTGAAGGAATGCGAAAAGGACGCGACCGAGGAAGAAACCGCGGAATCCGTCGACGTCTCGAACGTGGAGATCGATGGCTCCACCGCGACCGCCGATGTCGCCCTGACCGGCGGGGGCTTCGACGGCCAGGCTCTGGCCGTGTCGCTCGTCAAGGACGACCAGTGGAAGCTGAACGAAGTAACCGGGTTCGCCGAGCTCAACCGGCCGAAGCTGGTCGAAACGCTCGAAGAAAACCTCAACGAAGGCAATGAAATCCCCGAGGGCGTCGTGACCTGCATTGCGGAAAAGGTCGAAGCGTCCTCCCAGGCAGAAATCGAAGAATTCTTCTTCAGTGGTTCCTTCGAGGGCTTCGCGAAGGTGGTGGAAAACTGCAACAAGTAATCGCTCCCCACCGGATTGCGTAATGGCAACCTGAACTTGCCAGTATGCGGGGGGTGACCCAGCGGTGCTGCGTCCCTGGCGACGAGTCGCGCGATCCGAGTTCGCGCCCGACGTCCCCCGGCAAGCCGGAGCGCTCCGCGGGCGGCGTCGCCCTCGTCGAGCCCGACCTGGTCGTGCTCGACGGCGGCGGCTTCACGATGGGCACGGATGGCGAATACGGCTATCCGGTCGACGGCGAGGGCCCCGCGCACGAGGTGGTGCTCTCGCCCTTCGCGATCTGCCGTCGCGCCGTCAGCAACGAGCAGTTCGCAGCCTTCGCCGCCGCCACCGGCTACCGCACCACGGCCGAGCGGCACGGCTCCTCGTTCGTCTTCGTCGGGTTCCTGCCCGACGACTTCCCGCCGACCCGCGCGGTGGCCGCGGCTCCCTGGTGGCGCGAGATCGAGGGCGCCGACTGGTCGCATCCGAGAGGGCCGGACAGCAGCTGGGAGGAGCTGCCCGACCACCCGGTCGTCCATGTCTCGTGGGACGACGCGCTCGCCTTCTGCGCCTGGAGCGGGACGCGCCTCCCGACCGAGGCCGAGTGGGAGTACAGCGCCCGCGGGGGTCTGTCCGGTTGCCGCTTTCCCTGGGGCGAGGAGCTGGAGCCGGACGGCGAGCACCGGATGAACGTGTTCCAGGGGACTTTCCCGATGGAGAACACCTGCGCCGACGGCTATGAGGGAACCGCCCCGGTGACCGCGTTCGAGCCGAACGGCTACGGCCTCCACAACATGACCGGCAACGTCTGGGAATGGACCGCCGATCGCTTCGACCGCAACTACTACGCCGAAAGCCCCCGCGAGGATCCCCGCGGCGGCGAAGGGGACGGGCCGGCCGTGATGCGCGGCGGCTCCTACCTCTGCCACGCCTCCTACTGCAACCGCTACCGGGTGGACGCGCGCAGCGCCAACGGCACCGACGGTTCGACCGGCAATCTCGGCTTGCGCGTAGCCAGGGATCCGGCTTAGCCGTCGACCCTGCCGGGGGCGGCCGGCCGGGAATGTATTGTGCACGGCCGCGCGCCGAAGCAGGAGAAAGGGAGGCCAATGGGCGATTCAGAGGCAGGGGCGAAGGGACTCACTCGCAAGGAGCTGATCGGCTCTGGCGCGGCGGCCGCCGCGACGGCGCTGCTGGCTCAGGGAACCGGCGTGGAGCGGGCGCTCGCCGCTCCGCGGGACAAGCGGAACGTCGCGGGGATGAACATCATCCTCTTCATCAGCGACCAGGAGCGGGCGATCCAGCACTTTCCGAAAGACTGGATGCGCAAGAACCTGCCGGGGATGCGGCGGCTGCGCCGCCACGGGATCAGCTTCGAACGCGCCTTCACCAGCGCCTGCATGTGCTCGCCCTCGCGGGCGACGATGATGACCGGCTTCTTCCCGGCGCAGCACGGCGTCAAGTACACGCTCGAGGAAAGCATGCCGAACGACGAATACCCGCAGGTCGAAATGCCGCTGCCGTCGGTGATGCCGAACCTCGCGACGGTGATGAAGGCGGCCGGCTACAACGTCGTCTACAAGGGCAAGTGGCACTGCTCGAAGCCGGCCAACAGGAAAGCCGTCCCAGCCGACATCGAAAAGTACGGCTTCGACCGCTGGGACCCGCCGGACGCCGGCGCCAACCAGGACATCAAGGAGGCGGGCGGTGGCCGCCCCGACAACGATGGCCGCTTCATGGAGTCGACCGGCGCGGACGCGGCCGAGGGCGCGCTGCAGTACCTGGGCTCGACCGCGGCCCAGCAGCAGCCCTTCTTCATGGTGATCTCGCTGGTCAACCCACACGACGTGCTCTTCTACCCCGAAACCTGGCGCAAGGCCGGCTACCGGAAAGATTGGCTGGAGGGCGAGATGCACCCGCCGGCGACCGTCAACGAACGCCTCATATCCAAGCCAAGGGTGCAGAAAGAATTCGTCACCCTGATGAACCTCTTCGGCGGCAAACTCGACACGCCCGAAAAGCAACGTGACTACCTCAATTTCTACGGCAACCTGATGAAGGCCTCCGACGAATATCTGGTTGACGTCCTGGGCAAGCTCGAAGAGACCGGGCTGATGGACGACACGCTGATCGTCCGCACATCCGACCACGGCGAGATGGGGTTGAGCCACGGCGGCATGCGGCAGAAGAACTTCAACTTCTACGAGGAGACCCTGCGGGTCCCGATGGTCTACTCGAACCCGAGGCTGTACCCGCGGCCGCACAAATCCGACGCGCTGGTCTCCCACGTCGATCTGCTGCCGACCCTGGCCAACCTCGTGGCGGCACCGCAGTCGGCCCGGGCCAAGTGGGAGGGGGTCGACTACTCGAAGCTGGTTCTTCGCCCGACCCCGAAGCGCTCCACCCAGGACTACGTCGTCTTCACCTACGACGACTACCAGTCCGGCCAGCCCACACCCCCCTACCCGAAACCGCCGAACCACGTCGTCAGCATCCGCGAGGAACGCTGGAAGCTGGCGAAGTACTACGACGTCAATCCGGACAAGAAGCAGCGGAAGCGGCCGCAGTGGGAGATGTACGACTTGAAACGGGACCCGCTCGAGAGGAACAACCTGGCTCGCAAAGGCCACAAACGCACGCCGCTGCAGGAGCGGAACTACCGGCGGTTGCGGCGCAAGCTGGCCTTGGTTCAGAAAACCCGCCTGAGGCCGCTCAGGCGCACCGGCTAGCGGTCGCGCTTCGCTTCGGGCGCGAACGTAGACTCTGGAGGCCGGGGCGCACGAAGCCCCCTCCGGAGATGCGACGATGACGGCAACCATCAGCGACGTTCTGGTCGACGAGGTGCTGGCCCCGGTGCTGATCGTGATCGGCGCGGCGCTGGTCAGCAGGCTGGTCCGCTACGTCGTCAAGCATGCGGTGCGCCGCCTCGGCTCGCGCGGCATGCAGCGCCGGCTGACCGCCGTGCGCGACCGCACCCCGGCCGCCCTGCTGGAGAGCGGCGAATCGCCGACCCTGCGCTCGGCCCAGCGGATCGAGGCGATAGCCGCCGCTGCGGCGGGCGCGGCGAGCTTCGCGATCTGGATCGTCGCCGCGGTGCTCGTCCTGCACTCCTTCGGCGCCCAGATCGGCCCGATCCTGGCCGGCGCCGGGCTGCTCGGCGTCGCGCTCGGGTTCGGCGCGCAGTCCCTGGTGCGGGACCTCGTCTCGGGCTTCTTCATCCTGGTCGAGGACCAGTTCGGCGTCGGCGACTGGGTCACCGTGGGACAGCCGAGCAGCACCCAGGCGAGCGGCGAGGTCGAGGCGGTGACGCTGCGGGCGACCCGCATTCGCGCGGTTGACGGCACCCTCTGGCATGTGCCGAACGGGAAGATGACCCCGGTCGGGAACATGTCCCAGCACTGGTCGCGGGCGCTGGTCGACGTCCGGGTCGCCTACGCGACCGACGTGGAGCAGGCCCGCCAGGCGATCAAGGAGGTCGCCGACGAGGTGTGGCGCGCCGACAACGCGGTCACCGAGGAGCCCGAAGTCTGGGGGGTGGTGAGCATGGACCCGACCGGGATCGTGATTCGCCTCGTCGCGAAGACCGAGCCGCTCCAGCAATGGCGGATCGGCCGCGAGCTGCGGGAGAAGGTCAAGGCCCGGTTCGACGCGGAGGGGATCGAGATACCGTCGGTCTCGTTGGCGGCCGCCGACCCTCCGCCCGGCGGTCCGGAGGGCGCGGCGAGCCAGATCACGCCCGGGACCTAAGTTAGTTAGGGGGGCGCCCCGCTCGACCAGGGCGATCGTGAAGCCGTCGTAGCCCTTGCCGCCCACCGTCTGGATCGTCGTGGCGCTGACCCGCGGGTCGGCGGCGATCTCCTCGTGCAGGCGGCGCTGCGCCTCAATCGTCGGATCGTCGCTGTCCGCCTCGGCGAGGGTTCCGCCCCGCACGACGTTGTCGGCGACGATCGCGCTGCCGGGTCGGGAGCGCCCGACCGACCAGGCGAAGTAGTCGGGGGTGTGGACCTTGTCGGCGTCGATGAAGGTCAGATCGAACGGGCCGGCGCCCTCGGACTCCAGCTCGGGCAGCAGGTCGAGGGCCGGCCCGATCCGCAGGTCGACCCGGTTGGAGAGTCCGGCTCGCGCCACGTTCTCGCGCGCGACCTCGGCGTAGCGCGCCTCCGCCTCGAGGGTGATCAGACGGCCGTCCTCCGGCAGCGCCCGCGCCAGCCAGATCGTGCTGTAGCCGCCGAGGGTGCCGAACTCGAGGATCGTCTTCGCCCCGATCGCCCTGGCGAGCAGGTGCAGCAGCATGCCCTGGGGCGGCGAGACCTGGATCGGCGGCAGGCCGGCCTCGTCGCTGACCCGCACCGCCGCCGCCAGCGCCTCGTCGTGCGGCGCCAGCCATCCGGCCACGTAGTCGTCGACCGCCGACCATGCCTCGTCTGCCATGTCGGGTGTGTATCAGGGGCCGGTCCGCCGCCGGAGGCGCGCCCTCTGTGGAGCACGCCGCGACGCCGCTATACCCTTATCTTCGCGGCGCCTTGGCGGAGTGGCTACGCAGCGGCCTGCAAAGCCGTTTACACCGGTTCGATTCCGGTAGGCGCCTTCGGCTCTGGCGAGCGGTTTGTGGCTTGCCAGAGCGGTTTGTGGCTCGTTTTCCGGCGCGGTCCAAATCCGGCTGATTCCGGTTGAAACCGGCTTTTTGGGTGGCACACGGTGGCACGGAGGGTGGCACGGACAAGGCCATCTCGCGCGAGCGCCGGCAGATACGGGCGTGGCTGGCCGCTCAGAATTCGCGCTCAAGTGCGAAGACCAGCGCAGCGTATCGGCGGCAACTGAAATGGTTCTGCCGCAGGGATGCATCCTTGAGCGCTGAACCCCCTTGCGACGCAAGACTCGCCAACTAGAGATACTGCCGCACCATGGCATTCGAAACGAAGACGATCTCAATTGGGAAACTTCTTCTTGATACGGAGAACCCCCGCCACGGGAAGGTGCCGTCTCAGAAGGATGCGATTGCGGCCCTCATCGCGAGCGAGCGTCAGAAGCTCGTGGTGTTGGCGAGCGACATCCTAAAATTTGGCCTGAGCCCCATCGACCGACTGTTGGTGATCAAGGCCGGTCGCCGCTTCACGGTGGTTGAGGGAAACCGTCGCATCGCGGTGGTCAAGGTCCTCCTCAATCCGGCCCTGGCAAACGAAACGCCTATTGAGGGGCAGATGAGGCGTTTGTCGGCCAAGGGTCCTATCCCATCCAAGGCCGAATGTGCCATTGCGCCATCTCGAAAAGACGCAAAACACTGGATGGTTCTGCGCCACGGGGGAGAGGCAGAAGGCGCGGGGGTAGTGCCGTGGAATGCAATGGCAGCCAACCGTTTTGCGAAACCGGGTCGAGAGGCCGGCGCCGCAATCCGGTTCCTTGAAGAGATTGAACGTGCATATCCAAAAAACCAGCTAATCCAAGACCTGATCTCAGAAGTGGCGCAAAAGCGGCTGACTACCTTGGGCCGCCTCGTGCTCGACGGCGGTTTTCGTGAACACGCCGGGATGAACGATGCCGATGGATCTCTGTCGTTTGAGTTTTCAGCGAAGGATCTCGAAGGATTCTTTGAGCACGTCCTCGGTGACTTTGCTGCGGATATAGGTGTTAGCGAGATTCGAAAGAAGCCGGACCGCCAGAAATACCTGGAAAGCACCCCTGAGCCTGACCCGAAAACTCGGCGCTCAAAGGCAACTCCGCTGTCGGCCTCATCGCAGACGAAGCCGAAACAGAAACCCAAAAAGAAAAGACCGAAAAAACCATCCAAGCCATTCGCCGATCTTGACCTCGGCAAGCTTGGCGAACGAACGGCCAACATCTTGCATGAGTTCCGGGGGATCGACGTAGATCTTCGCCCAAACGCAGCGGCTCTATTGACGCGCGCGATCTTGGAGCTGTCCGTCGACCAGTTCATTGAGCAAAAGCAGCTGGCAACGAGCGGCAAACTCAAAAAACGTATCCAGCGTGCCCTGGATGCAGTTGATCCAACTAAGAAGGAAAAGCAATTCCAGGGAGTCCGCCAAGGCCTCTCGGATGGCACGAGCATGTTCGCTGTCGCAACGTTGCACGCCTATGTTCACAACGCCCATTTTCATCCGGATGGTTCGGCGATTCGATCCATAGCTGCAAACTTGGCCCCTTTTTTACAGGCGCTCAACGACAATGCCTAGGGTTCCCTCTCGGTATCTAAGTCCCCTTCGATACCCCGGCGGGAAGGGTCGGCTCGCTACCTTTGTTGGCCGTCTCTTGGAGAGCCAGGTGCCTCGCCCGACCACCTACATCGAGCCATTCGCAGGTGGCGCGGGGGTTGGTCTGCGCCTACTGGTAGACGAGTACGTGGACGAGATTGTCATCAACGATTTGAATCCAGGTGTCGCCGCTTTCTGGCGAGCCCTGTTTCACTCGCCCGATGGACTGCTGAACTTACTTGATGGTTGCGAGGTAACCGTCGCAGAATGGCACCGGCAGCGGTCGATCTACCTCGATGCGCCGAGCGACGATGTGGAACTCGGATTTGCGCTCTTTTTTCTGAACCGGACGAATCGGTCCGGCATTCTCGATGCGCGACCGATTGGAGGTTATGAGCAGAGCGGACGCTGGAAGATTGACGCTCGCTTCGACAAGTGCCGTCTGGCAAAGCGGATTCGCGCGCTGGCTCAGTATGAGAGCAGGGTGTTTGTTAGCGAGGTCGATGGGGTCGATGTTATTTCGCAGCACATCGGCAAGCAGACATCTTTCATCTACGCCGATCCGCCGTATTTGCAGAAGGGTGACCACCTGTATCTGGATACGCTCGGATGGGCCGACCATACGAAGCTGTCGGCATTGCTGAAGCAGGGCGGGCGGTGGCTGCTGACCTATGACGCGGACCCTCGGGTCACGGGAGAACTCTATGTGGGGCATCGCTGCGCGGAGTTCACGCTGTCGCATAGCGCAGCCGTTCATCACGCTGGTCGCGAGTATGCAGTCTTCTCGCAGAGTCTTTCTGTTCCCACCCTCGACGGTCTGGGCAATCCAGGGGCCGACTTCGTTGCGTCTGTCTGAGCCTCCAAAGCTCGCTCGAAGTTGCTCAAACATCCGAGAGTCCCCGGTCGACATATGCACGCTGTGCGCGCATTCCTTTTTGCCCCCCCGACCTACCCGCCAAACAGCGCCGCGAGGGCGGCGGTCAAGGGCGCGCAGCGCCCGACCCCCGCAGGGGGTTGACGGCCGCCGGAGCGGTGCCACAATCGGCGGTAGGTCGGGGTCAGAAGCCGATCTCCATCGAGAACCCAGCCTCGCGGTCCAAGCCCTGCTCCTGGGTTCTTTGCAGCTCGACCTGGCGCTGCTGTAGGCGCTCGCGGGCCTGCTCGCGGCTCCAGTCGTGCTCGTGTCCGTGCTCGCGCCCGAGCGCGTGCTCGGGGTCCTTGATCCCGTGCTCCTGGCGGTAGCGCTCGATCTCCGAGACGCCCTTGTCCCATGACTTGCGCAGTTCGGGGTCGCTCGGGCGCTCGCCGAGCTCGCGCACGATGTAGGGGGGAGGGGAGAGCTGGGCGGCGGTGATCGCCGCCTGGCGGCGCTCGGCTAGGACGAGATCGGCGTTGGCAAGCTCGGCGCGGGCCTCGTGGCGAACGGGCGGCATCTCGCGCAGCTCGGCCCGCAGTCGCTCGACCTTCTCGCGGGCATCGGCCTCGATGGCTTCCGCATCGGGTAACACCTCGCGGCGCACCTTGCGCGGTACAGCTTCGGCGACCTCTCGCTCTGCGGTCGCGCGGTTGAGCGCCTTCTCCTGGCGCTCGAACATACCCTCCGCGTTCCAGCGCCGTTCCTGGTCGGCACTCTCCCTCCTCGCCGCGCCTGCAAGCTCTCCCCGCCTCGACAGCAGCTCCTCGCTCGGCAGCCCGCGAAGCTCCGAGCGCAGCGCCTCGTCGTGGGCGGCCCGCTGCGCCCGGTCCCGCCCCGCGGCTTCGGCGATGTGGGGGATGCCCTTGCGCAGGTAGGGATCGCCCGGCGCGATCTCCTCGCGGGTGGCCTGGATCTCCGGCGTCGCGTAGATCGTCGTCTCCCCGCGGGAGCGCGAGGTCGCCACGTACAGCTCCTGCTTGTCCATCGAGGGGTCGGCGGCGACGAAGGCGCGGTCCACCGTCGTCCCCTGCGCGGAGTAGGTGGTGACGGCGTAGGCGTGCTGCAGGGCGGGGGCGTCGGAGTGCGGGTTGGTCTTCGCCAGGTAGTCGGCGCCGACCTCGACCGTGCGCGCCTGGTCGACGCCCTCCAAGACGACGCGGCGCTCCTCGGGATCGACCTCGGCGACCTGCCAGCGCTCGCGGTTGTAGATGTCGGCTGAGCGGTTGTTGACGCGGGTGATCACCTGATCGCCGGCGGCGAAGCGCGCTTCGCCGACCTCGATCTCCTGCTCGCCGAGCTGCCCGGCCTCCCGGCGGAGCTGGCGGGCCACCGCGTTCAGCCGCTCGACCTCGGCGTTCTGCTTGGCGACCATCACCGCGTCCTCTCCCGCCGCGAAGGACTCGTGCCACTCGGCGACCATCGCCTCGCGCCGCGCCTGGGCGTCCGGTGCGATGACGACACGATCCTCGGAGCGGTAGAGGTCGAGCGCCTGTGCTCCCTCACCCTCGCGGATCAGCCTCGCGCCTTCGCGCTCGACCTCGGACTCGTGGCGGATCACCTCGTCCAGGCGGATCGGCTCCGTGCGCTCGGCCAGCGCTCGGAACAACCCGCCGGCCTCGATCTCGCCAAGCTGCTCGGGATCGCCGACCAGGACCAACTTCGCCTCGGCCGCCGCGGCGTGCTGGAGGAGCCGGGCGAGGTCGGCGGAGCTGACCATCCCGGCCTCGTCAATGAGCAGCACCGAGCGCGAGGCGAGCGCCTGCCCGCCCGCCGCCTCGGCGCGCTCAAGCTCGGCCAGCAGGCTTGCGACGCTGCTCGCCTCAAGGCCCTCGGCGCGCAGCACGTTCGCCGCCCGCCAGGTCGGCGCGCAGACGCGCAGCTCGATCCCCGCTTCCGACCAACCCCTGGCCGCCGCGAGGATCGCGTAGCTCTTGCCGGTCCCCGCCTCGCCGATCACGACGCTCACTCCCTCGCGGTCGGCCAGCAGGCGGCGGACCATCTCGCGCTGGTCGGCCTTCAGGGTCGGATGGGCGCAGAGTGCCCGCTCGGCGACCATCGCACCGGCGGACCGGGTCCCCTCGGTGCGCATCCGTTGAGCGGTGTCGAGGGCACCCCGCTCCATCTCCCAGACGCGTCTGGTCGTGAAGCGCTCGCCCTTCGGCCCGGTGCCGATCCGCAGCACCTTCTCGGAGGCGAGGAACTGATCGGCGACCCGCTCCACGTCGGCCGCCGCCATCCCCTCGCGCCGCATACCGGCCACGGCCTGCACCACGTCGCGGCGGTCGAAGTGCGAGGCGTTGGCCGTCACCTCCCGGCCGACCGGCATCGCCTCGGCGTGGCCGGGCTCCTTGGCCTGAGCGCGCTGCGCCCGCCCGGGGTCGAAGGTCTCGCGGATCGCCTCGCGCTCCAAACCGATCTCCGCCGCTCTGGCCCGCCAGCGCTCGTGCATGTCGCCCTCGAGCGCATGGTCTTTGATCCCGCGCGTGGCGAGGGTGGCGACCTGGCGCGCTCGGGCCGAGGCTTCCGGACCTCCGGCCGCTGCGAGGATTTCCGCCCGGCGGGTGGAGAACTCGCGCAGGTGGGAGTCCTTGAAGCCCGCGATCTCGGCGATCCCGTGCCTCACCTCCTGCCAGCGCACCCCGAGGCTGCGGGTCAGCTCGTGGCGCAGGTTCGCCTCATAGATCGCGCTGGCGGTCTTCGCGTGCTCGTAGATCGCCGGGTGGTAGAGACGGGTCCAGCGCCCGTCCGGCCCCCTGGTCGCGTTGGCGACCAGGACGTGGGTGTGGAGCTGGGGGTCCCCGTTTCGCGAGGAGCGGTGCTCGAAGGCGGCGGCGAGGTAGCCGTTGCCCGGCACGAACTCCGCGCCGCCGGCGCCGCGCCGCGTCCAGCACGCCTGGCGCTGCATGTAGTCAAGGGCGGCCTCTACGGAGCGGCGGTGGGCCTCCATGACGGCTTGCCCCGCCTCCGGCCCGCCGAGCGCCCAGGTGAGCGAGACGGACTTGGGCGCCGAGAACGTCAGATCGAAGCCGGGGACCGATCCTTTGCCGGGGACGCCCTGGCTGCCCACCAGCGGCTCCCCGTCCACCGGGTTGCGCCCGGTCAGCATCGAGGTGAGCTGGTCGGCGCCGACCTCGCCCGACAGCCCAAGCTCCAGCGCGGCGTCGCCCATCCACTGACCGGCGACCTCGCCCTCGCCGGAGTAGTAGTCCTCGGCGCCTTCGGCGACCTTCTCCAGGTAGTAGGTCTCCTGGCCGATTCCGAGCTTGCCGATCGACAGCATCGCCCCCTCTGTCCGGCGAGCGGGCGTTTTGCCTCTACCAATCTCCGGAGGTGATAGCGCGTGAGGGGCGAGGCGGTTGGCGCTGGGGCCCCTGGGGAAGTGGCGTGGCGAAGGGCGCATCGGGAGCGTGGGGGTGGGCTTGGTAGCTCATGTCGGAACGGAGCTGGACGGATGTCGGGAGGCGCTTCGCTTCCTTGTCGGACATATCGGGTATGGCCAAGAAGCTGTCTGCGTCGTTCCCGCGCATCGCCCTCACCCCGCCCGAGGCCGCGGCGGCGCTCGGCGTCGGGCCGGACTTCTTCGACGCCAACGTCGCGCCGGAGCTGCGGCTGGTGCGTCGGGGGCGCAAGCGGCTGGTTCCGGTGTCCGAGCTTGAGCGCTGGACGGCGGAGAACGCCGAACGCCCCGTGGGGGAAGTTTCATGACCCGCGCGCCGCGCCGCGGTATCCCGGCCGCGCAAGACGCAGCGCAACTAGGCTCCCGGCAATGGCCGACGCCAGCAACCGGAAAGCCAGACAGGTGGTGCGTGCTGCCCAAGCGAGATTCGAGCGGGAGCAGGCCGCGTCTCAGGAGGGCCGACGCAAGGCGTTCGCGCAGGCGCAGAAGTCCGGTCTCACGCTTCGGGAGATCGCCAAGGAGGTTGGTCTGCACCACACGCGCGTCCTCCAGATCATTCGGGGCGAGTAGGCGAGTTGGTGATGATTTCTCACCAAAGCTGCTAGGCTCGGGGGAACGAAAAAGCGGCAACCCGCCGTGCTGTGAACACGACGGGCCGCCTGAGACACAAGGAGGCGAAGCTCCCCATGTCCTTCCACAACCCTACGGATCAGGGCGTTCCCGATCCGTCCACCCCGGTCAACGAGGACAGCAAGGTCGAGTCGGCGGTCCTGTCCTTCCTGCTCGACGAGCACCCCAACCACCAGCTCACGATCCCCGAGGTCTCCCGCGCGATGAACGCGGGGGAGACCGACTTCGGCAGCGAGGACGCCGTCGAGCGGGCGATCCGGGAACTGGTCGGCGCCGGGCTCCTGCACTGCCAGAGCGGGTTCGTCCTGCCGACCCGCGCGGCGCTGTACTACGAGCGCCTGGCGGCGTAGCGGTGGGCAGCTCGATTGAGGTCGCCCGCCGGTTCGGGGCGAACCTCCGTAGGGAGCGCAGGCGAGCCGACCTCAGCCAGGAAGAGGTCGGCCTGCTTGCCTCGCTTCACCGCACCGAGGTCGGCCTTGCCGAGCGCGGCGAACGCACCCCGCGGATCGACACCCTGGTCAAGCTCGCCGCCGCCCTGGAAGTCCCGCCCGAAACCCTGCTCGATGGGATCACCTGGCGGGTGGGGCGCACGGTGCGGGGCAGCTTCCGGCCGACGCCGGAGTCCGAGGTCGATGAGCGCTGATGGCTGAGGGGATCAGGAAGCGGCACTCGAAGGGTTGCAGCGCTCGCCAGGGCGGGCGCTGCAACTGCGACGGCGGATGGCAGGCATCCGTCTACTCCCCGCGCGACGGCAAGAAGCTCTACAAGACCTTCCCTCGCAAATCGGAAGCGCGGTCCTGGCGAGCGGATGCGAAGCGCTCGCTCGACCGCGGCAGCCTTCGTGCTCCCAATAGGAAGACGCTGCGCGAGGCAGCCGACGCATGGCTCCAGGCCGCCGGGCGCGGCGACATCCCCAATCGCTCCGGTCGCCCATTTAAGCCGTCGTCCCTGCGCGGCTACCGGCGCGCGCTCACCGAGCGCGTCCTACCGGTGCTTGGTTCCCGAGGGCTGAACGCGGTCACGACGCTGGACCTACAGACCCTCGTCGACGACTGGCTGGCCGAAGGACAGGCGCCGTCCACGATCCGCAACTCGCTCAAGCCGCTCCAGGCGATCTACCGGCGGGCGCGCTCCCGCGAAGGCGTCCCGATCAATCCGACGCACGACCTGGAACTGCCGATGCCAGACCCGGGCGAGGTCGAGATCGTCTCGCCCGAGGTCGCGGCGCGACTGCTCGACGCGCTGCCCGCCGAGGACCGGCGCACGTGGGCGACGGCGCTCTACGCGGGACTGCGCTACGGGGAGCTGCGCGCGCTCCGCTGGCGCGCCGTCGACTTGGACGGCGGCACGATCAGGGTGCGCGAGTCATGGGACCCGCTGGAGGGGTCCATCGCGCCGAAGACGCGAACGTCACAACGCACGACGCCGGTGCCGGGCGTCCTGCGCGAGCTGCTGCTCGGTCAGTGTCAGCGTGGGGGAGGGGCGGCCGACGACTCCCTCGTCTTCGGCGACCGCGACGGGATGCCGTTCCATGCCGCGAGCCTCTATCGCCGGGCCGACCGCGCCTGGGCGGAGGCCGGCCTCACGGATAGCCTGCGTCTCCACCAAGCGCGGCACACCTACGCCTCGTTCATGATCGCCGCGGGCGTCAACGCGAAGGCCCTCTCGGTCTTCATGGGCCATTCCTCGATCAAGGTCACGTTCGACCTCTACGGCCATCTGATGCCCGGCACCGAGGCCGAGGCGGCGGCGCTGCTCGATGGCTTTCTCCACCGACGGTCCCACTGACTCTCGATTCGACCGGCCTACGGATCATCCTGTCTGACGTGGCATCCGCGAAGAAGGAACTCAAGGAGATCACGCGCGAGGCCGAAAGGCAGGGGTGGCGGGTTGACAAGACCAAGAGGGGCCACCCCCAATTCTTCGCGCCCGACGGCGAGAACATCGTCACGGCGTCGGGGACGCCGAGCGACCACCGGTCGATCGACAACCTCGTCGCGCGGCTGAGGCGCTACGGTTTCAAGTGGAAAGGGCGGTGATCGACGGAATGGACATCTACGAGGCTTGGCACCGGGAGCTTGGCCATGCCGAGTACCGGATCACGATCACGATGGCCGGCTACGGCACGGACGAAGACGCCGCGGACGCCCTTCTGGAGGCCTTCCTGGAGAAGCACCCCGAGACTGGCCCGGTGGTGTCGCGGAATCGCGGCGCCGACACGATTTCGGTGACCTTCTCCCTGCAGGCCAGCGGCCAGGAGCACGCCCTCAAGCTCGGCCAGGTCGTCTGGGCCGAGGGCGGCGCGGCGTCGGGCCTTGAACCGACCCGCGTGGTACGGGCTGAGATCGAGCCGGTGGAGGACGCGGCTGACGATCAGGCTCCGGCCGGTGAGCGCGTCCCGGCGTAACTGGCTGGCGATTGCAAGGCACCTGGGGTCAACCAGGTAGCTTCGCTTGAACGAGTTCACGACTCGCATCCAGAAACAGGATGTGGGCATCTGCCACGTCTATTGCTGGTTGCCCGTGCGCCATGTCTTCGGCGTCCTTGTGGTTGATGAATGGGGTTGCTCCCGAAAGCGCATGAAGACGGTCCACTCGCTCGCGCACCCTGTGGAGCGCAGCGACTGGATCTGACGTGCTCGGGAGCCGGAGCATGATTCGCTGTTGTTGCTCAACGATCTGGACGAGTTCGTCCCGGAGGGACTGTCGCCGCGCGCACAGACGTTTCCGCACTTGATCCGATTCGCTTTGGCCTTTCCAATTCGCTGCGACCTGAGCTGACGTCTTGACTATCCGTGACAGCAATCTGGAAGCCTCATCCAAGAGGCTGCGCAACTCGGCGAGGTCGCTCAACTCGCGGTCGTGCTGGAGCTGCGCGTTCTGGCGGGCTTTCTCGGCGGCGAGTTGCGAGTCCATTCGCTCGCGCTCTGCGTTGAGTTGTTTATCGAGACGACGGTTCGTCGTGTGCGCCGTGACCACCGCCGTCAACCCGGCAACGACAATCGCACCCAAGACCGTAAGGGCGACGTCTCCACCGATGTTGAAGACCGCGAGAACCACACGCGGAGCATGACGCTGGGATCGGTCAAGCTGCTGGCCTGGCTGCGACAATGGAAGGGCTAATGGCAACCGCCGTAACGCTCGACGCTTCGCCGCTAAATGTCCTGCGCTCTATGCGCGGGTCGATTGTCGATGCTCGGATTGGCTATAAGGACGTGCTTCACGTCGAGATCGAGGACTCGGCAGGTGAGCTGTGGCGTCTCGCCACGCAGGACGCCGAGTGGTCGCCATCCGATCCGGCCGAGCTGGTTGGGCGCTCGGTCGACGACGCCGATATCGACGAGCAGACTGGAGAGCTGCGCTGCAAGCTGTCCGATGGCTCCTTGCTCAATGTGAGGCCCGCTAACCGCGAGACGGAGGACGACCCGCCCAATTGGGAGTTGATCACGCCGGGTGGGGTCGTCTTGGAGTTCGGCCCTGGTGTCCGCTGGCAGATCGGGAACGCCGACAGCCGAGCGTACTCTCGCGCCTAATCGCGCGCTGACGGTGGCACAGAGGGTGGCACGGCTCCGCGGAACCGCTTGAGCAAGCCGATTCGCGCCGCTCGCAAACGCACCTGCAAAGCCGTTTACACCGGTTCGATTCCGGTAGGCGCCTTCGGCCCTGGCAAGCGGTCTGTGGCTTGCCAGGGCGGTTTGCGGGGATTCGCGCGCTCCGACCCAAATCCGGCTGAAACCGGTTGAAACCGGCTATTTGGGTGGCACACGGTGGCACAGAGGTGGCAACGGCTCACCCGCGAAGAGGCTATTGCTCGGCGGCCGCTATTCCGGCCCGGTGATCTCGTTGCGCAATTCGGTCTTCATCGGCCATTCCTCGATCAAGGTCACGTTCGACCTCTACGGCCATCTGATGCCCGGCACCGAGGCCGAGGCGGCGGCGCTGCTCGATGGCTTCCTCGGCTCCTGATCCGCTGTCACCGCGCTACCGTGTCGACAATGGATAACGACGACAGCAACATGCTCTCGGTCGAGGGCGCGGCTGGTCGACTTGGGTTCTCGCCGCAGCACGCGCAGAGCTTGATTGAGGCGGGTGAGTTGGAGGCGATCCGCCCGCCGAACGAGGCGAGCTGGAAGGTTCCAATGGGCGTAATCCTCGACTTCGAGCAGCGACGTCTGGCGGCCGAACATCGCGCAGAGGAGTTCTCCCGCGCGCTTGACGATGCTGGCGCACCGCCTGAGTAGACTCGCCGCCGGCCGTGAGCCGAAAGCGCGACATCAAGCAGTTCCGGCAAGCCTGCAAGGAGGCGGGGTTGACGGTCCAGGAGCGCTACGAGGCGAGCGAGGGGCTGCACGCGGAGAAGGGGTCCGGGACCGTGCAGCGCGACATGAGCTATAGAGAACTGCTGGCCTGGCTGCGACAATGGAAGGGCTAATGGCAACCGCTGTCACGCTCGACACTTCGCCACTGAACGTCCTGCGCTCTATGCGGGGGTCGATCGTTGGTGCTCGGATCGCCTATCCGGAGGTTCTTCACGTCGAGATCAAGGACTCGGCTGGAGAGCTTTGGCGCCTCGCAACCCAGGACGCCGAGTGGTCGCCACCCGATCCATTGGAGCTGGTCGGGCGGTCGGTCAAGGATGCGGACATCGACGAGAAGACGGGGGAGCTGCGTTGTCAGCTCTCGGGCGATCTGCTGCTCGACGTGAAGCCGACCGCACGTGAGGCGGAAGACGATCCGCCCAATTGGGAGCTGATCACGCCAGGGGGGATCGTCTTGGAGTTCGGCCCCGGTGTCCGCTGGCAGATCGGCAGCGCCGACAGCCGCGCGTCCTCTCGCGCCTGACTGGCGCAGATCAAGTCAGGTTCCTTCGATCCCGCGGTTCGGGAGTTGCCCCTACTCGACCCCGGATTTCCGGACGCCAGGGTCCCAGGGTGGCTCCGTGACGTCACTGATACGCAACTGTCACGGATTCCGTCCGGGTGGCCGGCAACTCTCGTCTCATGCCAATGCTGCAATTCGAGGTTCCGGCCGAGATTGACGGACTCCAGGTTTCCCCTTTGGAGGATCCGATTTTCTTTTGGGTGCTTTCTGAACACCGTCGTATCTTTGTCGGTGACTGGAGCAACCTCAAGGTGCTGGGGAAGAGGGTTTTTCGCCGATTTCGAGGCGGTCAAGGCCATTGGAACAATCTGCAGTCGACCCTGCTGAGGCTGGAGACTCCGGGTCGCCCAGCGGCCGCCGTACTCGGTCGGCATGTTCTGGGCTATGTGAGGCCGTGGAAGCTTGATGGGCATGAGATCGTTCCCGGGTCGGAACCCGTGATGATTGCCCGGTCCAGTCGTCGCGGGTTTCATCTCATTAGCCCAGTCCTCGTGCCGAGCATCGAGCACGGCCGCGAGCTGCTTCGGGATCTTCGCGACGAGCACAGTGCGCGCCCGATCGAATGGCGCCATTACTGCGGTGAGTATCCGGATCTGCCGATGGACAAGCTCTTTCTGAGCGGTAGTAGCGGCATTCGGTCCGACCTAGAGCATGAGCTAACGGCGACCTTCGGTCCCGCTGGGCGTGCGCGCCAGGCGTTTACTCGGCCGGATGCCGTCGCTAGCTGATCCCCTCGACGGTGGCACAGAGGGTGGCACGGTTCCGCGGAACCGCTTGAACAACGGTTGGGGTGGGCGGATCGGTAACCCCCAGGGGCTTTAGCCAATACTGAGGCATACCCAAAGCCTAGGTCTTGCGTCGAACGCCCGGTCTTCCCACCCCCGACCCACCCGCCAAACCGCGCCGGCCTCGCTGCGCCACAATCGGGAGGGGTGTTGGGCGGGTCTGTTGCTCCCGCCATGTGCGCATGACGGTGGCACAGAGGGTGGCACGGTTCCGCGGAACCGCTTTGAGCAAGCCGATTTCGCCGCCCGCAAACGCACCCGCAAAGCAGGTAATAGGGTCGGGGCATGGAAGTCAGCAGCCAGGAAACCTGTCCCCTGCCCGAGCATCCGGTGCTGGCCGAGCTGGCGAGCGCTCTCAATCGAGCTGGCGCCTGGGGTCATGTCTACGATCATCGGTATCGGGTCGTCTACATGACCGACGACTTCCGTCTTAGCAACGGTCGCCTGACAGATATGGTGCCGGTGCCACTCGGCGCCTACGTATTCGGAGCCGAGTACGTCAGCGCCGCGCTCGGGTGGTCCGGTGGGATGTGGAGCCTCGATGCTCTGCGCGGCTTCTTCTCCGCGCTCGGCCCGTGGGCACTTGCCGATGCGCCGGGGGGTCGCGAGGAACTGCGCGAGCTCGTCGACCCGCGGCTCCGCGACATGATTGAGGGGGTCTCGCCGGCGGAAAACTCGACGGCGCTCAAGACCGTGCTCCCCGGCACCTCCACCGATGCCAAGATCCCGTTCGACATGCAGCTGCTGGCGGTGCGCATCCGCGACGAGCGGGGACAAGTCGTTGGGACCGTGTGCCAGGGAATGACGGCGGTGGGGATGTCGACGATCGGGGCGATCGCTGGGATCGGAGACCTGGGCCACTTCGAGCGAATGCAGCGCGTCGCCAGCGCGGGGCGGCGCCCGGCGGCGGTCCTGTTCGCCGACCTCGAAGGCTCCTCCGTGCTCTCGCGACGCCTCTCCACGGCCAGCTACTTCGCCCTCGGCCGCCGCCTCGCACGAGCGGCGGACCGGTGCGTGATCGATGCGGGCGGCCTGGTCGGCAGACACGTCGGCGATGGGGTCGTAGCGTTCTTCTTGGCTGAGACCGCCGGATCGGAGTCCGCCGCCGCTCGCGGCTGCATAACCGCTGCCCGCGCGCTCAGGGGGACGGTCACGGAGGTCTCCGCCCGCAGCGAGTTGCAGCCCGAAGATCTGGTTCTGCGCTTCGGCCTGCACTGGGGCTCGAACCTCTACGTCGGCAACATCGCGACCGCCGGGCGCTCTGAGGTCACCGCGCTCGGTGACGAGGTCAACGAAGCGGCACGCATCGAGGCCTGCGCAAGCGGCGGACGCTCGCTCGCCTCCAAGGACTTGATGGAACGGCTCGATCCCGAGGACGCGGCTGTGCTCGACCTCGACCCCGACCGTGTGACCTACACCCCGCTCGGCGAGCTCACCACCGCAACCGAGAAGGCCCGCCGCGACGCTCCGACGATCCCGGTCTGCGAGGTGTAGGGCCTGACCGTGATGGCGGCGCGCCCGATCCCGACCGGGAAAGTCCGGTCTTATATGAGGCGATGATCGACGGAATGGACGTCTACGAGGCTTGGCACCGGGAGCTTGGCCATGCCGAGTACCGGATCACGATCACGATGGCCGGCTACGGCGCGGATGAGGACGCTGCGGACGCCTTTCTGGAGGGTTTCCTGGAGAAGCATCCCGAGACAGACCCGGTCGTGTCGCAGAATCGCGGCGCCAACACGATCTCTGTGACCCTCTCCCTGAAGACCAGCGGCCAGGAGCACGCCCTCAAGCTCGGCCAGATCGTCTGGGCCGAGGGCGGCGCGGCGTCGGGCCTTGAGCCGAACCGCGTAGTACGGGCTGAGATCGAGCCAGTAGAGGATTCGGCCTAGGATCAGGTTCAGGCCGGTGGCGCCACGTGGATCGAGGGACGGCCTGCCGGAGCACAGCATTGGCCTCACTGAATCGAGGGTCGGAAGCCTGACGTAGACGCCGGCGCCTGCCGAGATCGTCACCCCGGTCAAGGTGGCCCAGAAGCCGGCCGATGGGTTGCAGGCCGTTGCGAAGCTGCCGGCCATCGCCAGCGGCCGGGGCTCGCTGATCGACTTTCGTCTCCAGTTCCCCAAGCTCCTCTTCCGCAACGAAGCCGGCGAGTTCGGCGTCCCAGCGCAGACACTGTTCCGCGGCAGCCAGAGCGTTCCCTGCAAGGCAAACGGCTGAGTGGCAGGCGTCGCTGCCGGCCTCGGAGTAGGCGGTGGCACAGAGGGTGGCACGGTTCCGCGGAACCGCTTTGAGCAAGCCGATTTCGCCGCCCGCAAACGCACCCGCAAAGCAGGTAATAGGGTCGGGGCATGCTCGTCAGCAGCCAGGAAACCTGCCCCCTGCCCGAGCATCCGGTGCTCGCCGAGGTGGCGAGCGCGCTCAACCAGGCCGGTGTCTGGGGGCAGGTGTTCGATCGCGATTACCGGCTCGTCTACATGACCGACGAGCTGCGTCTGAGCCTCGGTGCGCTGGTGGAGATGGTGCCGGTGCCGGTCGGCGCCCGCAATTTCGGCCCTGAGTACGTGGACGCCATGCTCGGGTGGCCCGGTGGTGGCTGGGGCATCGACGCCCTGCGCGGCGCTCTCTCCGCGGTGGGACATTGGGTGCTCGCGGATGCACGGGGAGGCGGGGAGGAGCTACGACAGTCGGTGGACCCGCGGCTTCGCGACATCGTCGAGGGGCTTTCCCCCTCGACGGAGCCGATAGCGTTGACGTACGCAATCCCGAGCACCTCCATGGGCGCCAGGGCCCCGTTCGACATCAAGCAGCTGGCCGCGCGCATCCACGACCCGACAGGGCGGTTCGTCGGAATCACGAGCCTGGGGCTGACCGCGGCGGGCATGTCGACGATCGGGGCCACCCTCGCGATGGGCGACCTCGGCCACTTCGAGCGCATGATGCATGTCTCTAGGCCCGGGCGGCGCCCGGCGGCGATCCTCTTCGCCGATCTCGAAGGTTCCTCGGTGCTGTCGCGTCGCCTCTCCACGGCGAGCTACTTCGCGCTCGGCCGCCGCCTCACGCGGGCCACGGACGAGTGCGTGATCGAGGCCGACGGCCTGGTCGGCAGGCACGTCGGGGACGGGGTGGTGGCGTTCTTCCTAGCGGATGCGGCCGGGTCGGAGTCGGCCGCGGCGCGCAACTGCATCGCCGGCGCGCGCGCCATTAGGGAGGCGGTGCCGGAGGTCGCCGCGCGTAACGACCTGGAGCCCGACGATGTCGTTCTGCGCTTCGGCCTGCACTGGGGCGCGAATCTCTACGTCGGCCACATCGCGACCGCCGGGCGCTCTGAGGTCACCGCGCTCGGCGACGAGGTCAACGAAGCGGCACGCATCGAGGCCTGCGCAAGCGGCGGACGCTCGCTCGCCTCCAAGGACTTGATGGAACGGCTCGATCCCGAGGACGCGGCTGTGCTCGACCTCGACCCCGACCGTGTGACCTACACCCCGCTCGGCGAGCTCACCACCGCAACCGAGAAGGCCCGCCGCGACGCTCCGACGATCCCGGTCTGCGAGGTGTAGGCTGCCGCCTCTACCTGCGCAGCTTGACCGCGGGGGCAGGGGGGGGCAGGTATTCGCCGCGGGCGGCGCTTCGCCATGTAGGATCGAAAGCGATGCGCAGCCCCAGCTGGAAAAGCCTGCTTGCCGAAAGCTGGGCGTTCGTCGCGGTGGCGGCTATCGCCTTCGTCGCGGGGCTGCTGATCGGCGATCTCGGTAGCTCGCCGAAGATCGAAACCGTCGTTGCGACTTCCTCGAACGAAGGCGAAGAAGCCGAAGCGCCGGAAGCGACCGGGGAAGCGCCGGAAGCCGGAGCAGAAAGCGGCGGCGGGGCGGCCGCAGGGAATGCCCAGGCCGAAGCGGGCGCCCAGGTCTTCGCGAGCGACGGCTGCGGCAGCTGTCACACCTTCGAAGCGGCCAACTCGACTGGAACGGTCGGCCCCGACCTCAACGAATACCTCGCCCCCGACGACGACAAGGCCGGGGTCGAAGAGATGATCGTCGACCCGAACTCCGAGATCGCCGAAGGCTACTCGTCCAACGTGATGCCGACGAACTATGGCCAGAACCTCTCCAAGAAGGAAGTCGAACAGCTGGTCCAGTTCCTGATCGCAAACTCGCCTGCGGGGGGCGGAAAGCCAGAGGGTCCCGGCGGCGAGGAACACGACGTCGGCGGTCCCAGCAGCTGAGCAGCAGTTCAGCTCGAGCTCGAACAGCTCGCGATCGTCGGGCGGCGTGGCCCGGCCCGACTGAGGAGGCGGAAGACCTCCAGGGCCAGGTCGACCGGCTGCGGGCGCGCATCCGGTTCAAGCCCGCCGGCGGGTTTCCCCGCCTGCGCATCGTGACCGTGCGGCTCAGGTGGAAGCGGGGCGGATAGCGGGCCCAGCGAGCCGCCCGATTTCGGCGCTCCACGCCGACCACGGAAAAGGGCCCCGAGCGGGGCCCCTTGATCCGAAGGACGTACCACCAGAAAGTTCACGTCCTGGCTCGTCGGTCCTCGAGCTTTGAAGTTTTCCGCGCCGCCGATCCGCGGCACGGATCTATAAACACCTGATCTAGAGGAAAGTTGCACCGGCTGGATCGGTGCCTCGGTGGGGAGGCGCCGGCGAGCGCGGCGCCTCAGCGGCCCGCTGCTAGATTCAGTTTCCCGCCCGGGGCGCATAGCTCAGTTGGGAGAGCGCCAGCTCGACAAGCTGGAGGTCACAGGTTCGAGCCCTGTTGCGCCCATAGGTTTTGCCTTCGCAGAGCCTAGAGTTTCGGCGATGACTCGACCCGAAGCCCTGCCTTCATCCGGGGCGCTTGAGGAGGTCCGGCGCCTGGCGGGCCCGTCAGCCGTGGTCCGGGGCGCCGCGCGCCTCGAAGGCGGCCAGCACGCGGACACCTGGAGAGTCGATACCGAGAATCCGGCGATCAGCGCTGTGGTCCGCCAGTTTCCGGTGGACGACCCTGCAGCGTTGCGTGAGCAGCGTGTGCTGCGGGTCCTCGACGGACTCGGCGGCTTGGCCCCGGTACCGCTCGGCGGCGACCTGGACGGCCGATGGTCGAGGTACCCGGCTTCTTTGATCGGCTGGCTCGACGGTCAGCCGGACATCGCTCCGACCGAACCCGGGGAGTGGGCGCGCCAGTTGGGGCGCGCGCTCGCAGCGGTGCACAGGCTGCCGACCGAGCGGCTGGTGGAGTTGCCGAGCGTGTTCGACCGCCGCGGGGGCTCTCAGGAGATATTGGGCGGCCCCCTGGCGCCGCAGCTTCGGTCCCGCTGGCCAGAGGTCGTCACGTCGCCGGAGGTGCTCACCCACGGCGATTACTGGGCGGGCAACGTCGTCTGGCGGGACGGCAGGCTGACGGGCATCGTCGACTGGTCGGGCGGGTCACGTGGCCCACGCGGCTTCGACTTGGGCTGGTGCCGACTCGATCTCGTTCTCCTGTTCGCCGAGCAAATCGCCGACGACTTCCTTGCGGCCTACGAAGCGGGGACCGGCCAGGCGGTTGGCGAGATGCGCCTCTGGGACCGCTGGGCCGTCGCTCGCTCGCATGACGCGGTTGGGTCCTGGGCCGCGAACTACCAGCCGCTGGGCCGCGCCGACCTCGATCAGGATGAGCTTCGGCGGCGTCATGCGCAATGGACGGCACGCCTCCGAGAGCGGACGTAGCCGATCGACCAACACGGAGCCCATCTGATCGGCGCTCAGGCTCTAGGCTCGCCGCCTTGTGATCGCGACCTACGCAGCGGTCCTGGCGGTCTGCGGAGCCTCGCTGGCGATCGGACAGGCGGCCCTGGCGCTCTGCGGCGTGCGCCGCTGGACCTGGCTGTCGCCAGCCGCCGGCCTGGCGCTGCTATGCGCGGTCTGCTGGGCGACGGTGCGGCTGCCGGGGCACGGCGTCGTCTCGGCGGTCGTCGTCCTCGTCCTGACCGCGGCGTCGGTCGTCTTCCTCCGGAGCCGGATGGAAGGCGGGGGAGGGGCGTTGCGGAGCGGCCTGCCGGTCGCCGTGGCGGCGCTCGCAGCCGCCTCGCTGCCGTTCGCCGTCGAAGGCCACTTCGGCATCCTCGGCACCGGCTTCAACCCGGACATGTCCCAGCACCTGCTCGCCGCGGACCGCCTCACCGAAGGCAACGGCTCTCAGCTCCTCCACCAGGGCTACCCCCTGGGCCCGCACGCGGTCGTCGTCGCCCTGAACAAGGGGCTGGGGATCGGTCTCGTCCAGGGCTTCAGCGGCCTGACGGTTGCGGTGGCCGTCCTCGCCCCGCTCACCGCCCTCGCGGCTTTCGCCGACCGGCCCCGGCTGCGCCGCGGCACCGCGGCTCTGCTGGTCGGCCTGCCGTACCTCGTCGCCTCCTACTACGCCCAGGGCGCCTTCAAGGAGACGATCCAGGCCCTCTTCGTCCTCGCCTTCGTCCTCGCCCTCCGCGAGAGCACCCGATCCTGGCGCGACCTCCCACTGCGCTTTGTCCCAGCCGCGATCGTCGCGATCGGCTCCGTCTATGTCTACTCGTTCCCGGGCTTGACGTGGCTGGTCGCCATAGCTGTCCTCTGGGCCGGCTTGGAGTGGTGGGGAGGGAGGGCATCCGCCGCGACAGGCCCCGCGGCCCTCCGCGCCATGTCCCTAGCCGTCCTCGTCTTCGCCGTCGGCGCCCTCCCCGAGCTGGGCCGGATGATCGACTTCCGCAGCTTCGAGACCTTCGACCCATCCGGCCCCGGGCTCGGCAACCTGTTCGGGCAGATCTCGCCCTTCGAGGCGCTCGGCATCTGGCCGTCGGGCGACTTCCGCGTGGCGCCGGGCGACGGCGCCGCACCCGCCTTCCTCTACTACCTGGGCGCCGCCTTCGCCCTCGTGCTGCTGCTCTACGGGCTCCAGCGTTGCGCTCGCCGCCGCGAGCGGGCGATCCTCGCCGGCGCGATCGGGGTCGCGGCGCTGTACGCCGCGGCCCGGATCGGCGGCACCCCCTACACGGCCGCCAAGGCGCTCGAGATCGCCGCGCCGCTCGCGACGCTGGCGATCCTCGACCAAAGGCCGCCGGGGCGCCTTATTGGCGCTATGCACCCAAAAGGCGCCCCGGCTGCGCTCGTCTACCTCGCCGCCGCTGCCGGCTGCTCGCTGCTCGCCTTCGCCAACGCCCCGGTCGGGCCGACCTCCTACTCGCCCACCCTGACCGGACTGCGGCCGCTCTTCGCATCCGACTCGGTCCTCGTGCTCGCCCCCGACCGCCTGCTCGCCGACGAACACGGCACCCCCTACATCGCCTGGGAGCTGCGCGGGGGGCGGGTCTGCATCGAGCCTGCGAGCACGGCGGGGGGGAGGGCGCCGACCGGCATCCGCTTCTTCGTCACCTCCGACTCGGGCGCGCAGGCGCCGTTTCGCGGCCTGCGACTGGTTCGCCGCGCCGGCCCGTATCTGGTCTGGGAACAACGCGGCGCTCTCGGCGGCCCGAGCCCGTGCCCGCTGATCGCCGTCCGCCAGGCGCGGCAGGGGTCCGGCCGAACCACCGGCGTTCGCACTTTTCCCCGCTGAGGAGGATGAAGTGCGAACGCGGCGGCGGAGGGCTGTCGATTCGCCCCCCGTGGGTAGCATGGGCCGCGTGGAGGCAACCACGAAGATCACCGTCAAGCTGCCCGACGGCGCCGCCCTCGAGCTGCCCGACGGCGCCACCGGGGCCGACGCCGCGGCGGCGATCGGGCCCGGCCTGGCCAGGGACGCGCTGGCGATCCAGGTCGACGGCGTCCTGCGCGATCTCAGCGCGCCGCTCCCCGACGGGGCGGAGATCTCGATCCTCACCGACCGCGACCCCGAGGCGCTGGAGCTGATCCGCCACGACGCCGCCCACGTGATGGCCGAGGCGGTCATGGAGCTCTACCCGGGGACGAAGGTGACGATCGGGCCGCCGGTCGAGCAGGGCTTCTACTACGACTTCGAGTTCCCGCCCGACGCCAAGGTCCGCGAGGAGGACCTGGAGCGGATCGAAGCGGCGATGCGCGAGCACATCGAGGCCGACGAGCCGTTCGAGCGCCGCGACGTCTCGCCCGGCGAGGCGATCGAGCTGTTCCTCGCCCAGGGCCAGGACTACAAGGTCGAGCTGATCGAGGACCTGGTCCGCGACGAGGGGGTGGAGACCGTCTCGCTCTACCGCAACGGCCCCTTCGAGGACCTCTGCCGCGGGCCGCACGGGCCCTCGACCGGGAGGATCGCGGCGGTCAAGCTCAGCTCGATCGCCGGCGCCTACTGGCGCGGCGACGAGAGCCGCCAGATGCTGAGCCGCATCTACGGCACCGCCTTCTTCTCGAAGAAGGAACTGAACAAGCACCTGGAGCGGATCGAGCAGGCCCGGGCCCGCGACCACCGCCGCCTCGGCCCGCAGCTCGGCCTCTTCATGCTGCGCGAGGAGGCCCCCGGCATGCCCTTCTGGCTCGCCCACGGGACGACGCTGCTGCGCCTGATCGAGGAGGAGGTGCAGAAGCAGCTCCGCAAGCGCGACTACGAGGAGATCAAGACGCCGCACGTGATGGACGTCGACCTCTGGCACCGGTCCGGCCACTGGGACAACTACCGCGAGAACATGTACTTCACCGAGTCGGGCGAGCGCCAGTACGCGATCCGCCCGATGAACTGCCCCGGCGCCTGCCTCGTCTACGCCGCCGAACGGCACTCCTACCGCGAGCTGCCGCTGCGGATCGCCGAGTTCGGCCAGGTCTCGCGCGCCGAGCGCGAGGGCGTGCTGCACGGGCTGCTGCGGGTCCGCGCCTTCACCCAGGACGACGCCCACATCTACTGCACGCCGGAGCAGATCGTCGGCGAGGTGACCGGCGTCTGCGAGGCGATCGACGAGCTGTACGCGCGCTTCGGCTTCGACGACGTGCGGATCGAGCTGTCGACCCGGCCGGAGAAGTCGATCGGCAGCGAAGAGCAGTGGCAGCAGGCCGAAGAGGCGCTGCGCAGCGCCCTGCAGACCCAGGGCCGCGAATACACGCTCAACCCGGGAGACGGCGCCTTCTACGGGCCGAAGATCGACTTCCACATCACCGACGCGCTGGGCCGCTCGTGGCAGTGCGGCACCTGCCAAGTCGACTTCTCGATGCCGGAGCTGTTCGACCTCACCTACACCGACCCCGACGACGGCAAACGGCGCCCGGTGATGATCCACCGTGCCCTGCTCGGCTCGATGGAGCGCTTCGCCGGCATCCTGATCGAGCACCACGGGGGCCGCTTCCCGGTCTGGCTGGCGCCGGTGCAGGCGGCGGTGCTGCCGATCTCCGATCGCCACGTCGAGCACGGCGCGGAGGTCACGGCGAAGCTGCGCGAGCTCGGCGTCCGGGTCGAGCTGGACCGCCGCTCGGAGTCGATTGGCAAGAAGGTGCGCAACGCGGAAATCGGTCGCAACCCCTACATGCTGGTGATCGGCGACCGCGAGGAAGAGACCGGGGAGGTCGCGGTCCGCTCCCACCGCGACGGCGAGCTGGGCTCGATGGGCCTGGCCGAGTTCGCGGCGCTCGTCCACCGCGAAGAGGACGCCTGAGCTGCGGCCTCTGCATCCGCCCGCTCATCTCTGTCTATACTGCGGGGCACTTGTTCGAAGGCACGCCAAACTTGCAGCGCCGCTGAGCGTCCCGTGGCCGCCTCCGCATCCCTCGTCCATCTTGAAGCTCCACCTCTCCTCTAGATAGTGCCTGTCCCGCGCAGGTTCGATCGGCGCCCGCCGGAGCGCGACACGACGCGGATCAACGAGCGGATCCGCGTTCCGAAGGTGCGCCTGATCGGCGCCGACGGCGAGCAGCTCGGCATCGTCGCCACCCCGGAAGCCCTGCAGCGCGCCCAGGAGGCCGACCTCGACCTGGTCGAGGTGGCGCCCAACTCGAAACCGCCGGTGACGCGGCTGCTCGATTACTCGAAGTACAAGTACGAGCAGGAGCAGAAGCAGAAGCAGGCGCGCAAGCACCAGCAGCAGGTCAACGTCCGCGAGATCAAGCTGCGGCCGAAGATCGCCAACCACGACTACGAAACCAAGAAGGGCCACGTCGAGCGCTTCCTGCGGGGGCGCAACAAAGTCAAGGTGACGATCATGTTCCGCGGCCGCGAGCAGGCCCACCCGGAGCGGGGAAGGGACCTGCTGCAGCGGCTGTTCGAGGACCTCGACGGGCTGGCGACGATCGAGTCCGCGCCGCTCCAGGAAGGCCGCAACATGAGCATGATGCTGGCTCCGAGCAAGGAGGCCGGCAAGAAGGACGACGACTAGGCTCGCTCGCCGGCGATCCGCTCGGCGATCCGCTCGGCCGCGTGGCCGTCCCAGAGCGGCGGCGGCTCGGGCCGCTCGGCGGGACCCTTCGCCAGCGCTGTCGGAATCGTCTCGATCGCCGCCGGATCGAGGCCGAGCAGGGTGTTGGTGCCGGCGCGGATCGTCACCGGTCGCTCGGTGTTGTCGCGCAGCGTGAAGCAGGGGATACCGAGGTAGGTCGTCTCCTCCTGGATGCCGCCGGAGTCGGTCAGCACGGCGCCGGCGTCGGCGAGCAGCGAGAGGAAGTCGACGTAGCCGAGCGGCTCGCAGAGCGTCAGTCCCGGATGCTCGGACTCGACCGCCTCCATCGCCTTGCGGGTGCGGGGGTGGACCGGGAAGACGACCGGCATCTGGCGGGCCAGCGCCGCCAGCCGGCGCACCGTCTCGGGCAGCAGCTCGCCGTCGACCAGGGCGGGGCGGTGCAGGGTGACGAGCAGGAAGGAGCCGGGCTCGACGCCGTGCCTCGCCGCCGCGCCGGCTGCCCGGAAGCGGCCCTCCAGGGCTAGCAGGGTGTCGATCATCGTGTTGCCGACGAAGTGCATGCGCGCATCGGGGATGCCCTCGGCGCGCAGGTTGGCGACCGCCTCCTCGCTGTGCAGGAAGAGGTACTCGGAGAACTCGTCGGCGACGATCCGGTTGATCTCCTCGGGCATCGTGCGGTCGAAGCTGCGCAGCCCGGACTCGATGTGGGCGATCGGGATGCCCATCTTGACCGCGGTCAGCGCCGCCGCCAGGGTCGAGTTGACGTCGCCGGGAACGATCACCAGGTCGGCCCGCTGCTCCTCGAGCACCGGCTCCAGCCGCTCCATCGTGCGCGCCGTCTGCTGTGCGTGGCTTCCCGAGCCGACCTCGAGCATGTGGTCGGGAGCCGGCACCCCCAGCTCCTCGAAGAAGACCTCCGACATCGCCCGGTCGTAGTGCTGGCCGGTGTGGACGATCACGTGGCGGCCCTCCGGGAGCCGCTCGCGCAGCGCCGCGATCACCGGCGCGGTCTTGACGAAGTTGGGCCGGGTTCCGACCACGTAGACGATCCGCATCGTCACCAAGCAGTTCGCCTTCGCTCGCTGCGCGAAGAATCAGATATGCACGCTTGCTCGCTACGGCTCACGGGCGGCAGCGTAGCGTCGTCTGCTTCAATACCCCTCCCGATGCCGAAGATGAAGACCCATTCCGGCGCCAAGAAGCGCTTTCGCAAGACCGCCAAGGGCAAGCTGCGCGGGCGGCGCGCCTACTCGAGCCACATCCTCGAGAAGAAGTCGCCGAAGCGCAAGCGGCAGATGGCGCGGCCGGTCGAGATCGCCCCCGCGGACAGCAAGCGGGTCCGCACCCTGCTCGGAGGCGGAAAGTGAGCCGCGTCAAGCGCTCCGTCCCCGCCCGCAAGAAGCGGCGCAAGGTGCTGAAGGAAGCGAAGGGCTACTACGGCCGCAAGCACTCCTCCTACCGCTTCGCCAAAGAGCAGGTGCAGCGCTCGGGGATGTACGCCTACCGCGACCGGCGCAACCGCAAGCGCGAGTTCAGGCGGCTCTGGATCACCCGGATCAACGCCGCCGCGCGGCTCGAGGGGATGAGCTACTCGCAGCTGATCCACGGCCTCGACCAGGCCGGCGTCGAGGTGAACCGCAAGATGCTCGCCGAGATCGCGGTCACCGATCCCGACGCCTTCCGCCGATTCGTGGAGCTCGCCCGGGAGGGTGCGGCCGCCTAGCCGCAACCCACACTCCACTTCCCGGGCGGGCCGTCTCCACGGCCCGCTTTTTCGTTCCAGGAGAAGATTCCACCGAACCGAACCAACACAGATGATCTCCAGCCCCCACAACGAGAAGCTGAAGCTGGTCCGCAAGCTGCGCGACCGCAAGCACCGCGAGCGCCAGGGGCTGTTCGCGACCGAGGGCGAGGACCTGGTCGAAGCGGGGCTGGCGGCCGGCCTGCGGCCGCGCGTCCTGCTGACCGCGGCCGGCAGCGGCCTCGGCGGCGAGGAGGTCGAGCCGCGTCTGCTCGACGGCGTCTCGGCGCTCGGCTCGGGCAGCCGGGCGATCGCCGTCTGGCAGCAGCGCTGGGCGGCGGAGGCGCGGCCCCCGTGCGTCTACCTGCACGGGGTCGCCGACCCCGGCAACGTCGGCGCGATCCTCCGCACCGCCGACGCGCTGCTCGGCGGCGGCGTCGCGCTCGGACCCGGCTGCGCCGACCCATTCGGTCCGAAGGCGGTGCGGGCGAGCATGGGCTCGATCTTCGCCGCGCCGCCGCTGCGGGCCGAGGTGGCGGCGACGCCGCGGCCGCGCGCCGCGCTGGTCGCCCACGGTGGCGAGGAGCCCGGCGCGCTGGCGGATCTGGCGACCCTCTGCCTCGGCTCCGAGCGCGAGGGGCTTCCCCCGTCCGTGCTGGGGGAGTGCGAGCTGCGGGTGACGATTCCGCTGCGGCCCGGCGGGCCGGACTCGCTCAACGTCGCCGCCGCCGCGGCCATAGCCTGCGAGCGCGTGGCTGCTGCCGGGAACGGGATATCGTCGCCCGCCATGCAGGAGGCGGCGGAATGACGCTCGAGCGGATCGAGAGGATCGAGGCCGACGCCACCGCGGCGATCGAGGCCGCGCCCGGGACCGCCGAGCTGGAAAAGCTGCGGGTCCGCTTCCTCGGTCGCAAGGCCGAGCTGACCGCGATCCTGCGTGGCATCGCCGAGCTGCCCGAGGCGGAGCGCGCCGCGGTCGGCGGGGGCGCCAACCGGGCCCGCAAAGCGCTCGAGTCGCTGCTCGAGCGGCGCGCGGCCGAGCTGGACGCAGCCGAGCTGGACTCGCGCCTCTCGGGCGATCTGCTCGACGTCACCCTGCCGGGAGCGCCCGCCCGCCCCGCCGGGCATCTGCACCTGATCACCCGCACGACGCGGCAGATCGAGGACGTGCTGGCCGGCCTCGGCTATCGGGTGACCGAGGGGCCGGAGATCGAGCACGACTACTACAACTTCACCGCGCTGAACCATCCGCCCGGGCACCCGGCGCGGATGCTCCAGGACACCTTCTACGTGCAATCGCACCCCGACCTGCTGCTGCGCACCCACACCTCCCCGGTGCAGGTCCGCGCGATGGAGGCGCAGCCGCCGCCGATCTTCGTGATCGTCCCCGGCAAGGTCTACCGCCGCGACTCCGACGCCACCCACAGCCCGATGTTCCACCAGGTGGAGGGGCTGGCGATCGGCGAGGGGATCACGCTCGCCGACCTCCAGGGCACCCTCGAGCAGATGCTGCGGGCGCTGTTCGGCGCGGAGCGGGAGATCCGCATGCGGCCGCACTTCTTCCCCTTCACCGAGCCCAGCGTCGAGGTCGACGTCTCCTGCTTCCAGTGCGGCGGGACGGGGGAGCTGGGCGACGGGGAGCGCTGCGGACTCTGCAAGGGCCAAGGCTGGATCGAGATCCTCGGCGCCGGCATGGTCGACCCCAACGTGCTCGGCTTCGTCGAGGCCAGCGGCTACGACGCCGAGCGGGTGCAGGGCTTCGCCTTCGGGATCGGCGTCGAGCGGGTCGCGATGCTGCACCACGGCGTCCCCGACCTGCGCCGCTTCTTCGACAACGACGTGCGCATGCTGGAGCAGTTCTCATGAGGGTGCCCTACTCATGGCTGCGCGAGCACTGCGATCCGGGGATCGGCGCCGCCGAGCTGGCCGAGCGGCTGGCGATGACCGGCACCGAGGTCGAGCGGGTCGGCACGATCGGCCCGCCCTCCTCCGAGGGCTTCGTGGTCGGCCGGGTGGAGGGCTGCGAGAAGCACCCGGACGCCGACCGGCTCAGCGTCTGCGCGGTCGAGGTCGGCGAGGCCGGGCAGCAGACGATCGTCTGCGGCGCCCCCAACGTCGCCGCCGGCCAGACGGTGCCGGTGGCGCTGCCCGGCGCGACGATGCCGGGCGGCGCGAAGCTGCGCAAGGCGAAGCTGCGCGGGGTCGAGTCGCACGGGATGATCCTCTCCGCCGCCGAGCTGGAGATCGCCGAGGAGGCGGAGGGGATCATGGTGCTCGACGGCGACGCCGCCCCGGGGACGCCGCTCGCCGACGTCCTGCCGCTGACCGAGCCGGTGCTGGAGCTGGAGGTGACGCCCAACCGGGTCGATTGCCTCGGCGTCTACGGGGTGGCGCGCGAGGTGCACGCGATCACCGCGGCGCCGCTCGGCCCCGAGCCCTGGGTCGAGGACGCCCCCGCCGAGGGCGATCGAGAGGCGGGCGACTACGCATCGGTCGCGGTCGAGGTCCCCGACCTGTGCCCGCGCTTCACCGCGCGGGTCTTCACCGACGTCCGGATCGGCCCCTCGCCGGCCTGGCTGCAGGCGCGGCTGACGGCGGCGGGACAGCGGCCGATCAACAACGTGGTCGACATCACCAACTACGCGATGCTGCTCACCGCGCAGCCGCTGCACGCCTTCGACCTCGACCGGGTGCCCGGCGGGGAGCTGAGCGTCCGCCTCGCGGCGGAGGGCGAGACGATGAGGACCCTCGACGGGACCGAGCGGACGCTCGACGCGGAGACGGTGCTGGTCTGCGACCGCGACGGTCCCTCGGGGATCGCGGGGATCATGGGCGGGCAGGCCTCCGAGGTCTCCGAGACGACCACCCGCGTCCTGCTCGAGGTGGCGAGCTGGAACGGAACCAACATCCTCCGCACCTCGCGCCTGCTCGGGCTGCGCTCCGAGGCCTCCTCCCGCTTCGAGAAGCAGCTCCACCCGGCGCTCTGCCTGCGGGCGCAGCGGATCGCCTCGCGGCTGATCGTCGAGCTGTGCGGGGCGAAGCTCGCCCCGGGGACGATCGACGTCGCGGCCGAGCTCCCCGCACCAGACTCGATCCGCCTGCGCGGAGAGCGCGTCACGGGGCTGCTCGGGATGGAGATCCCGCAGGCCGACCAGGCCGCCTACCTGGAGCGGCTCGGCTTCGGGGTCGAGGCCGACGGCGACGACCTCCTCGCCGAGGTCCCGCCCGACCGCCACCACGACGTCACCCGCGAGGCCGACCTGATCGAGGAAGTGGCGAGGGTGCACGGGCTCGACGAGCACCTGCCCTCGACCCTGCCCAGCGCCGGCCAGGCCGGCGGCCTCAGCCGCGCGCAGCGGCTGCGCCGCCGCGCCGAGGACGCGATGCGCGACCTCGGCTTCGACGAGGTCGTCGGCTGGAGCTTCACCGACCCTGGCGAGGCCGAGCGGCTGCGAGTCGCAGCCGACGACCCCCGCGCCGCCGGCGTCGCCGTCTCCAACCCGCTCTCCGAGGAGCAGTCGACGATGCGCACGACGCTGCTCGGCTCGCTGCTCGACGTGGCGCGGCGCAACCTCGCGCACGGCGCCGACCGCGTCGCCCTGTTCGAGTCGGGGCGGGTCTACCTGCCGGGCGAGGCGCCCGCCGGCAGCCCGCTGGCCGGGGGCTTCGCGGGCGAGCGGCCGGCGCCGTTCGCCGAGCCGCACCGGATCGGCTGCCTGGCAGTCGGCCCGCTGGCGCCGCAATCGTGGCGGGGTGGGGGAGGGGCCGCCGACTTCTTCGCGCTGAAGGGCGTGCTCGAGGGCCTCGCCGCGCGGCTCGGCGCGGAGCTCGGCTTCGAGCCCGCGACCGAGCCGTTCCTGCACCCCGGCCGGGCGGCGCGGCTGAGCGCCGGCGGCGGGGAGGCCGGCTGGATCGGCGAGCTGCACCCCTTGGTCTGCCGCGCGTGGGACCTGGAGGCGGCGGTCGGC
>Ga0210101_1000018_pt1 | contig 68633 bp, 64 predicted proteins | sample Muzzi_PWC_D1_FD_185534 | JGI IMG/M metagenome (GOLD analysis project Ga0210101, IMG submission 185534) | Wetland microbial communities from San Francisco Bay, California, USA, that impact long-term carbon sequestration - Muzzi_PWC_D1 (SPAdes) | ecosystem: Environmental > Aquatic > Marine >... | reverse complement strand
ACCCACGCGGCGGTGATGGCGCAGATCGACCTGCTGCGCCACGGCTATCGCTACGCGGACGGCGCGCCCCGCGCGGTGCTGAGCTGGACGCCGTTCTTCCACGACCTCGGCCTGTTCGCCAATCTGACCCAGCCCGCCGTGACGGGCTCCACGACCCACCACCTGCCGACCGAGCGCTTCGCCCGCGATCCGGCCGAGTGGCTGAGGCTGGTGGAGGCAGCCCGGCCGGCGGTGACGGTCGCGCCCTCCACGGCATTCGGCAGCGCCCTGAGGATGGTCGCACGGCGCGGCGAGTCGGTCGACCTCAGCTCCCTCGATGCCGCCTTCTTCGCCGCAGAGGGGATCGATCCGGAGGTGGCGCTGAGGATGGTCGATACAGCCGAGCAGTTCGGCCTGAGGGAGGGCGCGCTTGGTGGCACGTACGGACTGGCCGAGGCGGTGATGGCGGTCTCCTACTCGGTGCCCGGCACCGGATTGCACATCGACCGCGTCTCGCTGCGGGACCTGGCCGAGTCCGGGGTCGCAGCGCAGTCGAGCGGCGGCCCGGAGCGTTTGATCGTCTCCTGCGGACCCCCGCATATGGAGCTGCGGGTCGTGGGGTCGGAGGGGGTCCTTCCCGATCGCCACGTAGGCGAGATCCAGGTGCGCGGCGAGTCGCTGATGAGCCGCTACGTGGGCGCCGTGTCGCCGGACCCCTTCGTCAACGGCTGGCTTCGCACCGGAGACCTTGGCTACATGGCCGACGGCGAGCTGTACGTCACCGGTCGCGCCAAGGACCTGGTGATCGTCGCCGGGCACAACTACTACCCCGAGGACTTCGAGTGGGCGGCCGCGCGGGTCGACGGCGTACGGCCGGGGCGCTGCATCGCCTTCAACTTGCCGGACAGCGAGCGGGTGGCGGTGCTGGTCGAGGCGAAGGACGGTTCCAACCCGGAGGACCTCGAGCGTGGCGTCAGGGCTGAGATCGGCAGCTCGGTCGGCGTTCCGCCGGGGGACGTCGTGGTGCTGCCGGCGGGCGCGCTGGAAAAGACGACGAGCGGCAAGCTGCGGCGCGCCGCCATGCGGGAGGCCTACATAAGCGGCGCCCTCAAGACGGCCGGGAGTACTGCCTGACCCACGGGGCGGGGACACCGAGCGCCGCCAACCTCTCGGCGTCCGCCTCGTAGTGCGCCATGAGCCGGGCGCGGGTCGGTTGCTCGATTTCCAGCGGCTCTTCGGGGGCGATGTTCCAGATCTCGAAGAAGCCGTCGAAGAGGCGCTTGGTCGCATCGGCGTCGGCGCCGAGCTTCGGCCAGACGTGCTCGTCCATGAATTCGAACAGGGTGACTTCGGACTCTTGGTCGAGGAGCTTCCTGCTGCCGCCGCGGTGCAAGCGGGCGTCGAGGCGGGCCGGACGGTAGCCCGGCGGCAGGCCGAGGAACTCGAGGACGCGGTCGATCACCGCGCCCGGGTCGTCGTTCAGGTCCTCCGTCAGCTCCACGTGGAGTTGCTCGGTGGGAAAACGGGAGCGATAGATCCCCAGGATCCGCCCGTACTCGCCCTGCGCGACGTATGAGTTCGTCTCGGTCGGCTGGGCTCGGCCCGCCTCGGCCTCCCGCTCGGGGTCGAGCTGATCGGCGACCGCCGCCTCGAAGCTGCGCTCCTCCCAGCCCCGTCGCACCGACATCCGGTAATGCGAGGCGGCCCGCTCGATCGGGTCGCGCAGCAGGGCGATCAGGCGCACCCGAGGCAGCTCGCACGAGATCCGCTCCGCGATCCGCTCGACGTCGACCTGGTCGAGGCCCATCATGTACAGAGGGGTCGCCTTCCCCAGCAGCGAGCCCTCGGGGGCGGTGGCGAAATGGGCGTCCATGTAGGCGGCGAACGCGCCCGGCCGGTCGGTATCCGCGAAGCAGAAGAACGGCTCCTCCTTTGCCGCCGGCATCCAGATCGAGGGATGATGGCGCAGGTACTGCCAAAGCGAGGTCGTCCCCCCCTTCTGGGCGCCGATCACGATGAAATCGAGCACCCGTGCGCCCGCCGACTCTGCCATCTCGCGCCTCAGCCTAGCCGAGACCGTGACTTGCGCGGCGACGCCTCAGCCCTCAGATGAGCTGTGCATACCGGGTCAGCTCCAGATCACCTCGGCCTGGCCTCGGAGATCCCCCTCCGATCAAGGCGGCGACGTGCGAGCCTGGGACCCCGATCCATTCGATTGGTCACTTGACCCCCGAAAACGGGGGTAAAAAGACCAATCGAGCGCACGGAGATCGAGTGTGAGCTGATCCGGTACGCACAACTCATCTAGAACTCGTAGCCGAAGCGGACGAGGTCGTCCTCGTACATGTTTTCGACCTGGAGCCGCAGGTCGTCCGTGTAGTAGCGGCGGTACGGCGACCGGTCGGAGCGATTCAGGTGCGGAAGCTCGGGCCGGTCCAGGCCGAGCCTTTCGAACACACGGGCCATGTCGTCGGCGATCCTCTCGAAGCGCCCGACGAAGTCGACCAGCAGCGTTCCGTCGTCGTAGAGGAAGGACGACTGCGCCTCCCACTGCACGTGCGACCTGCGGGGTATCAGGTCGACGTACTCCTCGAACGATGCGCGCTCCGGCATCCCGATGAAGTCCCGGAGGTCCGGGCGCTGGCGCATGTAGATGAACTGCGAGACCAAGCGGTCGAACGGGTTGCGCACGACCGTGAACTTGAAGTAGGAGGAGAAGCGTGGCTCGCCGACCTCCTCGCGAATCTGCCGCGCCAGCAGGTGCTGCAGTCCACCCGTCTGGTACTTGTTGCGATGGGACGAGACGAAACCCATCCAGAGCTCGTCCTCGCTGCGCTCGCCGGGCCAGACTACCTCCTCGACGCTGGTTCCCCCGCATCGGGGGATGTGGACGAAGATGCATCTGCGCTGATCCGATATCACGCCTCGCCCGTGACGCTATCTTACGGGCCGTGGGGCATTCCGAGCCGCTGTCGCGGGCGCAAGTCGGGCTGTTGTGATCGCCTTCGGTTGCGCAACCACGGACGAGCGCTCCTTCAGGGCCAACGCAGCGACGGCGATCGGCGCCGTCGCCGAGCGGGATTCGTTGTTGATGCGGCGTCACCGCACCACTTCCTCCCTGGACGGCGCCTACAACGAGATGATCGCCACGGCGGCCGAGCGCGACGATCTCGAGGGGCTGGTGCTGGTCCACCAAGACCTCGGGATCGAGGACGGCCAGTTCCTCGCCCGGCTCCGCGCGCTGCTGGCCGCGGTCCCCAACGTAGCGATCGTCGGCGCGACTCGCGCGGGGAGTCCCCGCGAGGTCGAGGCGGTCGGCGGTGACCTGATCGCGCTCTCCCCCTGGGCCTGCTCGGAGCTGCGTGTCGACCCCAAACTCTCGGGCTCGCTCGACGCTTCCGTCGCCGATCTCTGCCTCACGGCGCGTGCCGCTGATAGGCCAGTCCTCGCAGCCGCCTTCCGTGCCTTTCGCGATCCGACCCCCGGCGGTCCGATTCCCAGTAACCCACCGAGGCGGCGGCGGCGCGTCGCCGCCAGGGCCTCCCTGCTGCGCAAATGGGAATGACACCTCGAGGCGTCGCGGAATCTATGGCTCTGGATTGAGCTGACTCTGGGCCTGCCTGCCCCCCTCTGAAACATGCCGGGCCCCGAGCGAGTGCGCGTCCGGTCACGGTATTGAGACACAGACAGACCGAGCTATCGAAAGCTCTGCGAGGTGTATCCCCGTTCGCGGGCTCCGAAGACTGCGATTTTCTGCCCTACAATGCGGTTTAGGCACCGTTGTGAAGATCACCGCCGCAAGCCTGCACCGGATCACGGACATACCGATGGGGAATTCCGGTCCGCCTGCGAAGAGGAACGCCCGCGAACCCGGATATCGTGCCGCGGCGATGGTCCTGACGCCCTGGGGGGATTCGAGCGAGTTGCGGGAGAGGATGCTGCGGCCGGGCCGCGGGACGCCGCCCCAGGAGGCCGAGCGCAACCAGCGCGAACGGCTCTTCGCGGCGATGGTGGCGACCGTGGCCGAGAAGGGCTACGAGGCGACGACTGTGGCCGACCTGGTGAAGCTCTCGGGCGTCTCGCGCAGCGCCTTCTACCGCCACTTCGAGGACAAGCAGGCGTGCTTCCTGGCGGCGATCGAGTCGCTGGTCGAGCCGGCGCTGGCGATGGTCAGTGGGCCGGAGCCGGCTGCCGATCCGGAGGCCGCGCGGCGCGCCTTCGAAGCGCTGATCGAGGCGGTCGCACGGCAGGCGGCGGCGGCGAAGATGTGCTTCGTCGAGATCTACGCGGCCGGGCCGCAAGGGGTGGCGCTGGTCGACCGCACGACGGACGCCTTCGAGAAGCTGGTCGGGGGCCTGCTCGAGCGCACGCCCGGCCACCAAGAGACGCCCTCCTGGCTGGTGCGGGCGATCATCGGCGGGGTGCAGAAGGTGATCCACAAGCGCCTTTACCGCGACCAGGCGGAGGAGCTGTCCGGGCTGGCGCCGGAACTATGGCAGTGGGTCTTCTCCTGCCCGCCGCCCCCCGGCCCGCTGAAGGCGCCGCGGCGGCGGGCGCCACGGGCGCTCTCGTTCGAGGAGCGCCAGGCCTCCGCCAACCCGCCGGAGCGGATCCTGCGGGCGCTGGCGGCGGTGATCGCCGAGAAGGGCTACCCGGAGGCGACCGTCGCCGAGGTGGTCGAGCGGGCGAAGACCTCGCAGCGCACCTTCTACGAGCACTTCGCGAACAAGGAGGACGCGACCGTGGCCGCCCTGGACAGCGGCTCGGCGCAGATGCTGGCGGCGGCGCTGCCGGCCTTCCGCCGGGCGACCGACTGGCAGCACGCGGTGCGGGGAACGCAGGAGGAGATGTTCACCTACGGCGTGGGGGAGCCCGAGTACGCGCGGCTCGGCGCGGTGGAGATGTACGCGGCGGGCAAGCGGGCGCTGGAACAGCGCGAGGTGGTGACCGAAGGCATGGAGGGGCTGCTGGCACCCGGCTACGAGCTGAAGCCCGAGACGCTGCCGATCGCCTCAGAGGCGATCGGCGGGGCACTCTACGCCCTCTTCTACGACCACGTCAAGCAGAAGGGCCCGGAGCGCCTGGCGGAGATGGTGCCGCTCGCCGTCTACGTCACCCTCGCCCCCTTCCTCGGCGCCGATGAGGCCTTCGCGGTGGCGACCGAGTAGGCGCGGCGGCCGGAGAGGCGGAGCGGCAGCGATGGCGCTGGCGGACGAGGCAGCGACGCTGGGCTGGGCGCTGCTCGCCCACCGCCGCTCTGTCCTGCCCCGCGTGCGGGCCGAGCAGCACCGTTGGGGGAACGAGGCGGCCGCGATCCCCGACCCGGCGCTGCGCGAGGCGGCGCTGACGGCGCTGCGCGGCAAGGGCGCCAACGCCGAGGCGACCGGGGTCTTCGCGCTGTTGGCGCCGCGGGGGTGGCGGGCGAGGGCGCTGCGGGCGATGACCGCGCTGCAGACCGCGGTCGACTATCTCGACACGCTCGGCGAGCGGCCGCTGGAGGATCCGCTCGCCGCCGGCCTGGCGCTGCACGCGGCGCTGCCCGAGGCGCTCGACCCGGGTGGGGAGCGCTCGCCCTGGTACCGGCGCTTCCCGCAGCACGACGACGGCGGCTACCTGGGGGCGCTCGTCGACGCCTGTCGGAACGGAGTCGCGGCGCTGCCCGGCCGAGAGGCGGCGCTGCCGGAGGCGCGGCGGGCGGCGCAGCGCTGCGGCGAAGGACAGAGCCACACGCATGCCGCCGGCGAGGACGGCGGGGCACGGCTGCGCGCCTGGGCGGAAGGGCTGGCGCTGCCGGCCGCCCCCGCTGCGGCTCGCCTCAAGGCCCCTCCCCCGTACCGCTGGTGGGAGGTCGCCGCCGGCGCCAGCTCCTCGGTCGCGGCGCACGCGCTGATCGCCGCCGCCGCGGACGAGCCGAGCGGCGCCGCCGAGGCGGAGGCGATCGACGCCGCCTACTTCCCCCCGGTGGGCGCCCTCACCGTGCTCCTCGACGACCTCGTCGACCGCGAGGAGGACCGCGCCGCCGGCGAGCACAGCTACCTCGCCTACCTCGCCGGACCCGCGGAGGCCGCCGAGCGCCTCGCGCTGCTCGCCGCCCGCGCCCGCGGCGCGACCGCGGGCCTGCGCCATCGGCGCCGCCACGCCGCGATCCTCGCCGGCGTCGCCGCCTTCTACCTCAGCTCCCCGGCCGCCAGCAGCGATTACGCCGCGCCGATCCGCCGCCGCACGCTCGAGGCCGTGGGGGGGACTGCGCGTCTGGCGCTCACCGCGATGCGGGTGCGGCACCGTGGCTGAGAGCCGGCCAAGCCGCGCCGAAGGCGCCGATCCGCGCCACCTGGCGATCATCACCGACGGCAACGGACGCTGGGCCAAGCGGCGCGGGCTGCCTGTGCAGGCGGGCCACCGCGCCGGGGCCGAAACCGTGCGCACCCGGTTGCGCGATGCAGTCGAGCTGGGGATCCGCGAGCTGACGGTCTACGCCTTCTCCACCGAGAACTGGGCGCGCTCGCCGCGCGAGGTGCGCGGCCTGATCGAGCTGCTGTCCGAGTACATCGACCGGGTGACGCCGGAGCTGCACGCCGAAGGCGTGAGGTTGCGCTTCATCGGCGAGCGTGGGCGGCCCGTGCCCGAGAGCCTGGTGGAGAAGATGGAGTGGGCCGAGCGGCTGACCGAGGGCAACGAGCGGATGGTCTTCTGCGTCCCCTTCAACTACGGCGGGCGGGCCGAGATCGTGCGGGTGGCGCGGCGCTTCGCCGGGGGCGGGGAGGAGCAATTCCGCGCCGGGCTGTACGCGCCGGAGATGGCCGACCCGCAGCTGCTGATCCGCACCGGTGGCGAGCGGCGCCTCTCCAACTACCTGCTCTGGCAGGCGGCGCACTCCGAGCTGGTCTTCAGCGAGCGGCTCTGGCCGGACTTCTCGCGCGGCGACCTCGAGGCGGCGCTGGCGGAGTACCGCGAGCGGACCGGGCGGCAGGCAAGAGCGGGAAGGGGCGGAGGGGGTTAGAGCGCGGGCGCAAACGCCCCGGGAGTGGGAAGCTTCCAGGGACAGCCATCTGCGCCCGATGGGTCGTGCCGCAACAGGGAAGCGAACGGGACGACCCTGCCCGGCGCGGAGCGCCGGCCGGACCGCAGGCGGGCGACGTCGATCGCCGTCCACCCGTAGCGATCCTCTAATGGGAACATACACGGACCGTTCGCGAAAAGCAAGGGCGGCCTGTGCGCCTCTGAGCTGCGCCGGTGAGCGTACGTCGGCCTACCGCCGCCCCGCGGCGTAGCTGTCCGTCCAGAGCTTTGCCTCGGCGTAGCCGAGGTAGGGCTGGAGGGCGAACTGGACCAGCGCCGGGCCGATCCGGCCGAGGCCGTCGACCCGACCGGCCCGCAGGTGGTCGGAGACGATCATCGCGATCCCCTGGACCGAGCCGGCGCTCCCTCCCGCCGGGCTCGTCGTGGCGGGGACGATCCCGTCGAGCAGGCCTTCGAGGCAGTCGACCGTCTGACGGTAGGCGTGGGCCTCCCCGTCGCGGGCCAGCAGGGCGAGCGCGCGGTCGGGATCGGCGACGGCGAAGTCGAGCACCGCGTAGATGCCGGCCGCCACCTTGTCGGGCCACTCCGCGCGTGCGCGGCAGGCCCGCAGGAGCGAGGCGCGCAGCTCGACGAGCTCGCGCTGGGCGCCGCCTCCCACTTCGCCGTGGCTGCCGGTCCTCTCGTCCATGTCCGGGCAGGTCTCGCCGCACGACCCCGCCGTTTGAGAACGCTAACAGACCGCTCAGCGGCAACCCGGCGACCGCCGACTGCGATATCGCGCTGTGCAGAGCCGAGTACCGAGCCTCATCCAGGATTCCATGCGTACCGCTACGTGCGCTCAGAGGCCCCGGCAGCCGCGCACGATTTCAACCGCGAGGCGGCGGCCCCCGGCGAGCGTGTAGGTGGAGCGGGCGAGGCTGAAGAAGCCGGCGGTGAAGCGCGGGGGGATCGGACAGGAGGCACTGAGGAAGCTGCGCCGGCGGCCCCGGTAGCGGTAGCGGCGCGCCAGGGTCATCTCGAAGTGAGCGAACCGGGGCCAGGGCCCCAGCGCCGCCGGCAGCCGCCCGACCAGGGCGGTGCCGAGGCCGCCGCGGAGGTGCCGCAGGAGGAAAGGCACGACGACCACGATCGGCGGGCTGGGCGCGTAGGCGTGCAGCAGCACCGCCTGCCGCCCCCCCGCGCCGCGCTCGTTGAAGAACAGGAGGCGGGCGCGGATCGTGAACGGGCCCTGGCCCGGCAGCAGCACCTTGGCTTCGAGGCTGCCGCGGCCGACCAGCGCCGGCCGGCAGGCGGCGAGGGCGGCCGGGGGCTTCGCGTAGCGCAGCCGCCGCGCCGAACAGGTCGGCAAGCCGCGGGTGGAGACGACTCCCTGCGCGGGCAGGGCGATCTCCACCCTGGTCACCCGCGGCAGCAGCGAGCGGTCGGCGGTGCGGAGACCGCCCTCGAGGCGCAGCGCGACCGGGACGACCCGGTGGCGCGGCAGGCGCAGCGGCGCGATCCCGCCGTCGAGCGAGACGATCACGTCGCCGCGCTGCCTTCGCTCCCCCCGCGCCGGGCCGGCCAGCGCCGCGGCGAGCAGGGCCAGGGCGCCCAGGACCGCAAGCGCGGCGGCCAGACCGACGGTGGACGGGCGGCGCGTTACCGCCGGCTCAGCCATATCTGGAGAACTTGAAGGAGCAGTATTCGAAGCCGAAGGAGAGCACGACGTCGTTGGCGAGGTTGCCGTTGTGGATGAAGCGCGCGGTGAGCCGCTGCGCAGGCACCGCCCGCCCCGACCGGAGGTTCGCGACGATCCTCTTCAGGTAGGCCTCCTGGCGGTCCAGGTAGGTAAACCACTTGCGCAGCTGGTTGGCGTCGGCCGGCGGGCGCGGCACGGCGGCGATCCGCTCCACGGTCGCGGCGAAGATTCGGCTGGCGCGGCCGAACTTGCGCGCCGCGACCGCCAGCCGTTCGGAGGAGAGGTCGGCGCGGGCGCCGTTCATCGCCCGCCGCGTCGCCAGCGCCCTGGGCTTGCAGATGCCCTCCAGCTTGACGACGTACTCGGGACGCTGAGGCGCTCCGCCGGCGCCGGCTGTGGCCGGCAGCGCCGCGACCAGCGCAAGCAGAGCGGCCAACGCCACCGTGGCGATCCGGCTCGTCGCCTGCCTCTTCGATCTCGCTTGATCCGCCATTCGTTCCCGTTTGCAGCCTTCTGCCTATCGGGCGCGCTCCCCCGCGCCGTTCCCCTCCCCTGTGACGATTCTACGGGGTGGCAGCAGCCGCTCCAGCGCCCGCGGCACGCGCCAGACCCGGTCGCCCAGCAGCAGCATCAGCGCCGGCAGCAGGACGATCCGCACCACGGTCGCGTCGAGCAGGATCGCCACGGTGAGACCGACCCCGAGCTGGCTGACGGTGGCGATCGGCGCCGCGGCGAAGCTGACGAAGACCGCAGCCATGATCGCCGCCGCGCCGGTGATCACCGCGGCCGTCTTCTCCAGCCCGTAGGAGATCGCCGCGGCATTGTCGCCATCGACCTCGTAGCGCTCGCGCATGCGGGCGATCAGGAAGACCGCGTAGTCGATCGAGAGGCCAAAGGTGACGCCGAAGATCCCCGCCGCGCCGACCGTGTCGATGTACGGATGCCCCCCGAGCGGCCACCCGGCCGGCAGGTTCGAGGTCAGGCTGACGGCGCCGACCGCCGCCCCGACCGAGACGAGGTTGAGCCCGACCGCGAGCGCGACGAGCAGCGGCGCCCGCAGGATCGCCAGCAGGATCAGGAAGGTGATCAGGACGATCGCGCCGATCACCAGCGGCAGCCGCCCCCTGGTGGCGGCGGCGTAGTCGTTGAGGATCGCGGCGCCGCCGCTGAGCCCGGCCTGCAGGCGGCCTTCGCGGCCAAGCCGCTGGGCGGCGGCGAGCAGGCGCCGTCCGGCGGCGCGCGAGCCGGCCGTGTTGAAGGGCTCGGTGGAGACGACGAGCAGCCGCGCCGCCTGGCCACCCCGGTCGACGTTCACCGCCTCGGCGGCGAGCGCGCGGGGGACGGGCGGCGCGCCTTCGAGGGCGGAGAGGACGAAGTAGCCGGAGTCGAAGAGGCGAGGCGATTCGCGCCGCAGCGCCCGCGCACCGCGGAGCAGGGGCGCCGCGACGACGCTGACCCGCACGCCGGCGCGGCCGAGGCCGCGCCGCAGGGCGTGGGTGCGGCGGTAGCCGCCGGCGAGGCCGCGCTGCAGCGCCGTGGCGCCGCCCTGGAGTGCGGCGAGGCCGCCTGCGAGGCGCTCGGCGCCGGCGCCGAGGCGGTCGAGGCCGGCGCCCAGCCCGGACGCGGCTTCGTCGAGCCGCCGCACGCCTGCTTCCAGCTGCTCGCCGCCGGGGACGAGGCGGTCGACGCCGGCGTTGACCCGGCCGGCGGTTTCGCGCAGCCGCCGCACTTCGTCGCGGCCCGCGGCGATCGCCCGGGCCAGGGTGCGCGCTTCGCGGGCCGCCGGGCGCAGGCTCGAGTCGGCGGCCGCCGCGCGTTCCAGCCGCCGCGCCAGCTTGCGCGCCCGCGCCAGCTGGCCGCCGCGGATGCGCGGCACCAGCGAGCGCAGTCCCAGGGTCAGGGAGAGCGTCCCGACCGAGACCCGGCGCTGGCCGGCGGCGAGGAGTTCGCTGCCGGCCCGCAGGCGGGCGATCCCGGCCGTCGCCCGGTCCCCACCGGCCGCGGCCCGCTTCAGGCCGGCGGCGAGCAGGCCCGCCCCGATGCCGGCCCGCGCGGAGCCCTCGGCGAGCAGGCCGCTGCCCGCCGCGGCTCGTGCCAGTCCGCCGCGGAGCCGCCCGACCGCGCGCGCCGCGCGGCGCAGGCCGGGGCCGAGGCGGGCGAGCTGCGCCGGCCCGTCGCGGCCGGCCGAGGTGAGCTGCCGGCCGAGTCCGCGCAGCGGGCGCACGGCGCGCTCGATCGGCGCCGGCCCGATCACCGCCCGCACGCCGGGCTGGGCGGCGATGCGCCGCTGCGCGCGGGCCAGCAGGCGCAGCCGCGCCGCTGTGGTGATCGGCCCGCGGCGGGTGGCGACGACGATCTCGAAGGGCGCCTCCCAGCCGGGACCTACTGCGCGCCCGATCTCCTCGGCGCTGCGGCGGGCCGGGCTCGAAGCGGGCAGCTCGTCGAACCCCGGGGCGCCGGTGTTGAAGCTGAGCGCCGGCAGGGCGAGGAGGAGGAGCGGGACCGCGATCAACGCCGTCGCCAGGGCGGGCCGCCGCAGCGCGACGGCGGCCGCGGCGGCGACCCGCGAGGAGGCGGCGCCGGCCGGGGCGGAGCCACCGACGCCGCCGCCGATCCTCCCCAGCTCGATCCGCTGCCCGAGCAGTCCCAGCAGGGCCGGCAGGGCGAGGGCGGCGAGAGCGACGCTGAGCGGGGTGACGACGACCAGCGCCACGGCCAGGGAGAGCAGCAGGGTGCCCGGCTGGAGGAAGGCGGAGAGGAAGATCGAGGCGAAGAGGGTCGAGCCGGCGACCGCTATGGTGCGCCCGGCGGTGCGGCGCGCGGTGCGCGCAGCGGTGGTCGGCGGCGCCCCGCGGGCCAGCTCCTCGCGGAAGCGGGAGATGGTGAACAGCGAGTAGTCGACGCCGAGCGCCAGGCCCATCATCGTGCAGACGACGAGCGACAGCGCTTCGATCGTCATAACCGAGTCGAGCAGGACGAGCACGCCGCGGCCGGCGAGGACGGTGAGGGCGCCGAGCGCCAGCGGGATAGCCGCGGCGAGAACCGAGCGGAAGACGATCAGGAGGACGATCAGCAGCAGCGGCGCGGCGATCAGCTCGGCCCGCTCGGTCGCCGCCAGCGATTCGCTCTGGAGCGCTCGCGATACGCTCGCGTACCCAGATTGGACCGCTTCCAGCGGCGGATGGACGCGCGCCCGCAGCGTCCGTTCGAGCGCCGGCACGGTGTCGCGCATCGCCTCGGCCAGCGGCAGGTGGTAGTCGAGCAGGACGATCGCCCGCCGCGGCCCCGGGCGCAGGTAGCCGACGCCGCCGCGGTCCCAGGGGGAGACGACGGTCACCGCCGGGTCGCGGCGCAGCGCCCGCACCAGGCCGGGCCCCTGGCGTTCGATCGCCGCCGCGGGGCCGCGCAGCAGCACCGCGAAGGGCGAGGAGGCGCCGAAGTGCGCCTCGGCCAGGGCCTGGCCGCGGGCTGAGTCGGTGCCGTCGACGATCAGCGAGGTCGGCTGGAGCCGGCCCTCGACCCCGAGGCCGACCACGCCCAGCGCGCCGCAGACGAGGACGACGGCCAGCAGCACGGCCACGGGCCCCCGCCAGCCACCGCCCCCGGAGCCGCGCAGGCCGTGGTCCGCGGCGCGGGGCCGGCGCAGCCTCGGCAGCCGACGATCGTTCCCCATTCCCGGCTCCAGTCTACGCCAGCCGAGCGGCCGTGCGGTACGGACCCGTACCTAGCGGCTCAGTGCGCTCCGGGTCGAGCTCCAACTCGACCTCTGGGCGCTCGATTGGAGCTTTGACCACCGAAAACGGGGGTCAAAGCTCCAATCGCCTGAATCATCGGGACGCTTCACCGGCTTCGAACTTGTAGCCGACGCCGCGCACGGTGACGATCAGCTCGGGGTTTTGGGGGTCGCGCTCGACCTTCTGGCGGAGGTTGGAGATGTGGACGTCGCAGGCGCGCTCGTCGCCGTCGAACTCGGTCTGCCAGAGCTCCTCCATGATCTGGCGGCGGGGGAAGACCTCGCCGGCGCGGCCGACCAGGAGACGGAGGAGCTGGAACTCGGAGCGGGTCAGGCTGACCGGCTCGCCGCGCACCGTGGCGACGTGGCGGACCAGGTCGATCGCCACCGAGCCGGCTTCGATCTTCACGGCCTGCTCGGCGAGCGGGGCGCGGTCCAGCTCGCGGCGGCGGAGCTGGGCGCGGACGCGGCCGAGCAGCTCGCGCACCGAGAACGGCTTGGTCACGTAGTCGTCGGCGCCGACCTCCAGCCCGACCACCTTGTCGACCTCGGCGTCCTTGGCGGTCAGCAGGATGATCGGCACGGCGCTGCGCGAGCGGACCTCGCGGCAGATGTCGAGGCCGCTCGGTCCCGGCATCATGATGTCGAGGATCAGCAGGTCGTAGGGGATGCCGTCGCCGACCCGCTCGACGGCCTCGTCGCCGTCGGCTGCCCCGGTCACCTCGAAGCCCTCCTGGGCGAGCGCGTAGCCGACCGAGTCGCGGACCGAGGGCTCGTCGTCGGCGACCAGTATCCGGCCGCTACTCATCGCCATCGCCCGCCTTGGTCATTCACGCCACCGGGGTCGGGCTGAGCTGGGCGGCCGGCAGGCGCACCCAGAAGGTGCTTCCCTGGCCCTCGGCCGAGCGCGCGCCGATCTCGCCGCCCATCACGCTGACCATGCGGCGGGCGATCGCCAGGCCGAGGCCGAAGCCCTCCTGCTTGCGCGACTCGGTGCGGCGGTAGAAGCGCTCGAAGACGCGCTCTATCTCGGCCTCCGGTATTCCGCTGCCCGTATCGATCACCTCCAAGATCACCTCCGCCTCGCCGTCGCGACGGCCGCGAACAGTAACGCTCCCCGGAGGTGGGGTGTGCTTGAAGGCGTTGGTCAGCAGCCCGACCAGCACCTGGCGCAGCAGGATCGGGTCGCCCTTCGCGGCCAGCTCGGGGGCCACGTCGACCCCGAGCTGGATGTGGGCCGGGGCCTCGACCGCGGCGACCGAGTCGGCGACCGCGGCGGCGACGTCGACCGTCTCGATCTCCCCCGCGCCGATCGACTCGACCCGGGCCAGGGTGAGCAGCGCTTTGGTCAGCCGGCTCATCCGCTCGGCGTCCTCGGCGAGGCGGCCGAGGAAGTGGTCGAGCGCCTCCGGATCGTCCTTGGCGCCCTCCTGGAGGACCTCGATCGCGCTGGAGATCCCGGCCAGCGGGTTGCGCAGCTCGTGCGCGGCGTTGGAGATGAAGTCGGCTTCGGCCAGCTCGCGGCGCATCTCGTCGGTGCGGTCGCGGGCGACGACCAGCACCGCGTGCTCTTTCGGCAGGGCGCGGACGGTCATCGCGTAGGCCCGGTCGCCGATCCGCATCGCCGGGTGGGCCGCGAAGCCGAGGTCGGCGGCGCGCTTCAGTTGGGGCAGCATCGCCTCCGGCGGCAGGCCGGCCGGGTCGAGCAGCTTCGCCGCGGCGCGGTTGGAGAAGCGCAGGGCGCCGTCCTCGTCGACGACGATCACCGCGTCGGTGAGGCCGTCGAAGATCGCCTTCAGCTTGTTGTGGTCCGCCGTGAGGACGCCGAAGCTCTCCTTCAGCGAGGCGCGCATCGAGTCGAGCGCCCGGGCGAGGTCGCCGATCTCGTCGCGGCCGCCCGTCTCCAGCGGGGTGTCGAAGGCGCCGGCGGCGAGCCGGCCGGAGGCGCGGGAAAGGCGCGTCACCCGGTGCGAGATGCCGACCGCGATCAGGAAGCCGGCGAGGATGCCGAGCGTGATCGCGCCGAGCACCGCTCGGGGACGGTCGCCGAACAGGTAGACGACGCCGGCGGTGAGCAGGGTGACCGCGGCGAAGGCGGCGACCAGCCAGAGCCTGATCCCGATTCTTCTCATGAGCATTTACTAACACAATGTCGGCTGCTCCGCGTGGGAGAATCGGCGCCGTGAGGACGCTGGTCTTCATCCCAGCCTGGAACGAGGCGGCCTCGGTGGCCGCGGTGATCGCCGGAGTGCGCGAGCGCCTCCCCGAGGCCGACGTGCTGGTGGTCGACGACGGCTCCACCGACGCCACCGCGGCGCGCGCCCGCGAGGCCGGGGCGACGGTCGCCTCGCTGCCCTTCAACCAGGGCCTCGGGGCGGCGCTGCAGACCGGCTACCTGTACGCGCTGCGCGAACGCTACGACTTCTGCGCCCACCTCGACGCCGACGGGCAGCACCCGCCGAGTGACGTGGCGGGGCTGCTGGAGGAGGTGTACGCGGACCGGGCCGACCTGGTGATCGGCTCGCGCTACCGGGACCGCGGCGCGGCGGAGAGCGACGACTACAGGCCGACGCTCTCGCGGCGGATCGGGACCAGCGTCTTCCGCTTCTTCCTGACCCTGGCGACGCGGCAGCGCTTCACCGACACGACCAGCGGGATGCGGGCGGCCAACCGGCGGGTGATGGCGCTGTTCAGCCAGCACTACTCGCCGGACTTCGCCGAGATCGAGTCGCTGCAGCTCGCGGTGCGGCAGGGGCTGCGGGTCGAGGAGGTGCCGGTGCGGATGCTGGAGCGGGCGGGCGGCGCCTCCTTCCTGACGCCGCTGCGATCTGCGTTCTTCATCTTCAAGGGGATGATCGTGCTGCTGGTCGGCCAGTTCAGGCCGCGGCGGCGGGAGCCGGTCGAGCCGGTGCCGCTGCGCAAGGCGAGGGCAGGGCAATGAGCGCGCTGCTCGCCGCCACGCAGGACCCGAAGGTCCATCTCACCTCGCAGACGCGAATCATCGCGGCGCTGATCGCGCTCGCCTTCATGGTCCTGATCCTCGAGCTGATCCGCCGCGACCGGCTGCAGGAGCGCTACAGCGTCGTCTGGTTCGTCGCCGGCCTGGGAATGCTCGCCGGCGCCGCCTTCCCCGGCCTGCTCGGCACGGTCGCCGACCTGATGGGCGTCCGCAACACCAACGTCGCCCTCTTCTCGATCATCCTCCTGCTGCTGCTCGGCCTGGCGCTCAACTTCAGCGTGATCATGTCCCGCCAGGCCGCCCAGATAACCAGGCTGGCGCAGGAGCGGGCGCTGGAGAAGGCGCGCGAGCAGGCGGCCGACGGGGACGTGCCGGGATTTAGGCCCCGTAGTGGGCGCTCAACCACCGGCACGTCCGGCGAGGAGGGCGGCGCCTCACGTGCTGGGCGGGACGAGACCTAGTCACACCCTACGACTCGTGGTGCCCTTGGCGAAATCCGCTACCAGGGCTGTCGGTGTGCTGCGCTCGGGTCGGGATTTCGTCCTGGTGCCTGACCGCGTAGCTCCCAAAGTAGGAGCCTCCGGCGACCGCATAGACGAACACCGCCAACCCTGCAAGGTCCCCCGGCAGTTGAACGAAGTGAAGGAGGATGACCAGGGGAACGATCCCCACGGAAATGGCCACCGCTCTGATCAGGAATCCCCGCAGCATCTCCATCAGTGTATCTCCAAGGCGACATCGACGACGACAAGAAGTAGCGTAACGGCCATCCCCATCGCAAAGCCGATGGCCGTCACCCATTCGACTCGCTCGCGCGGCAGCTCTCTCAGCACCGCCAGGGCCCGAGCGCAGCCGGCAAACGTCCCTGTCATGACCACGATCGTCCCGGCAAAGCTGGACACGATCTCCGTGACGACGGCGATCGGGGCGACGTCGAGTACGGCAAGGCGCATGCCCTGACGGTAAGAGCGTCGGACGAACCTGTGGCGCGCAGGACGTGACAACTGTGAGACGCCGGTGGCGACGCTATTGAAGCAGGCGTCCGAGGCGGACGAGGAGGGCTTCGAGGGCTAGCTCCTCGGAGACGTTGAGGTCGAGGCGGCGGCGGGTGTCCTGGACCAGCTCGGCGGCCCGGCGGGGGCGGTTGGGGTCGAGGTCGGCGGCCCGCTCGGCGAGCTCCGGGAGGCGGTCGCGGTTGTAGGCGACGTCGGGGGCGCCGGCGGCGAGCGCGGCGAGGTCGCGGAACCAGCTGGCGGTGAGGCGGAGGCCGAGGTCGAGCAGCTCGGTGCGGCGGCGGCGTCCCGCTCGCTTGGCCTGATCGGCTACCTCGCGCGCGGAGCGCTTCGCGCCGGCCTCCCTTTCGGCCTCGAGCGCCTCGCGGACGGTCGCTTCGGCATCCTCGCCGGCCCCTTCGGCGGCCTTCAGCATCGCCTTCCAGTCCAACTCGATCGCCTCGGCCCGAATCTCCCGCCCCCGCTCGGTCAGCAGCAGGCGGGCCAGCGCCAGGTCTCCGCCGGAGAGGCGCGCCGCTGCTGCGACCTCGTCCGGATCGCCCTCGAGCGCCGCTTCGAGCGCCTCGACCGGCAGCGGCGCGAACTCGACCGGCTGGCAGCGCGAGACGATCGTCTCCAGCAGACCGGCCGGCTCGGAGCTGAGCAGGATCAGGTGGACGAAGTCGGGCGGCTCCTCCAGCGTCTTCAGCAGCGCGTTCTGGCTCTCGTCGCGCATCGCCTCCGCCGCCTCGACCACGAAGACCCGCCTCTCCCCCTCGAACGGCCGATAGGCGGAGGCGCGGATCACCCGCTCGCGCACCTCCTCCACCAGGTGCTGGGCGCCGCCGGGCGCCAGCCAGACCAGGTCGGGATGGGGCGAGGGGTCGAGCATCGCCCGGCGCCGCGCCTCGGCCGGATCCTCGGCCGCCGCGGCGAGGATCTCCGCCGCGAAGGCCCGCGCCGCGGCCCGCTTGCCCGCGCCTCGCGGTCCCCTGAACAGGTAAGCATGCGAGGGCGCGTGAAGCGCCGCGCTGAGCGCCAGCCGCGCTCGCGGCTGATGCGTCGTCATGTCCTCCAGGGCGGTCACAGGGGGCGCGGTAGACATTTGGGTCGCATGGCGGTTCAAATGTCTACCGCACTCATCCGAGCCGACCCCGGACCGCCTCCATCACGTGCGCGTGGACCTCGTCGACGCTCCCGGCCGCGTCGACCGTGACGACGCGGTCCGCGGCGATCTGGGCGATTTCGTCGTAGGCCGCGGCGACCGCCCGCTGCAGCTCCAGCCCCTCCGCCTCGAAGCGGTCCTCGCCGGCGGCGCGTGCCAGTCCCGCCTCCGGGTCGATTCGCAGGTACACGGTCAGATCGGGCCAGAGGCCGTCGATCGCCGTGTCGACCAGGGAGAGGACGTGGCTGGCGCCGAGCCCGCGGGCGCCGCCCTGGTAGGCGACGCTGGAATCGGCGAAGCGGTCGGCGACCACGTCGCGGCCGGCTTCGAGCGCCGGCCGCACGGCGCCGGCGAGAAGGTCGGCGCGGGCCGCCGAGAAGAGCAGCAGCTCGGCGAACGGGTCGATCTCCAGCCCCGGGTCGGCGAGCAGCTCGCGGATCCGCTCCGCGGCATCGGTCCCCCCCGGCTCGCGGACCAGCAGCGTCTCGGGGCCGAGCGCCTCGGCCAGCAGCCTCGCCTGGGTGCTCTTGCCGGACCCGTCGATCCCCTCGAGGGAGACGAACAAGGCGCCGGCGCCTCAGCCTTTGGTCGCCGCTTTGGCGCGTTTGCGTTTGCGCTTGCGCGTCGCGGTTCCGGCCCCGTCGGCGCCGTCCGGCGGCGGCTTCTCCTCCATCGCCTTCTTCGCCGCCCGCGCCGCTTCGCGCTCGGCGCGGCGCTTCTTCATCTCCTGCATCGACTCGCAGTCGTCGTTGAGGCAGAGGTTCCAGGGGCGGCCGCGGAAGGGAACCACTTTCAGCCGCGGCGTCTGGCCGCAGACCGAGCAGCGCTCTTCGAGCCGGAAGACGTCGCCGCGCTGCGGCAGCGGAAAGGTCTGGTCGCAGGAGTCGGGGTCGTCGGCGCTCCAGCCCGTGCAGCCGACGAAGCGTTTGCCCGATTTTTTCGCCCGGATGATCCGCAGCATGTTGGGCGAGCCGTCCTCCTTGACGCGGCCCGCCTCCTCGCAGACCTTGCAGGGGCCGAGGATGCGGTCCTCGTCCATCCCCTTCCAGACGACCTTGGCGAGGTCCTCGCGGCTCTCCTCGATCTCCGACCAGGTCCGGTGCAGGAGGTCGCGGCTGTCGCCGACCACCTCGCCCTTGCTCATCTCGCCGTTGGCGATCCGGTCCATCTCGTCCTCGAGCTGGGCGGTCATCTCCGCGGTCGCCATCCGCGGCACGTACTTCCTGAACGCCTCGTACATCGCCACGCCGGTCTCCGAGGGGACCGGGGGGTTGGCGTAGACGTAGCCGCGGTCGTAGAGCTTTTGGATGATCTCGGCGCGAGTCGCCTTGGTGCCGAGGCCGCGCTCCTCCATCATCTCGATCAGCTTGCCCTGGGAGATCCGGGCGGGCGGCTGGGTCTCCTTGTCGACCAGCCACGGCTCGCCGTCCAGCTGCAGCGCCTGCCCCTCCTCCAGCTTCGGGATCTCCTCGTCGGCGGAGCGGGCGTAGGTGTAGATCGCCGCGTATCCGGGGTCGACGACGACCGAGCCGCGCACGAAGTAGGGCTCCGAGCCGGCTTCGATGTCAGCCCGGGTCGACTCGGTCACCATCGGCGGGCTGAAGGTGGCGAGGAAGCGGCGCACGACCAGTTCGTAGACGCGCTTCTTGGGACCCTCGAGGGCGCCGGGGTGGATCGCCTGGGTCGGGTAGATCGGCGGATGGTCGGTGGTCTCTTTCTTGCCGCGGGTGGGGGTCAGCTGCGGCCCCTCGAGCAGGCCGGCGGCCGCCGAGAACTCCCTGACCCGGACCAGCGAGGAGACCAGCTCGCGCACCGGCAGCGAGGCCGGGTAGACGGTGTTGTCGGTGCGGGGGTAGGAGATGAAGCCGTCCATGTAGAGGTCCTCGGCGATCCGCATCGCGCTGGCCGGGGTGATGCCGAGGCGGCTGGAGGCGTCGGTGGTGAAGGCCGTGGTGTTGAGCGGGGTCGGCGGCCTGCGGGTGTTCTTGCGGGCCGTGACCGCCTTCACCGTGCCGGGGCTGGCGGTGCCGGCCAGCGCCGCGTCGGCCTCGGCCTTCTCCCAGAACTTGTCGGTGGCGTGGTGGGCCTCGAAGCTGCCGTCCGGGTGCTGGAACTTGGCGAACAGCTCCCAGAAGGGCTTTGGGACGTGGGCGCGGCGCTCCATCTCGCGCTCGACGATCAGCCCCAGGGTGGGGCTCTGGACGCGGCCGACCGAGAGGAAGTTGGAACCGAAGCGGCGGGTGGCGAGCGAGACGGCGCGGGTCAGGGTGGCGCCCCAGAGCAGGTCGATGTCCTGGCGGGCGGCGCCGGCGTTGGCGAGCGGGTAGGAGAGCTGGTCGAGGTCGCCGAAGGCGCGCTCGATCTCCTCCCTGGTCAGCGCCGAGTAGCGGGCGCGCTGTATCCGCAGCGTGCCGCTGTCGGCGTCCTCGCGCGAGCCGAGGCCGGGATTGGCCTCGAGCATCTCCTCCAGCGCCTCGAGGCCGATCAGCTCGCCCTCGCGGTCGAAGTCGGTGGCGATCACCAGCTCGTCCGCCCCCTTGGCGACTTTCTTGATCGCTTTGACGACGTTCTTGTCGGTCGGCTCCTTGACCAGGTCGGCGTCGATCAGCTCGTGCAGGTCGGTCTTCTGCCAGTTCGAGTAGCCCTCGGGGAAAGCGGGACCGAGCACGTGCCCCTTGAGGCCGATCGTCATCTGCTCGACGCCGGCGGCGTCGGTCCAGGTGTAGAAGGGGACTTTGTAGGTCTTGTCGGCCTTCGCGTCGCCGCCGCTGAGGATCTCGGCGATCTTCTTCGCGCTGTTGTTCTTCTCGGTGACGATGAGGCGCATGTTGCGGGCGGCGAGGGTAGCAGGGGCGTTCGGCGACCCCTTTTCGCCGCCGACGCGACGAAAACGGACGCATAGCGTCCGAAATCGGCCGATCGGCACTAGGATCGGCGCGCTCATGAGGACCCTGGTAACCGGCGGCGCCGGCTTCATCGGCTCCAACCTGGTCGACGCTCTGCTGGCGCGCGGCGACGCGGTGACCGCGGTCGACGACCTCTCGACCGGGCGACGCGAGAACCTCGACGCCGCGCTGGCCGCGGGGGCGGAGCTGGTCGAGCTGGACGTCCGCGAGGCGGGTGAGCTGGCAGAGCTGGCGGCGGCGAGGCGACCGGAGGTCGTCTTCCACCTGGCGGCGCAGATCGACGTCCGCAAGTCGCTCGCCGACCCCGCCTTCGACGCCGCCGTCAACATCGGCGGCACCGCCAACCTGCTCGAGGCGGCGCGGGGCGCGGGGGCGGCGCGGGTCGTCTTTGTCTCGACCGGCGGGGCGATCTACGGCGAGGGCGCGGGCAAGGAGCTGCCGCTCGGGGAGGAGGCGCCGATCGAACCCTTCTCCGCCTACGGCCAGAGCAAGTACGCGGCGGAGGGCTACCTGGCGCTGTACGAGCGGCTCTACGGGCTCTCCGGGGTGAGCCTGCGGCTCGGCAACGTCTACGGGCCGCGCCAGGACCCGCTCGGCGAGGCGGGCGTGATCGCGATCTTCTGCGGGCGGCTGCGGGCCGGCGAGCGGCCGACCGTCTACGGCGACGGCAGGCAGACCCGCGACTACATATACGTCGGCGACGTGGTCGCCGCGATGCTGGCCGCGGCGGGGTCGGAGGCGAGCGGGCCGATCAACGTCGGCACCGGGGTGGAGACCGACGTGCTCGAGCTGGCCGCCCGGCTCGGCGAGCTGGGCGGCGCCGCGGGCTTCGAGCCCGAGTTCGCCCCGCCCCGGGCCGGCGAGGTGCAGCGGATCTCGGTCGACCCGGCGCGTGCCGAGCGCGAGCTGGGCTGGCGGGCGGAGACGGGGCTGGACGAGGGCCTGCGGCTGACGCTGCAGTCCCTCTAACCTTCGTCGCGACATGCCGCCCGCCCAGGCCTACGCCGGCAAGGAGTGCGTCTGCCAGCTCCGCAAGGGGATCTGCGACCAGTCGTGCGTGCGCGACATGCTGGAGACGCCCTTCTACATCGCCTGCCTGAAGTTGAAGGGGCGGCGCTGCCTGGTGATCGGCGGCGGCGACGTCGGTCTGGAGAAGGTCGAGGGCCTGCTCGCCTGCGACGCCGACGTGACCCTGATCGCGCCGCTCGCCCACCCGGAGCTGGAGTCGCTGGCCGCGGAGGGCTCGATCGCCTGGGAGAAGCGCCCCTACGCGGGCGCCGCCGACCTCGAGGGCGCCTTCATGGCGATCGCCGCGACCGACGACAGCGAGGTCAACATCGGCGTCTACGACGACGCCGAGCGGCGGGCGATGCTGGTCAACGTGGTCGACGTGCCGCCGCTCTGCAACTTCATCCTGCCGGCGATCCTGCGCAGCGGGCCGCTGGCGATCGCGATCTCGACCGCCGGCGCCTCACCCGCCCTGGCGAAGCGGATGAAGCGGGAGGTCGCGGAGCTGTTCGGCGAGGAGTACGCGCGGCTGGCGGTGATCCTCAACGGCGCCCGCGGCTGGGCTAAGGCGACGCTGCCGACCTATCAGGACCGCAAGGAGTTCTTCGAGGGGATCGTCAACGGCGACCCCGACCCGGTGGCGCTGCTTCGCGCGGGCGAGGAAACGCAGGTGCTGGGATTGATCGAGGCGGCGAAGGAGCGCGCCGCCTCAGCTCTGGCCGCAGGCTGAGGAGCGGACCCGCTCGAGCGCCTCGCGCAGATCGCGCGCCTGAGCGTCGCTGAGGTTGGCGGCGAAGGCGGCGCGAAGCTCGGTAACCACGACCGGGCGCATCTCGGCGAGCAGCTCGACGAGCTGGTGGCCGAGCCGGTCGCCGCCTGACCGCCGACCACATCCCGCGGTCGACATTTGAACCGGATACCGAACCAAATGTCGACCGCGCCTGGAGAATCAGGCGGCTGGGAGGGCGAAGAAGGCGATCGCCGAGAAGTGGGCCGCGGCGGCGGCGATGACGAGAGCGTGGAAGACCTCGTGGTAGCCGAAGACGCCCGGGTTGGGGTTGGGCCGCTGGGTCGCGTAGACGACCGCGCCCGCGGTGTAGAGGAGGCCGCCGGCCGCGACCAGCAGGGTGCCGGCGACGCCCATCTCGTTCCACAGTCCCGGGAAGGCCACGGCCGCGACCCAGCCGAGCGACATGTAGATCAGCGCCGCGACCCATTTCGGATGGTCGATCCAGACCGTCTCGACCACGGCGCCGGCGATCGCGCCGATCCAGACGACGACGAGGATCGCGTTGGCGAGCGGGCCGTCGAGGACGAGCAGCGCGAACGGCGTGTAGGTGCCGGCGATGAGGAAGAAGATCATCGAGTGGTCGAGGCGGCGCATCCAGCGCCGCACGTCGGGGCGCTTCCAGTTGACCCGGTGGTAGAGGGCGCTGGTGCCGAGCAGGGCCGAGAGGCTGACCGCGTAGACCGCGACCGCGAGGGTCGCCTTCGGCGTCTTCGCGGCGACGATCAGGGCGGCGCCGAGGAAGAGCGAGACGACGAAGGCCCACTGGTGGGAAACGCCCCGCAGCCGCGGCTTGACGGCGGCGATCGCCTCGCCTGCAACTTCCTTTGCAGATTCCGCCTTTTTCGCTGCCTCCGCCCGCATCGCTGCCTTGTCACCATAGAGGAGAGGGGTGCGAAATCTGCGGCGTTTGCGTGCTTCGCCGCCGCAAAGTCTGTCCGACTCGTCGACGATCCTGGGCAGCTCCCCCTGAAAGCCGCCCCGAGAGGAGAAGTTCGATGTCCCAGACCGCCACCAGCACTCCCAAGAACGGTCTCGAGGGCCTCTCGATAGAGCGGCGTTTCTCCTCCCCCGGCACGCATCCCTTCGACGAGATCGAGTGGGAGACCCGCGACGCGGTGATCGGCGACCCGGAGAACCCGGCCTTCGAGCAGCGCGGGGTCGAGTTCCCGAAAAGCTGGAGCCAGAACGCGACCAACATCGTCGCCCAGAAGTACTTCCGCGGGCAGCTCGGCAGCGAGGGGCGCGAGCGCTCGGTGAAAGAGATGATCGGCCGGGTCGCGGGGCGCATCGCGGAGGCGGGTCGGGAGGCGGGCTACTTTGCCTCCAACGAGGATGCCGAGGCTTTCGAGGCCGAGCTGGCATCGATCCTGGTCAACCAGCGCGCCGCCTTCAACAGCCCTGTCTGGTTCAACATCGGCTGGCGTAAGCCGGGTGAGGAGCAGGCGTCGGCGTGCTTCATCCTCAGCGTCAAGGACAACATGGAGTCGATCCTCAACTGGAACACCAAGGAGGGGATCATCTTCAAGGGCGGCTCCGGCTCGGGGATCAACCTCTCGAAGATCCGCGGTTCCATGGAGCATCTATCCAAAGGCGGGATCGCTTCGGGCCCGGTCAGCTTCATGCGCGGCGCCGACTCTTGGGCAGGTGCGATCAAGTCGGGCGGCGGCACGCGGCGGGCAGCGAAGATGGTCGTGCTCGACGTCGATCACCCGGACATCGAGGACTTCATCTGGTGCAAGGCACGGGAGGAGGAGAAGGCCCTGGCGCTGCGCGAAGCCGGCTTCGACATGCGCCTCGACTCAGAGGCGTTCGCCTCGGTCCAGTACCAGAACGCGAACAACTCGGTGCGAGTCACGGACGAGTTCATGGAGGCGGTCGAGAGCGACCGGGACTGGGATCTGACCGGTCGCGTCGACGGTCGCGTGATCGAAACCGTCAAGGCCCGCGAGCTGATGGACCAGATCGCCGACGCCGCCTGGCGCTGCGCGGACCCGGGCGTCCAGTACGACTCGACGATCAACCGCTGGCACACCTGCCCGGAGTCGGGGCGGATCAACGCGTCGAACCCGTGCTTCCCGGCCGATTCCCGCGTGCAAACGACGATCGGACAGATCCAATTCGGCGAGCTGTACGAGCGTGCTCAAGCTGGCGAGGAGTTCCGGGTCTACACGCACCGAGCGACCGCCGAGACGCCCGGAGAGGGTGTGCTCGCCTCAACCCCGATCGCGGTCATGCGAAATGGCGTCAAGCCCGTGCTGCGACTGCGCTTCTCCGATGGACGGGAGCTGCGCTGCACTCCCAACCACAGGCTCTGGACGACCAATCGCGGCTATGTGCCCGCGGACGGGCTGACCGAGCAGGACGATGTCCTGCTGAACGACAGCGCCACTCCGGCCACGGACGCGTCGTGGGGGCTTCCGGTCAAGGTGGAGGCGCTCGCAAAGTCGTTCAGCCGCGGCGGTGCCGTCACCCACCAAGAGCTTCCCGACCGTTGGAGCGAGGGCCTCGGCGAGCTGACTGGGCATCTCGTCGGCGACGGGTGGATGACCGACGTCCAGACTGGCTGGTGCTACGGAGGGGACGACATCGACGATGGGCTTGCCGACTCGCATGAGGGAGTCCTCAGCGAGTTGGTCGGCGGGGTCTCCCGCCAGGAGATGGAAAACGGCACCGTTCAGCTGCGTGCCGGCAGCGAGGCTGTGCGCGAGTTCTTCCGGGGGATCGGCGTCACCACGGCGCGCGCACACGAGAGGCGGGTGCCCGGTACCGTGTTCGCGGCCCCGACCGAGGTCCAAGCCGCGTTCCTGCGGGGCCTCTACGGTGCCGATGGCTGCGTTGCGCGCATCGAGGCCGGAGGAAAGGCCAACCGGTATATCGGCCTCGGCAGCCGAAGCGAGGCGCTGCTCAAGGACGTTCAGCGCATGCTCTCGGCCTTTGGCGTCCGGGGGCGGATCTACGGGACCTCCGAGTCACGCCACGCGTCCTTCTCCTACGTGCGCAAGGACGGCAGCTCCGTTGAGTACGAGTCTCGCGAAGGCTTCGATCTGCGGATCACGGGCTCGGATATGGAGCGCTTCGCCGAGCTGATCGGGTTCTCGACGCCGCGCAAGAGCGCCGCCCTCGACGCGCTCCTCGGGGAGACTGGCCGCTACTCGACGAAGTCCGACGTCAAGCTCGCGTCGCGCGAGGACGATGGTCAGGAGGTCGTCTACAACCTGACCGAGCCCCTGCATCACTCATACATCGTAGATGGCTTGATTGTCGCGAACTGCAGCGAGTACATGCACGTCGACGACTCGGCCTGCAACCTCGCCTCGCTAAATCTGATGAGGTTCCGGCGCGAGGATGGATCGTTCGACATCGAGGACTTCGAGCACGCGGTCGACGTCGTCTTCCTGGCGCAGGAGATCGTCGTCGGCTTCTCCAGCTACCCGACCGAGGAGATCGCCGCCAACGCCAACACCTTCCGCCAGCTCGGCCTCGGCTACGCCAACCTCGGCGCGCTGCTGATGTCGGACGGAGTGCCCTACGACTCCGAGGAGGGCCGCAACGTCGCGGCGGCGATCACCGCGCTGATGACCGGCCGCGCCTACCGACAGTCAGCGGAGATCGCCGCTGGGGCGACCGGGCCATACGACGAGTACGAGCGCAACCGCGAGGCCCACAACGGGGTGATGCGGATGCACCGCGACGCCGCCTACGACATCGATCCCACGGGGATCAAGGGCGAGCTGCTCGAGGCCGCACGGCGGGCCTGGGACGAGGCGGTCGAGCTGGGCGACGAGCACGGCTACCGCAACGCGCAGGCGACGGTGCTGGCGCCGACCGGGACGATCAGCTTCCTGATGGACTGCGACACGACCGGGATCGAGCCCGACTTCTCGCTGGTCAAGCACAAGGAGCTGGTCGGCGGCGGGCAGATGACGATCGTCAACCGCTCGGTGCCGCTGGCGCTGCGCACGCTCGGCTACAGCGACGCTGAGGTCGACCAGATCGACGCCCACGTCGCCGAGCAGGGGACGATCGTCGGCGCGCCGGGGCTGAAGGACGAGCACCTGCCCGTCTTCGACGTCGCGGTCGGCGAGCGGGCGATCTCCCACACCGGCCATATCGAGATGATGGCGGCGACCCAGCCGTTCATCTCGGGGGCGATCTCGAAGACCGTCAACCTGCCCGAGAGCGCCACGGTCGAGGACATCGCCGACGCCTACACGCGCGGCTGGAAGGGCGGCCTGAAGGCGCTGGCGATCTACCGCGACGGCTCGAAGACGGCGCAGGCGCTGCGCACCGACGCCCAGGAGGACAAGGGGGCCGAGGCTGAGGCCCCGGCCCCGCCGGTGCGCAAGCGGATGCCGCGCGAGCGCGAGTCGATCACCCACAAGTTCTCGATCGCCGGCCACGAGGGCTACATCACGGCGGGCAAGTACGAGGACGGCTCGGTCGGCGAGATCTTCCTCACCGACATCGGCAAGGAGGGCTCGACGATGCGCGGGCTGCTCAACGCGTTCGCCACCGCGATCTCGATCGGCCTCCAGTACGGCGTGCCGCTCGACGTCTTCGTGCGCAAGTTCAGCTACATGCGCTTCGAGCCGGAGGGAATCACCCAGAACCCGGAGATCCCCTTCGCCAAATCGATGCCCGACTACATCATGCGCTGGCTGGCGAGCCGCTTCATCGACGACCTCGACCAGCTGGAGGACCTCGGCATCCTCACCAAGGAGGTGCGGGCGAAACGCGAGGCGGAGACCAGCCAGCTCGGCCTCGGGATCGCGACCGGCGACACCGCCGGCCCGGCGAACGGCGGCAACGGCCACACCGAGGGCGCCGAGGACGCGAAGCCAACGGGCGGCAAGCCCGCCCCGGCCGCATCGGCCTTCACCGAAACGCCGCCGGTCGTCCCGGCGAAGATGTCCGGGCTCGACCTCGGCCCCGCCTGCGACCAGTGCGGCGGGATGATGCAGCGGACGGGCTCCTGCTACACCTGCCCGTCCTGCGGCAACAACACCGGCTGCGGCTGAGGTCGTAGAACCGGCGCCCGGCCGCACCCGCGGCTTCGCGCCGTGCAGAGCACTGTCGCTCCGCCGCGTGCACGTCCATGCTTGGTTTTACGCCCTCAGGGCGTTCAGTGCAGAACGACTTCGGCGTCGCGGCGCGGCGTCTCGGTGATCGCGCGGCGGTAGATCCGCTCGGATCGCGAGTTGACGGGGCGGACCCGCCAACGCCGGACCAGCTCTCTCAGGACCACCGCCATCTCGAACTGGGCGAAGGAGGCGCCGAGGCAGCGGCGGACGCCGCCGCCGAAGGGGATCCAGGTGTAGGTGCCGGGCGGATTGTCGAGAAAGCGCTCGGGCAGGAAGGCCTCGGGGTCCGGGTAGATCTCCGGGTTGCGGTGGACGAGGTAGACGGAGGGCACGACCGCGGCCCCGGCCGGCAGCTCGTAGCCGGCGATCTCGATCGGCTCGGCGAGGCGGCGGAGGACGACCGAGAGCACCGGTCGTAGCCGCAGCGTCTCCTGGATCGTCGCGGTCAGGTAGGCGTCCTCCCCCTCCCCGGTCCCGACCTCCTCGCGCAGTCGCTCCAGCTTCTCCGGGTGGCGGCAGAGGCGCTCGACCGCCCAGGCGAGCGAGGTCGCCGTCGTCTCGTGCCCCGCCGTCAGCAGGGTGAGCAGCTCGTCGCGCATCTCCGCCTCGCTCATCGGGCTGCCGTCCTCGTGGCGGGCGCCGACCAGCATCGAGAGGACGTCGTCGCGCTCGTCCAGATCCTCGGCGCGCTGGCGGGCGGCGATCTCGCGGTAGATCAGGGCGTCGACCCGGTCCATCGCCCGCCGGAACCAGGGCAGGCGGCGGATCCGCTGCGGGCCCAGCAGGGTCACGGGCAGCAGCTGGCGCGGGTCGCTGAGCAGCGCGAGATAGTGGCGCAGGGCGTCGCGCAGCTCGGCGAGCCCGTCGCCCTCGCGGGCGCCGAAGACGGTGCGCAGGATGATCTCCAGGGTGAGCGCCTGCATGCGCGGGCGCAGCGCGTGGGGCTCGCCGCTCGGCCAGGAGGAGATCTCGCGCTCGGCGATCTCCGCCATGATCGCCTCATAGGCCTGCATGCGCCTTCCGTGGAACGGCGGCAGCAGCAGCTTGCGCTGGCTCATGTGCTCGCCCTCGTCAAGCACGAGCAGCGAGTACGGGCCGAGCAGCGGCGCCAGCAACTCATTGCCCTCGCCGGCGTGGAATACGCGCGGTTCGCCGGTGAAGACCTGCTTGACGTCCTCGGGGTCGGCCAGAACCGCCCAGGTCTCGCCGAGGATCTTCAGCGTGAAGACGTCGCCGTAGCGATCCTGGCAGGCGTAGAGCAGCCGCCGCGCCTGCCGCGACCAGATCGCGGTCTGCAGGATGCGCGGCAGCGGCGGGCCGGGCGGCAGGCGGTGCTTCCTCGGCACGGCGGCCTCTGCGCCCGGAGCGGTTGTCGTCGCCGCCTCCATGCGCACCACGGTATAGCTTCAGGTTAGGGCAGGCTCTCGCAGGCGATCCCGTCGTGATCGCCGTCGAGGCGGTGGGGGTCCCGCTTCGGGTGGTGGTGCTTGAAGAAGCGCTGCGCCTGCCGGTGCGTCTTGAAGTCGGAGCAGTCGCGATCCCGGAAGGCGGCGGCCGGCTGCGCGGCGGCCATCGCCCCCACCAGGGCGAGCAGCAGCAGGGGCAGGGTCAAGCGGCGTCGCAGTGAGGACCTCACGTGAACCTCCTAGGGTCGGGTGCGCAGGGCGTCCCCACCATATCCAAATCGGTACGAACGGGTCTAGTTCAGCCCGGGACCGAGATTCGGACCAGGATCCGCCCCCCGCAGCGCAGCTGGGCGGAGCCGTCCTCGAAGCGGACGAGGCGAAGCCTCGGCGGCTGCGCGCAGCTGACCCGGGCCGGGCGGGAAGCCTCTTGGGGTGCGCCTCCGGCCCCAGGGCCCGGCCGGGCCGCGGTGTCCGGCCCAGCGATCGCCAGGCCGAGGATGGCGAGCGTCATCGCCGTGAGCAATGCGCTGCGGGCTTTCATGCCAGTACAAGTCGCGGGCGGGCGAAACTCTCCCCCCTCCCGCCGCTCCGCCGCGGCGGCAGGTCGAGCCCCGCCCCTGACATAGGCTGGAGCCGTGGCCGCCCCAGTCCGCCTCCCGCCGCGAATCGAGCACCGGGTGCTCCGCCTCGCCTGCGGGGCGCCGCGCTGGCTGCAGCGGCTCGCGTTCGGGCCGCCGCCGCGGCTCGACGGTCTCGAGCTGGACCCCGAAATGCACGCACTGCTGAGGATGTTGAGGCTGAACGGCCTGGTCTCGGTCGCCGAGGGCCGCAGCCCCGAGGAGGCGCGAAAGGAGAACCGGGCCGGCGCCGCCGCGGCCGCCGGCCCGCCCCTGTCGATGGAGCGGGTCGAGGAGAGGTCTATTCCGGGCCCGGCCGGGAGCATCCCGGCGCGGCTCTACGTGCCCCCCGCCGCCGCCCCGCGGCCCCGGCCGCTGCTCGTCTACTTCCACGGCGGCGGCTGGACGATCGGCGACCTCGACACGCACGACGGGGCCTGCCGCTTCCTCGCCGCCCACAGCGGCGCCGCCGTCCTCTCGGTCGGCTACCGGCTCGCCCCCGAGCACCCCTTCCCCGCCCCGGTCGAAGACGCGCTCGCCGCCTTTTGCTGGGCCGCGGAGTCGGCGACGGACATCGAAGCCGACCCGGCGAGGATCGCGGTCGGCGGCGACAGCGCCGGCGGCAACCTGGCGGCCGCGGTCAGCCTGCTCGCCCGCGACAGCGACGGACCCCGCCCGGCGATGCAGGCGCTGCTCTACCCGGCGACCGACGCGGTCGGCGGGCAGCGCTCGCGCGACCTGTTCGCGGCCGGGTTCCTGCTGACCAAGGCTGACATGGACTGGTTCGAGCGGCACTACATGCCTGAGCCGGCGATGCGCGAGGACCCGCGCGTCTCGGTGCTGCGCGCCGCGGACCACTCCGACCTGCCGCCGGCCTACGTGGCGACGGCCGGCTTCGACCCGCTGCGCGACGAGGGCGAGGCCTACGCGGAGCGGATGCGCGCCGCCGGCGTCAGGGTGGCGCTGCGCCGCCATCCCGAGCTGATCCACGGCTTCGCCAACCTGACCGGGGTCAACCGCAGCGCCCGCGCCGCGATGCTCGAGCTGGCCGGCGCGCTGCGCCTCGGCCTGGCCGGCTGAACGCCGCCCCGGCGCCGCCCCGCCGCTACTCGTAGTGCAGAGAATCGAGCACGTCGAGGCGCGATGCACGGCGGGCCGGCGGGATCGCCGCCAGCACCCCTGCCAGGCCAGCGAGGACCAGCAGCGCGAGCAGCGAGCCGACCGGGTAGGAGAGCGTGAAGCCTTCGTCCCGGAGCGGCTGGGAGACCAGCGCCGCGAAGATCACCCCGAGGACCATCCCGAGGACCGCCCCGATCAGCGCCGTGATCACCGCCTCATAGCGGATCATCGTCCGCACCTGGCGTCGCGACATGCCGATCGCCCGCAGCATCCCCAGCTCGCGGGTGCGCTCGTGGATCGAGAGGGCCAGCGTGTTGGCGATCCCGAACAGGGAGACGACGATCGCCAGTGCCAGCAGCACGTAGAAGAGGCGCACGAGCTGTTCGATCTGGGCTTCGCTGCTCTCCCTCAGTTCCTGCTGGTTGAGCACTTCCGCGGTCGGGAAGGCGCGTTCCGCGCCGGCCGTGAGCACCGCCTGGACCTGGTCGGCGTTCGCCCCCGGTTCCGTCTTCACGAAGTCGATCGTGTCCTCGGTCTGGCCGAAGGCGCGGGCCATCGTCCGCTGGGTGACGAGGACGCTGCCGAAGACTTTCAACTTCGAGGCGAACTCGCCGGCGACGCGGAAGCCGGGCCGCGCCCCGGTCTGGGTGAGCAGCCGTAAGCGGTCGCCGAGCTCGAGACCGTGGTCGGAGGCGAACGACTCGGAGAGCACCGCTTCGTCGTCCGCGAGGTTGCGCAGCGTCGCCGGTCCGCCCCGCTTCCATTCGAGGTCGACCGCCTCGCCGATGTCCGGGGTGGGGGCGCTGACCCGGGCCTTGGCGCCGCCGCCGAGCAGCCTCGCTTCGGCGGAGCGCACCGTCGCGACCAGCTCGACGCCGGGCACCCGGCGCGCCGCTGCCGCGGCCCCGGCCGGGATCGGCGAGAAGCCGTCGCTGTTCCGGATCACCAGCCCGCCCGAGAGGTTTTCGTCGATCACCTGGGCGACCGAGCTCTTCAGGCCGGCGGCGAAGACGGTGACGAAGGTGACCAGCGCCAGGCCGATCATCAGCGCCGCCGCGGTGACCGCGGTGCGACTCGGGTTGCGCTGCGAGTTCTCCCGCGCCAGCCGGCCGGCGAGCGCCCGCAGTCGCTCCAGAGGCCAGCCGGCGATCCTTGCCAGCGGCGGCACCAGGCGCGGGCTGAACAGCGAGACGCCGAGCACGATCGCCACCGCGCCGGCGCCCATCAAGCCGGCTCTGGTGTCGGCGCTGCCGCTGCCGAGCAGGCCGATCAGCAGCATCGCCAGGCCGGCGAGGCCGAGCAGGACCGAGAGGGCGGCGTAGGCGAGCCGCCGCCGCCCGCCGGCCGGCGGGGTGTAGGCCTGGAGGGCGGCGATCGGCGGCACCCGGGTCGAGCGCAGCGCCGGGATCAGCGCGGAGACCAGGGTGACGACGATCCCGATCGCCAGCGAGACGACGATCGTGCGGGTCTCCAAGACGAGGCCGGTGGTCGGGAGATCGACCCCGATCGCTTCGAAGAGCGCGTCCAGCATCAGCGCCATCGCGTAGCCCCCGGGGATCCCGACCACTGCCCCGAACAGCCCGATCGCCACCGCCTCGACCACGACCGAAGCGAGGATCTGCGCCCGCGAGGCGCCGAGCGTGCGCAGCAGCCCGAACTCGGCCACCCGCTGGGCGACGGTGATCGAGAAGGTGTTGAAGATCAGGAAGGCGCCGACCAGGACCGCGACGAAGCCGAAGACGAGCAGCAGCGTCCGCAGGAAGCCGAGGTTGTCGCGGATCTCCTCCGAGCTGCGGTCGGCCCTCTCCGTCCCGGTCTCGACCCGCACCGAGGGCGGCAGCGCCCGTTCGACCCGCCGCTTCAGCGCCTGCGGGGAGACGCCGTCCGCAGCGGCCACGGAGATCTGGTCGTAGCGGCCGCGCTTGTGGGTCAGCCGCTGGGCGACCGGCAGCGTCACCTGGGCGATGCTGGCGCCGCCGAAGGAGGCGCTGCCGAGCCGGGTGAAGCCGACCAGGCGGAAGGATCGGGCCCTGCCCTGGCCGACGATGCGGAGCGGCTCGCCGAGCGAGAGCCCGGCGCTTTCGGCGGCGGCCTTGTCGATCGATGCTTCGGCCGGGCCGCGCGGCGGGTCGCCGTCGACGTAGGTGAGCGCCTCGATGCCGTCGGGCAGGGTCGAGGAGATGAACTTGGGGGCGAACTTGGTCCCGATCACCTCGCCCGCGGCGTCGAAGAAGCCGCCCGGGGTGAAGATCGCGCCGGCGGCGAGGCGGACGCCCGGCGTCCTTCGCACTTTCGGCAGCAGCGTCGCGGAGATCGTCGGCACTTCGCCGCTCTCCTGCTCGACCGGGTTCCTGGCGGTGATCACGACGCTGGTCCCCTTCAGCGACTCGCTGAAGATCTCGTCGAAGGCGGCGAAGATCGTGTCGGTGAGGACGTAGGAACCGGCGACGAAGGCGACGCCGATCACCACCGCGAAGGTCGTCGCAAGGGCCCGCACCCGGCGCGCCCAGAGGCTCCTCAGAGCGAGGCCCGTCACCGACACTAGCCGACCCGCTTGGTCAGCTCGATCACCTCGTCGGCCGAGCCCGGCGCCGCGTCGTGGACGATGCGGCCGTCGCGGAGCATGATCAGGCGGTCGGCGTGGGCGGCGGCGGCCGGGTCGTGGCTGACCATGACGACGGTCTGGCCGAACTCGTCGACCGCCTGGCGCAGCAGCCGCAGCACGTCCTCGCTCGACTTCGAGTCGAGGTTGCCGGTCGGCTCGTCGGCGAAGACGACCGCCGGCTTGGAGACCAGGGCACGGGCGACCGCGACCCGCTGCTGCTGGCCGCCGGACAGCTCCGCGGGGCGATGGTCGCGGCGGTCCTCGAGGCCGACCGTGCGGATCAGCCGCTCCAGCCACTCGCGGTCGGGGCTGCGGCCGGCGATCGAGAGCGGCAGCACCAGGTTCTCTTCGGCGCTGAGCACCGGCAGCAGGTTGAAGAACTGGAAGACGAAGCCGAGCTTGTCGCGGCGCAGCTTGGTCAGGGCGCCGTCGTCGAGGCTGGTGATCTCCTCGCCGTCGAGGATCACCGTGCCCGCGGTCGGCCGGTCGAGGCCGGCGAGGATGTGCATCAGGGTCGACTTTCCCGACCCGGACGGGCCCATGATCGCCGTGAAGCGGTTGCGGTCGAAGGCGGTGCTGACGTCGACCAGCGCGTCGACCGCCGCCTCGCCCTCGCCGAAGCGCCGCGATACGCCCTCGGCGATCACCACCTTGCCGTCGGTCGCGTTCATGCCGCGCACGGTAGCGGGCCGACCTGGACGTGCCGGTGGTTAGACACCCATGTGGGCACATAAGCACCGGCACGTGCGGTCGCCGGGCCGTAGGGGGGCTCCAATAGCCTGGGGAACGATGGCGCTGGCAGACGAATTCGACGGGTTCCTGGTCGACCTCGACGGGGTCGTGTGGGTGGGGCGGGAGATGGTGCCCGGATCGGTCGAGGCGCTGCGCTCCCTGCTGGAGGCCGACAAGGAAATCGTCTTCGTCACCAACAACCCGGGAAGGCCGCCGTCCTCCTACGCGGAGCGGCTGGCGGAGTCAGGGGTCGCCGTCGACGCGGCCCGGGTCGTAACCGCCGGGGAGGTGACCGCTGGGCTGGCGGCGGAGCGCGTCGGCCAGGGCGGCACCGCGTTCGCGATCGGAGCCCCGGCCTTCCACGAGGCGGTCGCGGCGGCGGGGCTCGACCTGGTCGATGGCGAGGCGGGTCGAAGCGCCGACGCCGTGCTCGTCTCCGGGCACCGCGGCTTCGACTACGAGGAGCTGCTGACCGCGACCCTGGCGCTGCAGCGCGGCGCGGTGCTGCTGGCGACCAGCCGCGACCCAACGATGCCGATGCCGGGTGGCGCCTGGCCCGGGACCGGCGCGGTGCTGGCCGCGGTGGAGACGGCGAGCGGCGCGACGGCGGAGATCGGCGGCAAGCCGGAGCGACACCTGTTCGAGATGGCGCGTGAGCGAATCGCCGCCGCCGAGCGGGTGGCGATGGTCGGCGACCGGGTCTCCTCCGACGTCGAGGGCGGCCGCCGGGCCGGGCTGGAGACGATCCTGGTGCTGAGCGGGGCGACCTCGCGGGAGCGAGCCGAGAGCGCCTTGCCGCCCCCCGACCACGTGGTCGAGAGCCTCGCCGAGCTGGCGCGAGGATGAGCGACACAGCCACCGCCCCTCCTGCGCCGGTGCAGCGACCCGGAGTCGCCTTCGCGGGCGTCTTCGCCGTCACCTTTGCGGCGCTGGTCGCGGTCGGCGCGGTGCTGCCGGTGCTGCCGCGCTACGTGCACGGGCCGCTCGGCGCCGGCAACGTAGCGGTCGGCATCGTGATCGGCTCCTACGCGGTAACCGGCCTCCTCCTGCGCCCCGTCGCCGGGCGCGTCGCCGACCGCCGCGGGCGCAGGCCGGCGGTCCTGATCGGCTCGCTGCTCGTCGCCGTCTCCGGCTTCCTCTACCTGCTCCCCTTCGGCGTGCCGGGGCTGATCTTCGCCCGGCTCTTGCTCGGCGCCGGCGAGGGGGCGGTATTCACGGCGGGGTCGGCCTGGATCGTCGACATCGCGCCGCCCGGGCGGCGGGGGCGGGTGATCGGCCTCTACGGCCTCTCGGTCTGGGCGGCGCTCGGCCTCGGGCCGCTGATCGGAGAGCTGCTCCAGCACTCCTCCGGCTACACCCTGGTCTGGCTCTTCGCCGGCGCCGCGCCGCTCGCCGGGGCGCTGATCGCGCTGCGGCTGCCCGACCCGTTCCGCCCGCTTGCCCACGCCGAGCGGCACGCGCTGATCGCCCGCGAGGCGGTCCGGCCGGGCGTCGCACTGGCGCTGGCGGCGCTCGGTTACGCGACGGTCGCCGCCTTCGTCGTCCTCCACCTGGAAGCGCGCGGCGCCGGGCACGGCGCGACCGTCTTCGGCGCCTTCGCGACGACGATCGTGCTGACGCGGCTGATCGGCGGCGACCTCCCCGACCGGATCGGGCCCGCCCGCGTCGCAGCGGTCGCGGCGCTTGGCGAGGCGGTCGGGTTGACGTTGATCGGGCTCGCCCACAGCGTCGCAGTTGCGCTGCTCGGCGCGATGACGATGGGCGTCGCCTTCTCGCTGCTCTACCCGTCGCTGTCGCTGATCGTCGTCGAACGGATCCCGGAGACGCGGCGCGGCGCCGCCCTCGGCACGTTCACCGCCTTCTTCGACGCCGGCGTCGGCATCGGCGCCCCGCTGGCCGGCCTCGCGGCGGCGCTCAGCGGCTACGAGGGCGCCTTCCTCTTCGCGGCGGCGATCGCCGTCATCTCCTCGGCCACCATCGCCCTGACGATCTCCACCCGCATCCGCTCCGCCCCGAGTCGAGCCGCCTGACCGCCCTCCCGGCGACCGCTGAACCTTTTGCCACCGTATGCGTGGGCAAAGTGACCACTGACGACTGGAGTCAGCCGCGTTCGGCGATCAGCAGCGCCTGGACGGCGCGGCCGATCCGGCCGCGCCGGTCCGAGAGCACCGACTCGGCCGTCCCCACGCCGCTGGTCTGCGGCAGGGTGACCGCGTCCACGCAGACCCACTCCCCCTCCGGCAGCCGCTCCAGGTGGACGCTGAGGTCGACGTTGATGAACAGGTAGCGGCGCAGGTCGAGCACCGCGCTGATCCCGTTTCCCACGTCGGCTGCGACCAACGTCCGCTGCAGTGGCGTCGGCTCCTCCCCGGCCACCAATCGGCACCCCATCCGCAGCCACACCGTAGCCGGTCCGGGCTCCAGGAACCCACCCGCAACCGACCGCAGCTCCATCGCCGTGTGGTAGCCGACGTCCTGCCCGGTGTCGAAGAACCCGGGCCGGTCGCCCTGCTCCGGACCCGGCGGAGCCGCGGGCGTGGTCAACACCCCCTCCGGAATCTCGAGCGGATCGGTCCGCAGCCGCCAGGCCCTGGCCTGCATCGCGACCTCGCCCGCGGCGGACAGCGAGGCCTCGATCATCTGCACGCTCCTGCCCGGCCTCACCACCTCGGCCTCGACCCGCACCGGCCCGATCGGCACTGGCCTGAGGATCTCGAACGTCACCCGCCCAACCTGGAACCCCTCGCCCCCCTCGACCCGCTCGATCTCCCGCCCCAGCAGCGCGGCCGGCGGGCCCGCGTGCTGCGCCCCCGGATCCCACGGCCCCCGCGTCAGCTCGGTGGCGACGAACCCCCCGCTGTCGTCTCCCTCGTAGAAGGCCTCGGGCACGGCGGCATCCTAAGGGTGAGTAGTTGCGCGGCGGCTCGTGGAGGGCGTCGGGGGGCTGCCCCCCGACGCCCCTCGCCACCCGCGTCACATCCTCGTTAGACACGCCGCGTACCCTGGATGTAGAGCGAAAGGAGCGAGATGACCGAGACCAAGAGGAAGGTCGAGAAGACCGACGAGGAGTGGCGCGAGCAGCTCACCCCCGAGCAGTACGAGGTGACCCGCAGGGCGGGCACCGAGCGCGCCTTCAGCGGGCCGCACTGGGACGAGAAGGCCGAGGGCACCTACAGCTGCGTCTGCTGCGGCACCGAGCTGTTCTCCTCGGAGACGAAGTTCGACTCCGGCACCGGCTGGCCCAGCTTCACCGAGCCGGTCCACCTCGAGCACGTCGAGCTGCGGCCGGACAACAGCCTGTTGATGCGCCGCACCGAGGTGGTCTGCAAGCACTGCGACGCCCACCTCGGGCACGTGTTCGACGACGGCCCCGGCCCGACCGGGGAGCGCTACTGCATCAACGGCTGCGCGCTGGAGCTGAAGCTGCCCCCGGACGCGTGAGCGGGCGGCCTTACGCCTTCCCCCCGGCGCCGAGGTAGCTGAACTTCACGGCCAGCGCGACCGCCTCGGTGCGGGTGTCGACCTCCAGCTTGGCTATCGCGTTGCGCACGTGGGTGTGGACGGTCGCCGGGCTGAGCCCGAGCCGCTCGGCGATCTCTTTCACCCGCAGCCCCTCGGCCAGCAGCTCGAGGATCTGCCGCTCGCGCGGCGAGAGCTCGAGCAGCTTCTCGACCTCCGACGGCTTGCCGCCGGCGAAGTCGCCGCCGAGGAAGGTGCCGCCGGCGGTGACCGCCTTGACCGCGCGGGCGATGTCCTCGGCCGGAGCCGACTTCAGCACGTAGCCGGAGGCTCCGGCCCGCAGCGCCAGGGCGAGCAGGTCGGGCTGGGCGTGGGCGGTGAAGACGATCACCTTGGTCCGCGGCCGGGCCTTGAGCACCTCCTTGGTCGCCTCGATCCCGTCGCGCTTCGGCAGCTCGACGTCGATTATCAGCACGTCGGGCTCGAGATCCTTGACGACGTCGACCACGTCGCGGCCGTTCTCCGCCTCGCCGACGATCTGCAGCGCGTTGGAGTTGGCCATCCGCGACTTGATCGCGTCGCGGACGATCTCGTGATCGTCGCAGAGGACGACCCGCTTCGCCTCCCGCACGCCGGAGCTCATCGAGCGTTTGCCGGTTCCGCGTTCACAGCGGGCCGATCTTCTCAGGGGCGCCGTAGGGATGCAAAGTTTTAGGTAGCGTGAAACCGCCTTCCCGGTCCTGCCGGTTCTCGATCAGCGCGATCATCGTCCTTCCCACCGCCACTGCGGTGCCGTTCAGGGTGTGCACCGGCTGCGGGGCCTCGCCGCCGGCCGGTCGATACCTACAACTTAGGCGGCGGGCCTGGTAGTCCGTCGTGTTCGAGCACGAGGTCAGCTCGCGGTAGCGTCCCTGGCTGGGAATCCAGGCCTCGCAGTCGTACTTCTTCGCCGCCGGGGCGCCGAGGTCCCCCGCGGCGACCTCAACCACCCGGTAGGGAATCTCCAGCTCGGAAAGGATGCGCTCCTCGATCGCCAGCAGCCGCTCGTGCTCGGCCGCCGAGGAGCCCGGCTCGACGAACGAGAACATCTCGACCTTGTCGAACTGGTGGACGCGGAAGATGCCGCGGGTGTCGCGGCCGGCGGCGCCGGCCTCGCGGCGGAAGCAGGTGGAGAAGCCGGCGTAGCGCAGCGGCAGCTGCCCGGCCTCGAGGATCTGGTCGGCGTGCAGGGCGGCGAGCGAGACCTCCGAGGTGCCGACCAGGAATAGCTCGTCCTTCGGCACGGCGTAGATCTGGTCGCGATCGCCGGGCAGGAACCCGGTCCCGTGGAGCGCCTCCTCGCGGACCAGCACCGGGGGAACGACGGGCTCGTGGCCCTCGCCGCGCACCAGGTCGATCGCAAAGCGCACCAGGGCCAGCTCGACCAGAACCAGGTCGCCTTTCAGGTAGGCGAAGCGCGAGCCGGAGAGGCGCGCCGCGGACTCGATGTCGATCAGACCCAGCTCGGCGCCGATCTCGAGGTGGTCGCGCGGCTCGAAGTCGAAGCTGGGCCTCTCGCCCACCTCGCGCAGGACGACCGCGTCCTCCTCGGTCATCCCGTCGGGGGCGCCGGGGTCGGGCAGGTTGGGGAGGGCGGCGGCGACCCGCTCGAGGTCCCCCTCCACCTCCTCCAGCTCGGCCTTGCCCGACTCGATCCTCACCTTCAGGCCCTGGACGGCCTCGACCAGCTCAGCCGCCTCCTCGCCACGCTGCTTCGCCTCGCCGATCTGCTTGGAGAGCGTCCTGCGCTCGGCCTGGGCGCCCTCGACCTCGGGCAGCAGCTCGCGGCGGCGGGCGTCGAGGGCGAGCAGCTCGTCGACGCCCTCGGCGGCCCCGCGGCGCGCCAGCGCCGCCTTGACCCGCTCGGGGTCGGAGCGGATCAGCTTCAGGTCGAGCATCGCCTCGGCGCGCTAGGGGGAGGAAGATTCGGGCCGGGGCGATTCTTCGGCATCGGCGCCCGCGTACCTGGCGACGAAGCGCGCCACCGCTTCGGCTTCCGGGCCGACGACGATGTTCTGCGGCATGATCGCTCCGGAGAAGCCGCCGTTCTGGATCGCGAAAAGGGCGTCTTCATAGGTCTCGGTTCGCTGATCGAGGTTCGGCCCCTGCGTGCGGGAGCTGCGATTCCCCGTCCCCTGCGTGCCGGCGGCGCCCAGCGTGTGGCAGCCGGCGCAGTGGGTGGCGAAGAGGACGGCGCCGTTGTAGTCCGGGCTGTCCTTGGAGACCGCGATCCCCTCTTCGCCGAAGCCGCACGCGGCCAGAGCGAGGGCGGCCGCGACGGCCAGGACTGTTGCGATTGCAGGTCGCACGCGGCGCGCATCATATTGTCCAGGGGAGCGATGAGTCCGCCCGACCCCGCCCGCTTCCGCGCCGCGATGGGGATGCTGCCCACCGGAGTCACCGTCGTAGCCGCCGCCGGGCCCGACGGGCCGGCCGGCGCGACGGCCAACGCGGTCAGCTCGCTGTCGATCGAGCCGATGCTGATGCTGGCCTGCCTGGACCGCGGCTCGCGCACCCTGCTGGCCGTGCAGGCCGCGAACCGCTTCGGGGTCAGCGTCCTCCACGCCGGCCAAGAGCCGATCGCCCGCGGGTTCGCGACCAAGGCGCCGGTGGCGGACAAGTGGCAGGGCGTTGCCTGGAGCGAGCGCGAGGGCGTCCCGGCGATCGACGACGCCCTCGTCTTCATCGCCTGCGAGCTGCGCGACGTGATCGCCGGCGGCGACCACGTGGTCGTCACCGGCGAGGTCACCGCGCTGGAGACGACCGAGGGCGAGCCGCTCGTCTTCCACGGGGGCGAGTACCGCCCGCTGGGCTGAACTCATCGACCTCCCACGTCTTCGCCGGGCCGGGGCAGCGGCTAGCGGACGCCGCCAATTCGCCGAGCGAATAGGGGACGCAGGCGCGATGCGATCCCATCCACCAGGTCCTCCTGGAACCAGGAGGCGACCAGAACGACTACGACCACCGCAGCAGAAATCGCGAGTTCCGGCACAGCCAAAATCGCCCCCACGGCGACGACGGGAGCAATCAATCCCAATAGCAGAGCAAGTCGAGCAAAGACAGCGACTAGTAGTTGGCTTGTCTGCATGACAATCAGTATAGCCCGGTGATCAGCCCGAACACGTAGATGAAGCATCCGGCCGCCGCTCCGCCGTATGCCCCGACGAATGCCGCCCACCGGATCGCTTCGCGGTTCCTGTCGCGCCACATTGCGTAGGCGGTCAGGAGAACGCTTCCCCACAGTGAGAAGACGGCCGGAAGGCTCGGAGAGCCGAGGTCCAGAAGCGTCGAGGCAAGCATCCAACGATCGTCCCGAGGCTCGATTCGCGCGTGGCGCGCTAAATGTCAAATGCCTGTGCCAACATCGATACATGGAGCAGCGCTTCCAGCAGCCCGGCTGGTTCACCAAGAACGTCTTCAACCGGGTCGTCGCCGGGCTGACCCGGCTCGGGGTCAGCGTCGCTGGCTCGCGGGTGCTCGAAGTGAAGGGGCGCAAGAGCGGCGAGTGGCGCAAAACGCCGGTCAACCTGCTCAGCTACGAGGGGGGCCGCTACCTGGTCTCGCCGCGCGGCCACACGCAGTGGGTGCGCAACATGCGGGTCAGCGGCGGCGGCCGGCTGGTGCTCGGCCGCAGGGCCGAGGAGTTCAGCGCGACCGAGGTCGGCGAGGAGGAGAAGCCGCTGCTGCTGCGCGCCTACCTGGAGAAGTGGAAGTGGGAGGTCGGAGCCTTCTTCGACGGGGTCGGCCCCGACGCCCCCGACGAGGAGCTGCGCCGGATCGGCCCCGACCACCCCGCCTTCCGGATCACGAGCTGAGCTCGACTGGTCAGTTGACCCACGCAATCGGTGGGAAAGTGACCACTCGAGCCGGCTCAGAAGTGGCCGCTGGTGGTCGCGGCGCGCAGGGCGAGTAAGAAGATCACCCAGCAGGAGACGACCATGATGCCCATCTCGCGACGGACTATCGCCAGGGCGAGGGTCTGCTGCTCGTCGCCTGGGAGGGATTCGAAGTCGAGCTCGCCGAGCTCGCGCTGGGCGGCGCCGGCCCGAGCGCCCTCGGCCAGGAAGGAGACGAGGAGCGGCAGAATGCCGTAGAGGTAGTGCAGCTCGTCGCCCGCGCCGTGGCCGGTGAAGAGCAGCAGCATGCCGAGCAGGGCCTGCACGACGACGGAGGCCTGGGCGGCGCGGAGCAGGTACCAGAAGGGGATCGAGGAGCGCTTGCGGAGCCAGGCGATGCCGCCGAGCGCTCCGGCGGCGAGGTTGAGGGCGATCAGCGCGCAGCCGACCGCCAGGTGGACCTCGGCCATCGCTCTAGCCCCACCGGGGGGGGTCGGGATTCGACTTCCTGATGCGGAAGATCACTATGTAGCAAGTTGTCACAAAGCCGGTGTATAACAGCGGCTGAGCACCCCCTCCCGATGCTGAAGAGCTACCTGCCGATAATCGTCTTCGCCCTCCTCGGCCTCGGGGTCGGCAGCGCCTTCGTGATGCTCAACCACTTGATCGGCCCGAGGCGGCCGAAGCGGCCGACCGCGGCGAGCGAGCGCCAGCAGGCCCCGTACGAGTCGGGCATCCCGGTCGGACCGTCGCGGGGGGCGCGCTTCGGGGCCGGCTTCTACCTGGTCGCGATGCTGTTCATCCTCTTCGACATCGAGGTCGTCTTCCTCTACCCGATCGGGGTGATCCTGAAGGGCGCCGACAGCGTCTTCGTGCTCGGCGAGCTGGTCGTCTTCGTCGCCCTGCTGCTGGTCGCCTTCGTCTTCGTCTGGCGCAAGGGGGCGCTGAATTGGAGGTAAGACGGCAAACGATGCGCGAGCGGCAGCTGCGCGCCCGCGACCTGCTGCGCGGCGACCTCGAGGGAGAGGAGCTGGAGCGCCACGTCGAGCAGCGGGTGGTGATGACCAACTTCGAGAAGATGCTCGGCTGGGCGCGCGCCAACTCGATGTTCCCACTCACCTTCGGCCTCGCCTGCTGCGCGATCGAGGCGCCGATCGCGCTGGTCGGCAGCCCCCGCTACGACATGGCTCGCTTCGGCGCCGAGGTGCTGCGGGCCTCGCCGCGCCAGGCCGATTTCATCATCCTCTCCGGCCGCGTCTCGATCAAGATGGCGCCGATCGTTCGCCGCCTCTACGACCAGATGCTGGAGCCGAAGTGGGCGATCTCGATGGGCGCCTGCTCCTCGAGCGGCGGCATGTTCGCCAACTACGCGGTCGTCCAGGGCGCCGACAAGTTCATGCCGATCGACCTCCACATCCCCGGCTGCCCGCCGCGGCCGGAGGCCGTGATGTACGGCTTCAACAAGCTGCAGCGCAAGATCATGGGCAACCCCGACCAGGGCTGGCGGCAGCGCTACAACGCCTCCGGCACCGAGGAGTGGGCGCGCGGCGGCCTGCGCAGCACGCCTGGCCCGGAGGCGGCGGCCGCCTACGAGAGAGCGCGAGGGCTGATCGGTGCCTGACGCCCCTGGCCTGGAGCTGATTCGCGGCGAGATCGAGCAGGACCATCCCGGCGCGGTGCTCGATACGAGCTTCGACCGCGAGCAGCCGGCGCTGATGGTCGACCCGGCCCAGATCCTCTCCGTGCTCTCCTGGCTGCGCGATGCGCCGGGCCAGGGCTACGGCTTCCTCTCCAGCCTCCACGTCGCCGACTACCTGCCGTCCCGACCGCGCTTCGGAGTGCACTACGAGCTGCTGAACCGCGAGCGGGTGGAGCGGCTGCGCGTCAAGGCGATGCTGGAAGACCCCCTTCCCGCGGACCGGCAGCTTCCCGAAATCGACTCTTGCGTAGATCTCTTCCCGACCGCCGAGTTCCAGGAGCGCGAGGCATACGACTTCTTCGGGATCGTCTTCAGGGGGCATCCCGACCTGACCCGGATCCTGCTGCCCGACGACTACGTCGGCTGGCCGTTGCGGCGCGACTTCCCGGTCGGCGGCGAGCCGGTCACCTTCACCCACAACGAGCGGCGCTATGGCTGAGGCCAGGGACGTGCCGTCGCTAAGCGGCCAATATGGGCACTCTTCCGACGGCACGTCGGGTGAGGCCACCGAGGTGATGACGATCAACATCGGGCCGCACCATCCGGCCACGCACGGGGTGCTGCGGCTGGTGGTCGACCTGGAGGGCGAGGTCGTGCGGGACCTGCGCCCGGTGGTCGGCTACGTCCACACGGGGATCGAGAAGTCCTGCGAGCAGCACAGCTACTGGAAGGTGATCCCCTTCGTCGAGCGGATGGACTACGTCTCCTACTTCTTCCAGATGGAGGCGTTCTGCGGCGCGGTCGAGCGGCTGGTCGGGCTGGAGATCCCGCCCCGCGCCCGCTACCTGCGAACGATCTTCCTCGAGCTCTGCCGGATCCACTCGCACCTCGTCTGGCTGGGCACCACGGCGCTCGACCTCGGCGCGGTCTCGATGCTCTGGTACTGCTTCCGCGAGCGCGACCGGATCCTCGACCTGTTCGAGATGGCGACCGGGCAGCGGATGCACACCCGCTACTTCCAGGTCGGCGGTGTGATCGAGGACGTCCCGCCCGGCTTCGAGACGAAGGCGCGCGAGTTCGTCGCCGAAATGCCGGTGCGGGTGAAGCAGTACCAGGCGCTGCTCGACCGCAACGAGGTCTTCCTCTCGCGCACCAAGGGGACGGGGATCGTCCCCCGCGAGCGTCTGCTCGAGCTGGGCGTCACCGGACCGCTGCTGCGCGCCGCCGGCGAGCCCTGGGACCTGCGCAAGGCGTTCGAGTACCTCGCCTACCCGGAGCTGGACTTCAAGATCCCGGTCGGCACGGTCGGCGACAACTACGACCGCTACCGGGTGCGGGTGGCGGAGATGGTCGAGTCGACGCGGATCGTCGAGCAGGCGCTCGACGCGCTGCCCGAGGGGCCGCACATCGCCGACGACCGCAAGTACGTGCTGCCGCCGCGCTCGGAGCTGTCGACCTCGATGGAGTCGCTGATCCACCACTTCAAGCTGGTCACCGAGGGCTACCGGGTCGAGCCCGGCGAGCTGTACTACTCGATCGAGTCGCCACGCGGCGAGCTGGGCTGCTTCGTGCTCGCCGACGGGTCGTCGAAGCCGGCCCGGGTGCACTTCCGGGACGCCTCGTTCGTCAACCTGCAGGCGTTCCGGGAGATGTCGGTCGGGGGGTACGTGGCCGACATGATCGCCAGCCTGGGGATGCTCGACCCGATCCTCGGCGGGGTGGACCGATGAAGGCGATGTGGAGGCGTCATGGCTGAGCTCCCGGTCGATCCAGCGGTCAGCGAGGGGCGCGTTCCGGATCGGGCTCCCGAGGGAGTTCCCGAGCTGCACGAAGTGGACTGCCCGCCGGAGCTTCGCGAGCAGATCGAAACCATGATCGGCAAATACCCCGATCGGCACTCGGTCTCGATCCCGGCGCTCTGGGCGGTGCAGGAGCGGTACGGATGGTGCACGCCCGAGGGGATCCGGCAAGCCGCGGCGGTGATGCGGGTGACTCCGGCCTATCTGGAGTCGATCGCCAGCTTCTACGACCTGCTGCACACCGAGCCGGTGGGGACCCACAAGGTCGCCGTCTGCACGAACATCGCCTGCTGGATGCGCGGGGCGGACGAGCTGCTCGACGCATTCCGCGCCGCGGCCGAGGGCGAGGAGGGGGAGATATTCGTCAGCGGCTTCGAGTGCATGGGCGCCTGCGACATCGCCCCGATGGCCTCGATCGACCAGCGCTACTTCGGGCCGCTCGAGACGGGCGAGGCGGCGACGGCGATCGAGCAGCTCCGCGACGGCGCCGAGGTGCTGCCCGGCAAGGAGCTGACGCGGCGCCCGCTGGCCGGCGACGCGCCGGCACCCGGAGGCGACGGCGATGCCTGAGACGCGCGTCCTGCTGAAGCACGCCGAGGACCCGGAGCTGCGCACGCTAGCCGGCTACAAGCGCTACGACGGCTACGCGACCCTGGAGAAGGCCTACCGGGAGCTGGAGGCCGATGAGATCCTCAAGGAGCTGGAGGAGTCGGGGCTGCGGGGCCGCGGCGGCGCCGGCTTCTCGATGGGCAAAAAGGCCTCCTTCCTGCCGCGCGGCGAGATGCGGAAGTACCTCTGCTGCAACGCCGACGAGTCCGAGCCGGGCGCCTTCAAGGACCGCGAGCTGATCCAGCGCAACCCGCACCAGCTGATCGAGGGGATCGCGATCGCGGCGATCGCCGCCGACGCCGGCCACGCCTTCATCTTCATCCGCGGCGAGTACGCCGCGCAGGCCGAGATCCTCGAAGCCGCGGTCGCCGAAGCCTACGAGGCGGGCTACCTCGGCGAGAACATCCTCGGCAGCCATCGCGACCTCGAACTGATCGTTCACCGCGGGGCCGGCGCCTACATCTGCGGCGAGGAGACGGCGCTGCTCGACGCGCTCGAGGGCAAACGCGGCAACCCCCGGCTGAAGCCGCCGTTTCCGGCCGTGCAGGGCCTCTACGGCGGGCCGACCCTGATCAACAACGTCGAGACGCTCTCCAACGTGCCGCGGATCGTCGCCCACGGGGCGGAGTGGTTCCGCGGCTTCGGCACCGAACGCTCGCCGGGGACCAAGGTCGTCTCGGTCTCCGGCCGGGTGCGGCGGCCGGGCAACTTCGAGGTCGAGCTGGGGGTGCCGACCCGGGAGCTGATCTGCGACCTGGCGGGCGGCCCGCTGGACGGCGAGGTGAAGGCCTTCTATCCGGGCGGCTCCTCCTCGCCGGTCCTCACCGCCGGCGACCTCGACGTCCCGTTCACCTTCGAGGACATGGAAGCGGCCGGCTCGATGCTCGGCTCGGGCTCGATCATCGTCGCCGACGGGAGCGTCTCGATCCCCCGGATGGCGCTGCGCACCGCACGCTTCTACCACCACGAGTCGTGCGGCAAGTGCGCGCCGTGCAGGGAGGGCACCAACTGGACGGTGAAGATGCTGGAACGTGTGGTGCACGGCGAGGCGACGCCGATGGACCTCGACATCGTCGCCTCGGTGCAGGAGAACATCATCGGCCACTGCCTCTGCGTGCTCGGCGACTCGATGGCGATGCCGGTCGGCGCGATGGTGCGCAAATTCCGCGACGAGTTCGAGCGGGTCATCGACGAGGCGGGACCGCAGCTCGACGAGGCGAGCCGGATCGCCGCCGTGCAGGGCGCCGCCGAGACGATCGGAGCGATGCCGTGAGCGCGGAGCGACCAAGCGTGCATGTCTGGTTCTTCGCGCAGGGAGCGAAGCGGGAGGATTTGTGGTGAGCCGCGAGGTGACGATCGTGATCGACGGCCGCGAGGTGGCCGCGACCGAGGGCGAGATGCTGCACGACGCCGCCGCCCGCGGCGACGTCGAGATCCCGGTCTTCTGCTACGAGCCGAAGCTGGGCGACCCGGTCGGGGCCTGCCGCATGTGCCTGGTCGAGATCGAGGGGGTGCCGAAACTGCAGACCTCCTGCTCGACCCCGGTCCGCGACGGGATGGTCGTCCACACGCGCACCGACCAGGTCAAGCAGGCGCAGAGCGCGGTGGTCGAGTTCCTGCTCGTCAACCATCCGCTCGACTGCCCGGTCTGCGACAAAGGCGGCGAGTGCCCGCTGCAGGACATCGCGATGGGCTGGGGCCCCGGGAAGAGCCGGGTGACCGACCCGAAGCGCCACTTCCAGAAGCCGATCGAGCTGTCGCCGCTGGTCGCGATCGATCGCGAGCGCTGCATCCTCTGCTACCGCTGCGTCCGCTTCAGCCAGGAGGTCTCCGAGGACGAGCAGCTGCAGCTGATGGAGCGCGGCGACCGCAGCTTCGTCGGCACCTTCGACGACCGGCCCTACGTCGCCCCCTTCCACGGCAACATCACCGACCTCTGCCCGGTCGGCGCGCTGACCAGCTACACCTACCGCTTCCGCGCCCGGCCTTGGGACATCGAGCAGGCCGGCTCGGTCTGCACGCTCTGCCCGAGCCAGTGCAACGTCAGCTTCACGGTCCGCGACGAGCAGGTGAAGCGGGTGGTCGCTCGCGACAACCCCGACGTCGACGACGGCTGGCTCTGCGACCGCGGCCGCTACGGATTCGAGATGTTCGCCGCCGCAGAGCGGGTGGCGGGGCCGCGGCTGCGCGGGGGGCCCGCATCGTGGGACGAGGCGATCGCGAAGGCGGCCGAGGGTCTGCGCGCCGGCGCATCCGACATTGACCCCACTGGAGCGGGGTCAAAGTCGGCTGCGGCGAGCGGGGTCGCGGCGATCGTCGGCGACGCCTCCAACGAGGAGGGCTACCTGGTCCAGCGCATCCTCCGCGAGGCGCTCGGCTCGCCGCACGTCGAGTCGCGAACGGCCGCCGGCCCGCGCCGCGACACCCTGCTCCGCCTCGCCCGGCCCGAGCTGTCGGCGCGGGTCCGCGACATCGACGCGGCCGACGCGATCCTCGTCGTCGGCAGCGACCCGCTGCACGCTTCCCCGATCCTCGACCTGCGGATCCGCAAGGCGATGCGCCGCAACGGTGCGAGGCTGGCGCTGGCCACCGAGCGGCCGACCTCGCTCGACGGCGGCGCCGAGGCGGTCGCCCGCTACGCGCCGGGTGGCGCCACGCTCTTCCTCTCCGAGCTGGCCGCCTGCCTGCGGCTCGGCACCGAGCACGGAACCGCCTCGCCGGTGGCCGACGTGCTGCGAGACGCCGAGCGCACCGCGATCGTCTGGGGCGAGCGGATCGGCCGCGAGGGCGATGGCGCCCTGACGGCGCTGCTCGACGTGGCCGCGGCGCTCGGGCTCGAGGGGCAGGAAGGCTCGGGGCTGCTGGAAGTACCGGAGCTGTCCAACGCCCGCGGCCTGCGCGAGGCCGGCTGCCTGCCCGACGCGGGTCCGGGGCTGGCAAACACAGCGGCGGGCAAGGACACCGAGGCGATCCGCGCCGGTCTCGAGTCCGGCGAGCTCGAGTCACTGGTCCTCTTCGGCGTCGACCCGCTGCGCGACTTCCCGGACACCGCGGCTTGGGACCGCGCCCTCACCGCCGCCGACCACCTGGTCGTCTTCTCGACCTTCGAGAACGCGACCACCGCCAAGGCCGACGTCGTCCTCCCGCTCGAGACGCACGCCGAGAAAGACGGCACGGTCACCCACCCCGATGGGCGCCTGCAGCGGGTCCGCCCCAGCGCCGGCCGCCCCGGCGACATCCGCCCCAACTGGGGCGTGCTGGCCGAGCTGTCCTTGGCTCTGGGACACGACACCGGCGTGAATTCACAGCCCTCGGCCTTCGCAGCGCTCACGGACGCGGTCCCGTTCTACTCGGGCATCGAGGACAGCGACATCGCCGGCCGCGGCATCCGCTGGCAGGACCGCGAGGCGGCCTCCTCTCTACCAGCTCCGGCCGAGTCGGCTGTGAGCGGGGACACCGGTGCCCCCTCCTCACTCGCAACTCGTCGAACGGGAGTTGAAGGGCTGTCGCCCGAAGGCTCCGGCTCCTCCCGCGCAAAACGTTCGGAGGGGGCACCGGCGTCCCCGCTCACGCTCGGAACGTACCGGGACTTATGGGCGGGCCCGATCACGGAGTTGAACCCGCCGCTGAAGTTCCTCCGCCCCCACCAGACGGTGGAGCTGTCGATCGGCGATGCCGAGCGGCTGGGCCTAGCCCACGGCGACGAGGTGCGGGTCAGCCAGAACGGCACCAGCGTGTCGGCCCGGGTGGCGATCAGGGAGCGCGTGCAGGACGGGGTGTGCTTCCTGGTCGAGGGGACCGAGGAGGGCAACGCCAACGCCCTGCTCAACGGCGGCCCGGTCGGGGTGGAGATCCAGAAGGTGGAGAGCTGATGTTGCCCGTCGCCGACACACAGTTCGTCGAAGCGACCTGGATCATGGTCGTCAAGTCGCTGGTGATCTTCGCGGTGATCTTCGCGATCCTGCCGATGATGACGGTCCTGGAGCGCAAGCTGATCGGCCGCTTCCAGCACCGCTACGGCCCCAACCGGGTGGGCCCGTTCGGCATCCTGCAGCCGCTCGCCGACGTCGGCAAGCTGCTCGGCAAGGAGCCCTTCCGGCCCGCCAACGCGATCCCCGCCCTTTTCGTGCTGGGGCCGCTGCTGCCGGTCCTCTCCGGCGTCCTCGCCTTGGCGATCATCCCCTGGGGGGACGTGCAGGACGGCTTCGGCCTCTACGGAATCGACGTGCCGATCGGCATCCTCTACTTCTTCGCGGTCGGCTCGATCGCCTTCTACGGGGTGCTGCTGGGCGGCTGGGCCTCGGGCTCGAAATACAGCCTGCTGGGGGCGATGCGCGGCGCCGCGCAGCTGATCTCCTACGAGGTCTCGATGGGCCTGGCGCTGCTCGGCGCGATCATGATGGCCGGCTCGCTCTCGCTGGTCGACCTGGTCCGCGCCCAGGGCGAGATCTGGTTCGTCGTGCCGCAGATCGTTGGCTTCCTGATCTTCATGCTGGCCGGCTTCGCCGAGACCAACCGCACCCCGTTCGACATGCCCGAGGCCGACGCCGAACTGGTCCAGGGCTTCATGACCGAGTACGGCGGGATGCGCTTCGGCAGCTTCCTGCTGGTCGAATACATGGAGATCATCGTCGTCTCGGGGGTCGCCGCGGCGATCTTCCTCGGCGGCTGGATGGGCCCGGGACCGGGCTGGCTCGACCCGATCTGGATGCTGGTCAAGATGCTCGCCTTGGTGCTGGTCTTCATCTGGGTGCGGGCGACCCTGCCGCGGCTGCGCTACGACCAGCTGATGAGCCTCGGCTGGAAGATCCTGCTGCCGCTGGCGACGCTGAACGTGCTGGTCACGGCGGTCCTGGTGGTGGTGACGTGAGTGAGTTCCCCTACCTGACCGACCAGGACGTGGTCGCGGTCCAGAGGGGACCCGATCCCGGCGGGACCGGCGGGGCCTACCGCGCCTTCGGCGAGACCCTGCGCGGGCTGAAGACGACGATGGCGCGCCTTATCGAGGGGCCGATGACGATCCAGTACCCCGAGGAGAAGACGCCGGTCTATCCGCGCTTCCGCGGCCGCCACAAGCTGCACCGCTTCGAGGACACCGGGCTGGAGAAATGCGTCGGCTGCTCGCTCTGCGCGGCCGCCTGCCCGGCCGACTGCATCCGCGTCGTCGCCGCCGAGAACGTTCCCGGCGAGCGGGTCTCGGCCGGCGAACGCTACGCCGCGGTCTACGAGATCAACCTCTCGCGCTGCATCTTCTGCGGCTACTGCGAGCTGGCCTGCCCGTTCGACGCGATCACGATGGGCCACGACTACGAGCTGGCCGACTACGGCCGCGAGGATCTGATCTTCACCAAGGAGATGCTGCTCGCCGAGCCGCTCGACCGGACGCCGCTGCGCGCGGAGGGCGAGTGATGGAAGCGGTGCTCTTCTTCCTGGCGGCGATCGGCGCGCTCGGCGGGGCGATCGGCGTCGTCGCGATGCGCAACCCCTTCTACGGCGTGCTGTCGCTGGTCGTCCACCTGTTCTCGCTGGCGGTCCTCTTCCTGCTGCTCACCGCCGCCTTCCTCGCCGCCGCGCAGGTCGTCGTCTACGCCGGCGCGATCGTCGTCCTCTACGTGTTCGTCGCCGCCTACGTCGGCGGCGACGCGGAGTCGGCCTGGGAGCCGATCCCCGGCCAGCGCTTCCTCGCGCCGCTGGTCGGCATCGCCCTCTTCGTCGAGCTGGCGATCGCCGTCCTCGCCTCCTCCCTCCGCGCCCTGGGAACCGACGGCCCCGACGTCGCCGCCGGCTTCGGCGACCCCGCGGCGATCGGCACCCTGCTGCTCGAGAAGTTCCTGATCCCCTTCGAGGCCAGCTCCATCCTGCTGCTGCTCGCCGCGGTCGGCGCGGTGGTCCTCGCGTCGAGAAAGCGGGTCGCGGATGACCGCTGAGTGGTACGTCGTCCTCTCCGCGCTGCTCTTCGCGGTCGGCGCGATGGGCATCCTGCTGCGCCGCAGCCCGATCGTGATCCTGCTCTGCCTGGAGCTGATGCTGAACGCCGGCAACCTGGCGCTGGTCGCCTTCAGCCGCATGGTCGGCAACGAGCAGGGGCAGATCTTCGCCCTGGTGGTGATGGTCGTCGCCGCCTGCGAGGTGGTGGTCGGCCTCGGCCTGATCGTCGCGATCTTCCGCCGCAAGCTGCCGCTCGACGTCGACGAGCTGAGGGAGCTGCGGGGATGACGGCGACCTCGTGGGCCTGGCTGGTCCTGCTCTTCCCGCTGCTCGGCTCGATCGTCGTCTCGCTCGGCTTCCGGGCGATCCCGGCGCGGGTGGCCGGCGCGATCGGCGTGCTGTCGATCGGCCTCGCCTTCGCCTGCGCAATCGGCGCCCTGCTCAACCTGCTCGGCGAGGACGCCGGCGCCCGCCATCACGCCTCCTCGCTGTGGGACTACGCGAGCGCCGCCGGCCTCGACATCGAACTCGGCATCTTCGTCGACCAGCTCTCCGCCTTCATGATGCTCGTCGTCACCGGGGTCTCGACGCTGATCCACCTCTACTCGTTCGGCTACATGAAGTCGGACGAGGGCTACCACCGCTTCTTCTCCTACCTCAACTTCTTCGTTTTCTCGATGCTGCTGCTGGTCCTCGCCGGCAACTTCGTCCTGCTGATCGTCGGCTGGGCCTTCGTCGGCTTCGCCTCCTACGCGCTGATCAGCTTCTGGTACCGGCGCAAGACCGCGACCAAGGCGGGAATGAAGGCCTTCGTGATCAACGTGGTCGGCGACATCGGCCTGGTCCTCGCCGCCTTCCTGATCTTCCGCGAACTGGGCAGCTTCGACTACGGCGTGGTCTTCGCCAAGGCGCCGCACGTGTTCGAGCGCGGCGAGTGGTCGGTGACGGCGATCTGCCTGCTGCTGATGGTCGGGGCCTTCGCCAAGTCGGCGCAGATCCCCTTCCACACCTGGCTGCCCGACGCGATGGAGGGCCCCACCCCGGTCTCCTCGCTGATCCACGCGGCGACCATGGTGACCGCCGGCGTCTACCTGATCGCCCGCACCCACGTCCTCTTCTACCTGGCGCCGACCGCCGCCGACATCGCCGCCTTCGTCGGCCTGGCGACGCTGCTGATCGCCGGCACGATCGCGATCGCGATGACCGACCTGAAGCGGGCGATCGCCTACTCGACGATGAGCCAGATCGGCTACATGATCATGGGCGTCTCGATCGGCGCCTACTCGGCCGGCCTGTTCCACCTGATGACCCACGCCTGCTTCAAGGCGCTGCTCTTCATGGCGGCCGGCTCGTTCATCTCGGCGATGGCGAACATCCAGGACATCGACCGGATGAGCGGCTTCTGGAAGGCGATGCGCTTCACCTCGGTGCTGTTCGTGATCGGCGGCCTGGCGCTGGCCGCCTTCCCGCTCACCTCGGGCTTCTTCTCCAAGGACTCGATCCTCTCCTTCGCCTCGACCCGCGGCGGGATCTACGAGTGGATGTCGATCGGCGGCTACGTCGGCGCCTTCCTCACCGCGATCTACACCTTCCGGCTGATCTTCCGGGTGCTGCCGGGCAAGCCGTGCAAGGAGGCGCAGGAGCTGATCGACACCGGCCACCTCTACCACGGGCCGCCGGTCAACCCGGCGACCGGAGAAGAGGAGGACGCCGATGTCGGCTTCCCCGGCCCGACCCACCACATCGCCGAGCAGTCCTGGCCGATGGCGGTGGCGATGGCCGGTCTCGGCTTCGGCGCGCTGTTCGCCGGGCTGATCCAGGTGCCGGGGGTCGACAACGTCCTCTTCGGCTTCCTCGACCCGGCCTTCGCCGACTCGCCGCTGAGCGCGATCGAGCCGACCGTCAGCCACGAGTGGACCGGCCTGGGGATCGGCGCCGTCGTCTCGGTGATCGGGATCGCGCTCACCTGGCTGATCTGGGTGGCGCGACCGCAGCTGCCGGCCCTTTTCCGGGAGCGCCTCCGCCCCGTCTACCTGCTCTGCCTCGACAAGTGGTACTTCGACGAGGCGATCGACCTGCTGGTGACGCGGCCTGCGCTGGCGATCGGCCGCTTCGCCAACAGCGCCTTCGAGCGCCTCGTCGTCGACGGCCTGGTCAGCGGCACGGCGGACACGGTGCGCGGCGCCGGCGGCCTGGTCCGCCTCGTGCAGAGCGGCTTCGTGCGCAGCTACGCACTGCTGCTGCTCGCCGGCTTCGCCGGCCTCGCCCTCTACTTCCTGCTGAGCGCTTCATGATCAACTCGCTGCTCTGGACCCCGCTCGCCTTCGGCCTCCTCGGCCTCTTCCTGCCGAGGCGGCTGGTCGGCTGGTGGGCGACGCTGGGGACGGCGGTGACGCTCGGCCTGGCGATCGCCCTGCTGGCCGGCTTCGACTCCGGCGCGAGCGGCCTCCAGGACACCGTCGACGTGACCTGGATCTCCGGGCTCGGGGTCGACTACAGCCTCGGGATCGACGGGCTCAACGTCTTCCTCGCCCTGCTCACCGCGGTGCTGTGGCTCGGCGCGACCGCCTTCGCTGCCTTCCGCGAGCAGGACCGCCCCCACCTCTTCTTCCTGATGATGCTGCTGGCGGAGACCGCGACCCTGGGCTCCTTCCTGGCCCAGGACCTGCTGCTCTTCGTCCTCTTCTTCGACCTGATGCTGGTCCCGTTCTACTTCCTGTTCGGCGCCTGGGGGAGCGACCGCGAGGGCGGTCCGACGGCGGCGACGGCGACCCTGAAGATGATCGTCTACACGCTGGTCGGCTCGCTGCTGATGCTGGTCGCGGCGATCGCCACCGCGATCATCGCCGCCGACGGCGGCCAGATCACCTTCTCGATCGCCGAGCTGGCCTCAGATCCGATCGGCACGGGCAGCCAGCGCTGGATCTTCTGGTTCTTCGCCGCCGCCTTCCTGGTCAAGATGCCGGCCTTCCTCCTGCACGGCTGGATGCCCGACGCCTACCGGGCCGCGCCGCTGCCGGTGCTGGCGGTCTTCTCCGGAGTGCTGGCGAAGGTCGGCGCCTACGGCTTCCTGCGGGTCGTGCTGCCGCTCTTCCCGGACGCCACCGTGCAGTTCCAGGAGGTGGTGCTGGTGATCGCCCTGGCCTCGATCCTCTACGGCTCGGTGATGGCCTTCACCCAGACCAACGTGCGGCTGGTCGGCGGCTACTCCTCGGTCGCCCAGCTCGGCTTCATCACCGCCGGGATCTTCGCCCTGCGGGCCGACGGGGGCGACGGCGCGGTGCTGCAGATGGTCAACCACGGGCTGGTGGTGGCGCCGCTGTTCATCATCGTCGCGATCCTCGCCGAGCGCTCCGGCACCGAGGACCTGCGCAAGATGGGCGGGATGGCGACGCGCGCGCCGGTGCTGGCGGCGCTGTTCCTGATCGTCACCCTGGCGACCCTGGCGATGCCGGGATCGGCCAACTTCATCGGCGAGTTCTACATCCTCAACGGCCTCTTCCAGGCGAAGATCGTCTTCGCCATCGTGGCGATCTCCGGGGTCGCGATGTCCGCTTACTACGCGCTGCGCCTCTACCAGCGGACGATGCACAACCGCCCAGCATCAGTACAGAATCAGGGGATCGCCTCGCGGGAGATCGGCCTCCGCGACGGCCTCGTGCTCGTCCCGCTCGTCCTCTGCATCGTCGGGCTCGCCCTCTACCCGCAGCTGATCCTGCACCGCACCGACCGCTCGGTCGAAGCGCGGATCGAGGCGGTCCAGAAACCGATCGAAGGGACGCTGGCAGAGCGATGATCGCCGCCTTCCACGCCCCCGACATCGACTACGCCGGCCTCTCGCCGGTGATCGCGCTCACCGCCGGGATCTGCGTCGTGCTGCTGAGCGCGGTGCTTCCGCGCAGCTCGCGGCGCGGTCGTCCTTTGGGTCGCATAGCGGTTCAAACGACGACCGCGCCTTTCCTGACGCTTGCAACGCTCGCCACCACCGCCGGCCTGCTGATCTGGCAGTGGAACGACCCGCAGGACCTGATCGCCGGGGCGCTGCGGATCGACGACCTGGCAATCTCGATCTCGCTGATCGCCGTCTTCGCGGCCGCCTTCGCGGTGCTGCTCTCGATCGGCGAGCCGGCCGCCGAGGACGCCGGCTCGGGCGAGTACCACGCGCTGCTGCTCGGCTCGGTGCTGGGGATGATCCTGCTCGCGCAGGCCCAGAACCTGGTCACCTTCTTCGTCGCGATCGAGACCCTCTCGATCCCCCTCTACATCCTCTGCGCGACCAACCTGCGCCACGAGCGCTCGCTCGAGTCGGGGCTGAAGTACCTGATCGTCGGCTCGCTCGGCTCGGCGACGCTGCTCTACGGGATGGCCTTCCTCTACGGCGGCTCCGGCTCGACCGACTTCGCCGGGATCGCCGCGGGGATCGGCCGCGAGGGGCTGCTCGGCGATCCTTTGGTGCTGGTCGGGGTCGGGATGGGCGCCGTCGGGCTCGCCTTCAAGACCTCGATCGCCCCCTTCCACCAGTGGACGCCGGACGTCTACCAGGGGGCGCCCACGCCGATCACCGCCTTCATGGCGGTGGCGACCAAGGCGGCGGCGTTCGCCGTCTTCGTCCGCTTCTTCGATGTCGCCTTGGCTCCGCAGGCGGGCGACTGGCAGCCGGCGCTGGCGGTGCTGGCCGCGACGACGATCGTGATCGGCAACGTCGGCGCGCTCGGCCAGGACTCGCTGAAGCGGATGCTCGGCTACTCCGGCGTCGCCCAGGCCGGCTACATCCTCGGCGGCCTGGTCGTCGCCGACCGGGCCGGGGTCGAGGCGCTCGTCTTCTACCTGGCCGGCTACGCGCTGATGAACCTCGCCGCCTTCGCGGTCGTCGTGGCGCGCGAGCGGGAAACCGCGCTCGGCGACGGCATCGACGCGGTACGGGGCCTGGGGCGCGAGCGGCCGCTGCTCGCCTGGCCGCTGACGATCTCGATGCTGGCGCTGGCCGGCCTGCCGGCGACGGTCGGCTTCATCGGCAAGCTCTACCTGATCGAGGCGCTGGTCGGGGGCGACTACACGTGGCTCGCCGTGTTCATCGCGGTCGGGACGATGATCTCGCTCGTCTACTACCTGCGGGTGGTGGCGGCGATGTGGATGCGGCCCGGCGGCGAGCCTGCCGCGGCGCCGGCGATCGCCGGCGCGTCCCCGGAGGCCGACCCGATCGACCCGCGGGCCGGGCGACGTGCCTACCTGGTCGGCCCGGCGCTGCTGGCGGCGGCCGGCACGGTCTTCTTCGGGATCGTCCCGCAGCCGCTGGTCGAGTTCGCCCAGCACGCCGGCGCCTCCCTCTTCTGACCGTTCTGGCCATAGCGGCGGCGATCGTCGCCTCGGTCGCGATCGGCGCCGGGGCGGAGCGGCGCTGGCCGCGCGGCGCTGGGATCGCGGCGCGGCGCTCGCTGACCCTGATGCTCTACGTGCTGATCCCGCCGCTGATCTTCTTCAACCTCGCCGCGGCCGAGATCGACGTCGAACACGGGGCCGGGCTGGGGCTGGGGCTTCTCGCCCTCTCGCTCGCGGCGGCGCTCGCCTGGTGGCTGGCGACCCGCGGGCTGCGCCTGACGCGACCCCGGGCCGGCGCGGTGATCGCGGCGGTGCTCTGCATGAACACCGGCTACCTCGGCTATCCGCTCACCGTGGCGCTGCTGGGGCGCGACCAGCTCTCCACCGCGGTTCTCTACGACGTGCTGGTCAGCGGCCCGTCGCTGCTGCTCGGCGCCTTCGCGGTCGGCGCCGCCTTCGGGGCCAAGGCCGGCGAAGGGCCGCGCGAGCGGCTGCGCGCCTTCTTCACCCGCAACCCGCCCCTCTACGCGGCGATCGCCGGGCTGCTCGCTCCGCAGGCGCTCGCTCCGCAAATCCTGGTCGACGTCTCGCAGGCGATCGTCGTCGCGATCCTGCCGATCGGCTTCTTCGCGGTCGGGGCGACCCTGGCGGAGAGCGCCGAGCGCGGCCGGCTGCCGCTGCCGCCCCCCTTGAGCCGCCCGGTGATCCTCGCGGTGGCCCTGCGGCTCGCGGTGGCCCCGGCCCTGCTGGTCCTGCTGGCGGCGCCGCTGATCGACCTGCCGACCCCCTACCTGCTGCTCGCCGCGATGCCGACCGGGATCAACTCGATGGTCGTCGCCCAGGCCTACGGCCTCGACATGGAGATAACCGCCGAGGCGGTCATTTGGTCGACCACGCTCGTCGTCGCGGCGGCCCTCGCCTCGCTGCTCTTCTGACGTGCCGTCGCTTCGGTGCCCATAATGGCCTCCTGGCGACGGCACGTCGTCCCGCCTCGAAACCATGCTGCACCATCTGACCCTGGAGGTTTCGCCCGGCGCGATCGAGCGCTCGGTCCAGTTCTGGGAGCTGCTCGGCTTCGAGCGGGTCGAGCCGCCGGCCGCGCTGGCCGAGACCTTCGTCTGGCTGGAGCGCGAGGGCACGCAGATCCACCTGGAACGCAACGAGTCGCCGACCGTGCCGCCGCACGGCCATGCCGCGGTCGTCGTCCCCGACTTCGAGCGCACGGTCGAGCGGCTGCGCGAGCGAGGCTTCGAGGTCCATCCCGGCCGCGAGCACTGGGACGCCCCGCGCGCCAAGGCGATCGCGCCCGGCGGCCACACGGTCGAGCTGATGGCCGCTCCGCCGCCGAGTTGAAAAAGCGGAACCTAACCTCTATTGAGCAGTAAGTCGTAGGGAATCGAACGCAGCGAGACAGCGGCTCAGGCTGTCCGACCTCGTGGCGGCCACATCGGGCCTCCAATGTTCGATCACGAAGCTCCTCAACAACGGGTTGTAGAGGGGCCCAACCGCTCGACCGCCCCCTGGGCTCGGGACAAGCGCCTCCCGAATACTCCGCCAACGTGATCGCTCTGCCAACTGCACCAACACTCGCTTCGCGTTGGCCTCGTCGTCTGGCTTATGAGGCAGGATGGCCTTGCTGACTCCAAGGAACCTAGCCGCCTCCTCAGTATCCGCAAGCAGCCATGCCTCTACTTGGTGAACCGCCACGCGCAAGCACATCAGCGAAGCTTCTTTGGGAAGCCAATCCCGTCGTAGCTCCGCCGCACACGAGTGACTTGCGTTCAAGTCAACCAGCACGGCCCAGGGATGCCACTGGGCTGCAGCATTGTACCCCCCGATACTTGCCTTTAGATGCTGCTTTCCTTCTCGTCCGTAGACATTGCCGACCTCGGCACCGACATGCTTTGAGACCCGTCGGAGAACCTCCTCGTCGAGATCCCCCTCAACCGCACCCTCAAAGCTTACCTGCGCCATCAATCACCAAAGAGGGAAAGCTGAGCCACCCCAGGCGGACCGGTCCGCGGAACAAGTACATCAGAGAGTGGAAGCCCTCCGCCAACAAGCGCCCGGATATCAGGGTACTCCGAAGCGAGCTTAACCTGGGTACCCTCATTGGCAGGCTCAAGGATCAGTACCTCATCGAGGCCGATTCCCTCGTCGGCAACAAGGTCCTTGGAGTGAGTGCTAACAAGTATCTGCCTCCCCCCACGCTTACGTTGAACACTCGCAAACAGGGTGGGGATGTGTTTAACAACTGCTGGATGAAGGGAGAGCTCTGGCTCCTCGAGTAGTAGCGGGCCCCGTCCATCCAGAACTGCCCATAAGAGGCCCATGAGGCGCAGCGTGCCATCCGAAAATTGCGTCTCATCCTGGCGCGCACCGTGAGGTCGCCAATGCTCATATACGCCAACGAGATGCGGGGTACCCTTGACGTCATCTCGCTCCAATCGGAGGCTCTTAAGTTGGGGCACCGCAACGCGCAGGGCCTCGAGAATACGTTTGAGACGGGCGCTCTGCGTCTGCTCTCGCGTCCGGGCAATTTGATGGAGGAAGTCTCCACCGAACGGATCGTTTTCTCGCCCTACAGATCGATCTGGTTCGCGAACCAACTGCGGAACGATGTGGAGATAGCGGATTTCGCGAAGAAAATCAGCAAGGCCGCGGAAACGACGGTTGACGTTTACCTGCTCAAGATGAGTTTGGCTGAGCAGTGCTGGATCATCCTTGTCGGTCGGGTCGGGTCGTTCGATGAGCATCTTTCCGTGTTTGCGAACAACCTCGGCCTTGATCTTGGCGCGCTGCTGCGAATCCTGACTGAACTGCAATTCATAGCTCCACTCGGGTGGCCCACCCGAGTCTCCCCCAACCTCGATAGAGATCAGAATATTTGGATTCTTCCTGGCTGAAAGCGAGCGGATACGGCTGACCCCTCGGCGACTGTGGATAGCTTTTTGGAAACCGCCACCAACCGACACAACCTCATTGAGAAAACGGAGGGAGTCCAACAAGTTGGACTTTCCGGAAGCGTTAGGTCCAACGACGAACGCGCGGCGTTGGAGCGGGACGTCCACATGGGCGAAGTTGCGCCAATTCGCTAAGCGGAGGTGCTTGACTCGTAGCACCCGGCTCTGCGTGGATCTTGCTTTGGGTTTCCTAGGAGACTGACGCGCAGGCATCTTTGCGCTCAAGACTTGCACGTTGGCCGAATCGCCGCTGCGATCAGGCGGGCATCAGGCCTCTGAATGTGCCATGCGGAGCCTTGCCGGACGCAGACTTGCCTCGCAGGGAAGCCGTCTGTCATTGACCGCCAGCAGATCCCAACCTAATGCGGATCTCGACCGACTCTTCGTTTTCGATAAGGCACTCCTCTTCGCGCTCTTCCTGGCGGATCTGGTCGGACGTTGGGCCAGGGAAATCCTTGACGGCGCCCCCTGCCAACTCTATTGGATCATCGTCTCCTGAAATCACTCGATGTCGGCGACGGCACAGGCGCTCGATGAGGGCGCCCGCTCGGGCAGGCAGTCGAGCGGCTGCGGTCGCACGGCTTCGAGGTCCATCCCGGCCGCGAGCACTGGGGCGCCCCGCGCGCCAAGGCGATCTCCCCCGGCGGGCACGCGGTCGAGCTGATGGCCGCTCCGCCGCCTGCCTCATAGGTTCGTCACGAGAACCGAGAGGAAAGCGGCGAGAAGCACCGCGAAGGCCCCGAAGCCGCCCCGGATGATCATCCTGTGCATCGCATCGAACCGCTCGTATATCCGTTCGAAGCGCTCGTCCGCGCGTGCGAACCTCGCGTCGAACTTCGCATCGACCTTCTCGAACCTCGCATCGACCTTCTCGAACCTCGCGTTCATTTCGTCGAATTTCCGCTCCATCGCGTCGAAGCGTTCGTCGACCCGCTCGAAGCGCTCTCGGGTGATCTGCTCCGTCTGGTCGAAGCGTTCGTCGACGTGCCTGAAGCCGTCGTCGACACGACGGTTCAGGTAGTCGAGACGGTCGTCGGTCCAGCTCTCTCTCATCGCCTCCATCCGGGCATTATCTCAGACAATATGTCACAGGTGAGGGCATGAATGCAAAATCTCTGTAACGGCGAGAGCCGGTTCCGCGGGACCGGGCGGGCCGTGTCTTGCGCCGCGGCTACGATGCGCCGGTGCGCTACCCGGTCGAGGACTTCACCGCCGAGGAGCGGAAGCTGCTGGCTCCGCACTTCACCAACCTCGACCGCCCCGTGTTCGCCCTGGTCAACCTGCCGGAGACCGTGAAGGGGGCGCTTTTCGCCCGCTATTCGCGCTATTCCGGAACCGTGCGGCGGCTCTTCCTGGAGGAGTTCGCGGGCGACGTGCCGGCCGGGGAGCGACCCTTCGACGGCGCCGAGGGCGACCGCGCGGCGCGGCTCTACGAGCGCGTCTTCGCCGGCTACGGAGACGACTCGATCGCCCAGGTCGGCGGCGCCCACGTCGCCTGCGAGTGGGTCTCCAACGTGCTCACCAAGCTGCTCCAGCGCGGTCGCCTCGCCGCCTACCTCGAGCAGTCGACCCGCTACATCCCATACGACAAGCCGCTGCCCGACGACGCCGGCGGCGGCTACCGCTACTACCGCGACGACGAGCTGGGGCCCGAGTTCGGCGCGGCGATGGACGAGCTGTTCGGGGTCTACTCGCGCTCGCTCGGCCGGGTCGAAGCGTGGGCGGCGGAGCGCTGGCCGCGCGACGGGGAGCCGGACGCAGCCTGGCAGCGCTCGATCCGCGCCAAGGCGCTCGACCTGCTGCGCGGCCTGCTGCCCGCTGCGACCCTCAGCCACGTCGGCATCTACGCCAGCGGCCAGGCCTACGAGCAGCTGCTGCTGCGCCTGATGGCCTCGCCGCTGCCGGAGGCGCGCCGCTACGGGGCGATGATCCTGCGCGAGCTGCAGGGGGTGATGCCGAGCTTCGTCTCCCGGGTCGAGCGGCCCGACCGCGGCGGCGAGTGGATCTCCTACCTGGAGCGCCGCCGCGAGGCGACCGAGAGCTGGGTGGCGCGGCTCGGGCTCGACCGCCGCGGCGGCGGCGGGGACAGCCCCTCTGTCGAGCTGATCCACGTCGACGGAAGCGAAGAGGATCTCCTCGCCGCCTGCCTGTTCGAGGCCGCCACGGCAACCGAGACCGAGGTCCGCGGCCGGGTCGACGTGCTCGACCGCGAAGAGCGCGCCGAGCTGCTCGCGGCGCTGGTCGGCGAGCGCGCCAACCGCCGCCACCGCCCCGGTCGCGGCTTCGAGGCGCTGCGCTACCGCTTCGAGATCGTCTCCGACTACGGCGCCTTCCGCGACCTGCAGCGCCACCGGATGCTGACCTGCCAGTGGCAGCGGCTCGGCCCCGACCTCGGGGGCGGCGTGCCCGAGGAGGCGCGCGAGGCCGGGGTCGGCGGCGAGTTCGACCGCGCCCTGGAGATCTCCCGCGCCGAGCACGACCGCCTGCTCGACGCCGGCCTCGCCGAGCAGGCCCCCTACGCCCTCTGCCTCGCCTACCGGATCCGCTACGTGCTCGACCTCAACGCGCGCGAGGCGATGCACCTGATCGAGCTGCGCTCGGGCCGCGAGGGCCACCCCGCCTACCGAGCCGTCGCCCAGGCGATGCACGAGCGGATCGCCGCGATCCACCCCGCGGTGGCCGCCGCGATGAGCCACGTCGACGCGTCTCAGGAGCCGCGCCTGGAGCGGATCCTCAGCGAGATCCGCACGCAGCGGAAGCAGATGACCACCTGAGGCTGCCCCGCGAGTGGTCACTTTGCCCACGCATCCGGTGGCAAAGGGTTCAACCGACAGCTAGGGAGGCTCTAGCCTAGGCGGCGCGCTCGCGGACGACTCGCGCGATGTCGAGCTTCTTCACGGCGCGCAGGCCGGGCCACTCGGAGAGCAGCGAGACGGCGAGGATCGCGAGGGCGGAGAGGACCAGGGTCGAGGCGCGGATCTGCAGGTCGAAGCTGAAGGAGTCGCTGCCGAACGAGGCGAGGAAGAGGCGCGAGACCTCGACCCCGACGATCAGGCCGGGCACGATGCCGATCGCGGTGACCAGGAAATTCTCGGCGGTGATCATCCGCGACAGGGTGCGGAAGCGGATCCCGGCGGCGCGCAGCGTCGCCACCTCGACCGCCCGTTCGGCGAGGTTGGCCTGGATCGAGTTGTAGAGGAGGGCGAAGGCCATCGCCGCGCCGAACACCAGCATGACCCCGACGAAGGCGTAGAAGAGGCCGAGGTATTCGTCGACGGTCGACTTCAGCGCCGTCGAGTCGGCGAAGGCGACGACCCCGGGCAGCGCGCTGAGCCGCCGCCGCATCGCTCCCCGGTCGGTCCCCGGCGCGTAGCGGACGAGGGCGACGTTGCCGAGCCCGAGCCGCGGCCCGGCAAAGCGGCGGATCGGCCCCAACGGCGCGTAGACGTAGGTGCCGAGCGGCTCGTCGAGGAAGCCCTCGACCGGCGCGGGCGCGGAGATTCCGGTTCCCGGCACGGTCACGTCGACCGTGTCCCCGCTGCCGATCCCGAGCTTCCCGCGCAGCGCCTGGCCGGCGAGCAGGCCGGCGGCGGGCAGCGCCGTCGTGCCGCCGCCGGCGAGCAGGAAGCCGTGCATCGTCGTGTCGCGTTCGAGGCCGATCAGCGCCGTCTGGTAGCGGCGCTCGCCGGCCCGCAGCGAAACCGGCAGTTCGACCCCCGGCTCGACTTCCGCCACCCCCTTCGCGGCGCGCACGCGCCGCAGCTCCGAGCGCCCCAGCTTGCCGCGGTAGTAGAGCTCCGCGTCCTGGCGGTCGACCTCGCCGTACTGGCGGTCGACCAGGATCTGGGTCGTGTCGATCATCCCCCAGGAGACGATGATCAAGGTGAGGGCGAGGACGACGCCGATCACGGTCGAGAGCGAGCGGCGCGGGTTGCGGCCGACCGCGCGGATCGTCATCCGCCAGCGCACCGGAAGCCGCCGCAGCGGCGGCAGCAGGCGCTCGGCGAGGCTGAGCCCGCCGGGTCCCGAAGGCGCGAAACGGCGCATCGCCTCGGCGGGGGGGACGCGGGAGGCGGCGGCGGCCGGCAGCACCGCGGCGATCGCCCCGGTCAGCAGGCCGAAGGCGATCCCGACCAGCGCGGTCAGCGGCGAGATCGAGGTCAGCGTGATCGGGATCGAGAGCTCTTCGGTATAGGCGTCGGTGACGACGCCGGCGAGGCCGATCGCCGCCGCCGCCCCGAGCACCCCGCCGGCCAGGCCGCAGGCGACGCCGAAGGCCAGGTAGTGCGAGACGACCTGGCGGCGCGAGTAGCCGCAGGCGCGCAGCATGCCGACGATCGGCCGCTGCGCGGTGACCAGCCGCCGCATCAGCACCCCGGTGGCGAGCGCCGCCGCGGTGAGGAAGAGCAGCGGGAAGAGCAGCGCCAGCTCGCGGAAGCTCTTCACGTCCTGCTGCAGGGCGCTGTTCGAGGCTTGGTCGGCGCGGGTGAGGATGTCGGCGGCGCCGAGCCTGCCGGCGGCGCGGCTGAGCTTCGCGGTCAGGCCCGGGTCCTCGTGGCCGCCGTCGTAGTAGATCGCGACCTGGTTGGGGCCGGAGGCGCCGGCCAGCCGCCGGGCCAGCGCTTCGGGCGCGAAGAGGACGCCGAACGACTTCGGCGCCGGCAGGATGTCCTGGCGGCTGCGGGCCGGCCAGAAGTACTCGGGTGAGGAGGCGACGCCGAGGAGCCGCACCTGCACGGGCCCGCCCGCGCCGACCGCGGTGACGCGGTCGCCCGGACGCAAATCGAAGGCGTCGGCCATGTGCTTCTCGACCAGGACGCCGTGCGGCTCGGAGCGCCGCAGGTAGGTGCCTGCTTCGACCTCGACCCGATCGACCTCCGGCTGGCGGGCGGCGGGGAACCCGACAACCCGGCCGAGGAACTTGTCGCGGCCGACCCGCAGCGGCAGGTCGGCCTGGGTCCGCGCCTGCACCGCCTCGACCCCGGCCGTGGCCCGCGCCCGCCGCGCCAGCTCCCCCGTCCTCCCACCGGTCACCGTGAGGTTGGCGAAGCGGTACTCGGTGAAGGCGCGCTTGTAGGAGGCGTCGAGGTTCTGGTAGGCGTCGTAGCTGGCGCCGAACAGGGTGACGCCGAGGAAGATCGTCACCGCGATCGCCAGGAAGGAGGCGCGCTGGCGGCGTATGTCGCGGCGCGCCTTGGTCCGCAGGGCCTTGGGGCTCACGGCCCGCTCACCACTCGAGCTGCTCTGCGGCCGCCGGGGCGTCGTTGCGCTCGTCGCCGACGATGCGGCCGTCGCGCATCCGCAGCACCCGGTCCGCCATGCGGCCGATCGAGGCGTTGTGCGTGACCAGCAGCACGGTCTGGTTCATCTCGTGGCTCAGCTCGTGCAGCAGCGCCAGCACGGTGCGGCCGGTCTCCAGGTCGAGCGCGCCCGTCGGCTCGTCGCCGAGCAGCACCCGCGGGCCACCGGCCAGGGCGCGGGCGACGGCGACCCGTTGCTGCTCGCCGCCCGAGAGCTGGGCCGGGAAGTGGTCCATGCGGTCGCCGAGGCCGACCCGCTCGAGCATCTCCGGCGCCCGCTCGGCGCCGTTGCCCAGCTCGGCGACCAGCTCGACGTTCTCCAGCGCGGTCAGGGTCGGGATCAGGTTGAAGAACTGGAAGATGAAGCCGACCGTCTCGCGCCGGAAGCGCGTCCTGCCCTCCTCGTCGAGGGCGGTGACGTCGCTGCCGGAAACCTCGATCCCGCCCTCGCTGGCCGGCTCGATCCCGCCGATCAGGTTGAGCAGGGTCGTCTTTCCGGAGCCGCTCGGCCCGAGCAGGACGACGAACTCCTCCGGCCAGATCTCGAGGTCGACGCCGCGCAGTGCATGGACGGCGACCTCCCCGCTTCCGTAGGTCTTGCGGACCCCGCGCAACGAGATCGCCGGCTTCCCCAGCTGCGGAGTCGCGGCGTGCGCTTGGCCGGACTCGACCGACATCCGATCAGGTGCGCTGCTTGCGCTTCCGCCTGTCTTCGCCGGGGGCGTCTCCGGGGCCGCCCTCGTCGGGCTCGTCGGCCTCGCCGTCCCCCTCGCCGAGCGCCTCGCTGGCCCGCTCCCCCGGGGTCGGCCAGGGGATCGCCTCCCCGGCCGCCCAGGCGGGCGGCCGGCCGCCCGGGATCCACCCCGCCGCCAGCAGGGCAAAGTAGAGGAACCAGATCAGCGTGAACTGGATCAGCAGGAGCAGCGCCGCCGCGCCGACCGCCATCCCCAGCGACCCCCAGAAGCGGGTCAGCAAGCCGACCCGCATCGCGTGCAGGCAGGTATAGATCAGGGCGAAGGCGAGGCCGAGCCGGCCGCCGAGCCCGAACCCGGTGGCGGCCCCGCGAAGCGAGGCTCCGCTGACCGCATCGGCTGCCGCTTCGTCGGCGACTTCCCGGTCGGCGCAGCGCCGCACCGCAGCCGCACCGCCGCCGAACTCTTCGCGGAACGCCTTCGCGTCTTCCTTCCGTTCGCCGCGACAGTCCGCGCTCGCTTCCCGCACCGTCAGGTCGGTGGTCGCCTTGCCGGCGACGAATTCGTCCGCCGCTTCCTTCGTCGCGGCGCCGTTGAGCAGCGCCGCCGCGAGGAGGAACAGCGGCGCCGCGATGACCACCCCGACGAACTGACGGCGCAGCTGCTCGCTGCGCGCCCCGGCGGCCTGGAACAGGTAGTAGAGGGGCACGACCAGGAGGCCGATCCCGACCGCCTGGAGGGCGCTGGACAGGGCGAGGTCCCTGGTGTGGGAGTGCGCGGAGCGGAGCAGCGCCGCTTCGCCGTCGCCGCCGATCGAGCTGACCACGACCGCCGAGACGACCACCAGCGCGATCGCCGCCAGGGTCGCCAGCCCGACCGGCAGCGACCAGCGCTCCTCCCAGGCCAGCTGCTCCGCCCTGTCCGGCTGCATCGGCGCGCTCAGCCTCGCTCGTGGAAGTAGAACTGGGGCAGGGCGCCCTCGATCACCTCGGCGGTCATCCGCTGCGCCACCTCGAGGTTGCCGGTCCGCACCGCGATGTCGTCGAGGGTGACGATCCCCGCGAGGCTGCCGCCGTCGAGCACCGGCAGGCGCCGCACCCGGTGCTGGACCATCAGCGCCGCCGCCTCGTCGAGGTCCATCGCCGGCTCGCCGCAGATCAGCGGCCGCGAGGCGTGCTCGCCGACCGCCGCCTCGGGGTCGACGCCGGCGGCGAAGACCCGCACCGCGAGGTCGCGGTCGGTGACCATCGCAACCGGCGAGTCCGCCGGGTCGACGAGGACGACCGAGCCGACCCGGCTGTCGCGCATCTGCCGCGCGACCGAGACGGCGCTCGCCTCCGGGGTGGCGGTGACGACGCCGGCGGTCATGATCTCGCTGAGCTGCACGCCTGTACCGTAATCCGTGTGCGGGGGCGACGTCATGCCACGTCGCCATTTGCCTTCACGTAGCGACTGCCACGACGCTCGCCGACCCGTGCGAGCCGCCCTTCCGCGACCAGTTCGTTCAGCAGGGTCAGGGCATCAAGACGATCGAGGCCGGTTCGTGCGCGCACGTCGGCGTTCTGAACTGGACCCTCACCCACCATCGAGCAGACCAGTGCCTTGAGTTCGTCTCGGCTGAGGCGGAGGCCCGCTGGCGGTTCGAGTCCGCCACGCAACTCGTATACCGCGCCACCGCGCTTTCCTCGCTGGTTAAGGAGTCCCGCCTCGCGTAGGCGTCGCAGTGCCTGGGTCGCAGCGAAACGATCAACCTGCGCAAGCTCTCGGGCTCGCGCATTGGTGAGCTCCTCTCCGCGAGCCGCATGGACGAGGAGAATTCGATCGATCGGTTGGATCTCGCCCCGTGCCTCGATCTCCCGTACCCATGCCCTCTCCTCCGTGGTGACGCCGCCGCGCACGGGAAGGCTAACCTCGACCGAGTGCCCCGTATCGGCGAATACCGGAGGGTTGAGCAGCTCCTCCATCATCGAGTCCTGCATAACGTCCACTCCGCGACCCGCATCCTCGGCGAGCCGGAAGCGGCGCATCAAAGCGATCAGCTTCGGGTTCCGCGCGGACTGGGCATCGCGAATATTCTCAACCGTCACGGGAGCAGGCAGCGAGCCGGGCGAGGAGACGGTCACAGCACCCGGTCGTAAGTCGACCCTGATGCTGACGCCGCTGGCCTCGTAGGAGCGGTGCACCGCCGCGTTCGCCAGCGCCTCGCGGATCACCACCCGGGGTAGCCGCGGAAGGTCGTGGCGCCTCAATCCGAGAACCACCACCTCGGAGCCGAGCTCCTGCATGATCTGCTCGGTCGCCCCGGCAACCTGGTGGTGGATGGGACCGCCTATCTCGATGCGCTTGTCCGGGTCGACGCTCTCGCTATCGGGATAGCGGCGCAACTCGATGAAGGCCTTTGCGAGAACCTCGTCCGGCTGCTTGAGCAGGTACAGGGCGCCGGCCACGGTGAGCCGATCCGCTGCGGGCAGGAGCAGGCCCTGCTCGCGTAGCCGCTCCCGAATCCCGGACTTCGCGCTCCAATCAAAGGCGTCGGCGACCTCGGCGACCAATCCGGCATCGGCATCGGCATACGAGACGTTGGCGTCCTCGAGCTCAAAGCGTTCCAGCGCTCGGTTGGAAATGAATTCAAACAGCTCGGTGTCAAAGAGCGCGACTTTCGTCGCTCCTCGGCGCACGAGCACGCGGCCACTCGACGTCTGAGCAAAGCCCTGGATGCGACGCTCGGCGGACAAAACGATGACCGGCACGTCATCGACCAGAAGTTGCTGTATCGCGTATCTCCCCGGATTCCTGATTGACGCGATCGCCTGATGGATCGACTCCTCCATCCCCTGAGTCAGCTGCTTTCCGAGCACCTGACCGTCGTCGTCGACGCCAATCAGCACCACGCCGCCTTCGGAGTTCGAGAACGCCACTACGGCCTCTTGAAGCGCTCGACTCCCGAAACCGCTCTTTCGCTCTATGTATTGGTCCTCCTTCGGGAAGGCCTGGCTGAATTCCGCTCGCGACAGAGCCAGGGGGCGTGGGGCTTGGCTGTCGGGATGAAAAAGTGGGAATGGCATAATTGCAATCTGGTGAGCGGCAGCGCAAATATATACAAACTTGAGATTTGGTTCTTGCTGATCTCAAGTTTGCCATAGATGGCTCCGAGGGCGTCCCAACGAGTCGTCCCGCTCGAGGCGGGCGCCGGGCCCGAGAACCCGCCCTGCCCGGCCTGCGGCGAGCCGCTGTTCGGCTGGATCGAGGCACGGCGCGGC